>Ga0307376_10000622_pt1 | contig 43488 bp, 31 predicted proteins | sample TR2MG_FD_202536 | JGI IMG/M metagenome (GOLD analysis project Ga0307376, IMG submission 202536) | Soil microbial communities from Risofladan, Vaasa, Finland - TR-2 | ecosystem: Environmental > Terrestrial > Soil > Coastal area > Acid sulfate soil | place: Finland: Risofladan, Vaasa | collected...
CTCCCTCTCCCCCTCCCCCCCTCTCCTTGTCTTCCCCTCTCCCCTTCTCCTCCCCTCTTCATTCGCCCGTGCCCACGCCTGTTGCGCTGGCGGCCCCGCGCCTCGTGAGCCGCCAGCCGCTGCAGTACCGGTTGCGGGAGCGCCGCCCCACTATCCACCTGGTCTTTGACCAGGCGATGGATGCACAGAGCCTGGCGGCGGCGCTCAGCGTTGAGCCGCCCGTGCGATTCAGGCTGCGCTGCAAAGGGGTAGACGCATACGTGACGGTGCTCGAGCCGCTCACGCCGGGCGTGCAGTACGAGTTTCACCTGGCCGCGTCGGCTACCGACGTGAACGGGTTGCCCCTGGCCTTCGAGCCCGCGTGGAGTTACCAGATGGAGGACCTGATCGCCGGCCAGGATTGGCCGGCCAGGAGGGGGGACCGCAGCACGCCGCTCAGCATTCGCTTCAATTACCCGATGGATATGGAGAGCGTGCAGCGAGCGTTGGCCATCCAGCCCGCCATCGAGGGGGACCTGAAGTGGAACGAGCGGCGCACCATCGTCACTCTGACTCCCCAGGCCCCTCTGCCCAACGAGACCGAGTACACCGTGCACTTCGAGGCTGGCCTGCGCGATGCCAACGGGGACGAACTCCCGCCGCCCGCTCCGCTACGCTTCACCACGCCGCCCCCCATCCTGGCCACGCAGCCGCGCGCCGACCAGGACGTCCGGCCGGCCACGGCGATAAAAGTCACGTTTGACCGGCTCATGGACCCCCAGAGCACAGCGGCCGCGTTTCAGATCACGCCGCCCGTGCCCGGCCAGATCGAATGGCGCGAAACCACGCTCGTCTTCCGGCCGGAGCAGGGATACCTGCAAGAGTATACCACCTACACCGTCACGCTTACCGCGTCGGCTGTGGATGACGACGGAAACCCCATCTTGCGGGAGGATTATGCCTGGTCATTCACGACCGGCCAGGCGCAGGACGTGGCCAACTTTGGCTGGGGGCCCAACGGCCAGGTGGTGGACGCGGAGGGGCGGCGGGCGGTCCAGTTCGGCCTCTTCCAGGAGGCGGTGTCTACGACGCTGCGGTTTGAACTATATCGCCTGAGCCTGGAGCAATTTCTGGACCGCTACTCGTCTGGTTTCAAGGGGGTGGCCGGTTCCGAGAACCGCCCGATCAGCACACAGGGGACGGGGCTGGCCCGGACCTGGCAGGTCGAGGCCCCGCAGGCAGTGGCTTATGGAACCGTGCAGGGAACGATCATCCCGGGCGACGTGCTGCCGGGGCTGTACGTCCTCAACCTGGAGGCCGGCCACCTCAACGACCAACTGATCCTGCTCCTGACGCGCAACGTGGTCACGCTCAAGCAGGCCGAGGGGCAGATCGTGGCCTGGGTGACCGACGTGGATGGCAGCAGCAAGGTGGGGGTCGAGGTGAGCGTGTACGCCCGCGACGGCCAACTGCTCAGCCGGGGCCTGACGGGCCGGGACGGGGTCTACCGCACGGCGGTGGCGCGCGACCCGCAGCCGCTCATCGTGGTCGCCCGCGACGGCGACGACCTCACGGCGACCGGTCTGAGCAACGAGTGGCTGAGCACCCAGAACCCGTGGTGGGGGTGGTGGGCGCCGGCGCCGGCGGCGTTGGACTATGCGGTCTACGCCTACACCGACCGCCCGATCTACCGCCCCGGCCAGACCGTCTATTTCAAGGGCATCGTGCGGCGGGACGAGGACGCCGTCCTCAGCATGCCGCCGGAGGGGACGCCGGTGACCGTGCGCATCCGCGACGCGCGCGATAACGTAGTGCAGACCCTGGCGCTGGCCACCGGCCGGTTCGGCACGCTGGACGGCGAGTTCCACCTGGCCGAAGGGGCCATGCTCGGCACGTACGCCGTCGAATGTGTGGTGAACGGCGAGAGCCATCGCCAGGCGTTCAAGGTGCAGGATTACCGCAAGCCCGACTACCAGGTCAGCGTCACCCCGGACGCCGCGCAGTACGTGGTTGGCGAGACCATGCGCGTGAGCGTGGACAGCCGGTACTTTTTTGGCGAGCCGGTGCCCAATGCGCGGCTGGTCGTCAGGCAGTACGAACTGGTCGAGCGCTACTGGTGGGACGAGGCGGCGGACGGCGAATACGACTGGTACCAGAGTAGCCAGCCAACGATCAGTGGCGTCACCGATGCCAACGGCCGGTTCACCTTCACGCTCAAGGCTGCGCTCGGTGCGTATAGCGACCGCTATGACTATTTCGCCTGGCAACACAACCTGCGGCAGACCACCTGGGGCATCGAAGTGACGGTGGACGACGGCAGCCACCAGACCGTCAGCAGTTTCGCCACGGTCAAGGTCTTTAGCGCAGCCGGGAAACTCAGCCTGGACACGGGTGGCGCCTTCAAGACTCCTGGCCAGCCGTTCACGGTGCGCGCCGGCGTAGTCACGCTCTCCGGCGCCCCGCTGAGCGGCCGCGCAATGCGCCTCCTGCTGCGCCGCTACGACGCGGCCTCCGGCGATTACCGCATCGTCGTGCAGTCGGCCAGTATGACGACCGGCGACGACGGCGAAGCGAGCACCCCCTTCACGGTCGAAAAGCCCGGCTATTACCAACTCTATCTCAGCACCACCGATCCCCTGGGGAATGCGCTCGAGTACCAGGCCTGGCTGTCCGTGTTCAGCGACGCCGCCTCGTGGATGGGCGATGGGGGCGGCGACCTGAGGATCGCCGCCGAGCGGGAGCGTTACGCCCCGGGGGAGACGGCCCGCCTGATCGTCGAGTCCAGTTTCAGTGGCCCGGCGCTGGTCACCTTCGAGCGCGGCACCGTCCGCCGCACACGGCTGGTCCAACTGAGCGCGCCGTTGACTGTGCTTGAGGTGCCGATCCAGGCCGACGATGCGCCCAACGTGTTCGTGACGGTCAACGCCTGGCAGGAGCAGGACACCTCGCCCGCGGCAGGGTCCGGCGACTTTAGCCGGCCCGACAGCCGGCTGCGCACGGCCAGCGTGGAGTTGCAGGTGCCGGTGAGCGACAAGGCGCTGCACGTCACCATCACGCCCGACCGGCGGGGCACCGGCCTGGAAGAGCCGGTGCTGGGCACCTGGGAAGAGCCGGTGCTGGGCACGTGGGCGAGCCGGCGCTGGGCTGGCTACGCCCCCCGCGAGCGGGCCACCTTCACCGTGCGCGTCACCAACGAGCGGGGGGATCCGGTGTCCGCCGAACTCTCGCTGGCGCTGGTGGACGAGGCGATCTATGGCCTGAGCGAAGAACTGGCCGGCCCCATCTTGGACGCCTTTTACTGCGCGCGCGAGCACATCGTGCGCACCTACGACGGGATGGCACTCATGCGCTACATCCCGTGCAATTGCGGCGGCGGGGAAGGGGGTGGTGGCGGTGACCTGGCCGCCAACCCGCGCAGCGACTTTCCCGACACCGCCGCCTGGTTTCCGGCCTTGACCACCGATTGGAACGGGGAGGCGACGGTCACGGTGGTCATGCCGGACAGCCTGACCCGTTGGCGGCTGACCGCCCGCGCCGTGACGGCCGACACGCAGGTGGGGGAGGGGTTGGCCTACGTGATGACGCAGCAGGAGATCGTCGTGCGCCCCATCCTGCCCCGGGGCCTGACCGTGGGGGACCGGGTGGAGATGGCGGCCATGGTCCACAATTATGGCGAGCGCAGCCAGGACGTGGCCGTGTCCATCGCCAGCGACGGCCTCGAGATCGAGGGGGTGCTGACGCAGACGGTGCGGCTGGCCCCCGGCGAGCAGCGCATCGTGCGATGGCGGGCGGAGGCGGCCCGCGCGGGCGAAGCGCAGGTCACCGTGCGGGCAGACGCCGGCCAGGTGGGGGATGCGGTGCGGCTGCCGTTGCCCATCTACCCGCTGGCCGTGCCCGACGTGACGACCCAGGTGGGGCAGTTCAGCGGCGAGTTCACCACGACGGTCTTTTTGCCCACACAGGCGCTCGGCCTGAGCACGGTCAAGATCGAACTGGCGCGCTCCATCGCCGGCAGCCTGCTGACCGGCCTGGAGTACCTGACCGGCTATCCGTTCGGCTGCGTGGAGCAGACGATGAGTAAGGCGCTGCCGAACGCGGTGGTGGGGCGGGCGTTCTACCAACTGGGCATCGGCAACCCGACCTTGCAGGCGGACCTGCCGCCCAAGATCGCCGCCAGCGTCCAGCGGCTGTACGGCTTCCAGCACAACGACGGCGGTTGGGGCTGGTGGTACGACGACAGTAGCCACGATTACCAGACCGCCTGGGTCGTCTTTGGCCTGACGGTCACCGCGCAGGCCGGGTACGAGGTGGACCCGGCGGTCATCGAGCGCGGGGTGGCCTGGCTGAAAGAGCACCTGGGGGGAATGGACCGGCGCACGCGGGCCTACGCCCTCTACAGCATGGCCAGTGCGGGAGTGGGCGAACTGGAGGCCACGCGGGCGCTGGCCCGAGAGGCGGGCGACCTGGACACGTTCAGCCAGGCGGCGCTGGCGCTGGCGCTGCACGAGATGGGGGCGCAGTCAGAGGCAGAGCAGATGCTGCACGTGCTGGAGAGGAGCGCGGTCGTGGTGGAAGGCGCCGTGTACTGGCCCAACGCGCCCGACGACGGCCACTATAACGGGAAGACGATGGCTTCCACTACGCGCAGCACGGCGCTGGCGCTCAGCGCGTTCGTGCATGTGGAGCCCAAGCACGAACTGGAGCCGGGCATCGTGCGCTGGCTGATGGGGCAGCGGCGGCAGGAGGGGTGGGGGAGCACGAACGAGACCTCGTTCACCGTCCTGGCGCTGACCGATCACCTGCTGGCGGTCGAAAGCGCGACCAGTGACACGACGTATCGCGTCAGCCTCAACGGCCAGGTACTCGCCAGCGGCCTGCTGGGGCGGGGGGAGCCGGCGGTCAGTATGGAGATCCCGGCCAGCCAGTTGGTGCGCGGCCCCAACCGGTTGCGGATCGAGCAGGGGGGAGACGGTCACCTGTACTATGTGATCGCCAGCCGGGTGTACCTGCCCGAGGAGGCGATCGCGGCGGCGGGCGGCGTGACGGTCTCCCGCACGTTCCTGGACGGGGAGACGGGACGGCCGATCACCAGCACAGTGGCCGGGGCGCTGGTGCAGGTGCGCCTGGAGGTCACGCTGCCCAGAGATGGCTTTTACGTCATCGTCGAGGACCGGCTGCCGGGCGGGCTGGAGGCGCTAAACGAGGGGTTGAACACGACCAGCCACGAGGCGAGTGCCTGCGAGGAGCCGCGGTACTATTGGGCGGAGTATGGCTACAACAACAAGGAGGTGCGTGGGGAGCGGGTGAGTTTCTTTATCACGGAGATGGGGGCAGGCCAACACACCCTGACCTACCTGGCACGCGCCACGCACGCGGGTGAGTTTGTGGCGATGCCGGCGGAGGTGTATGCGATGTACGACGCGACGGTGTGGGGGCGGTCGGGGAGCGAGCGGTTCGTGGTTGGTAGGGAATCGAGGTGATGCGTTTCGGACTCCCCCGTCCGCCAGGACCGGGATTTCTGGTCTGGCGGGGGAATTTCGCTGTGGATGGGGGATTCTCGCTGTGGCCGGGAGATACTCCGAGCGGTCCCGGAGTTTCGATTGGGTGGCCTTACCTCTGCTCGTACAAACGGAAAGCCCCGGCTCACACAGGCCGGGGCTTTTTGTGTGGAGCGTTCTCTCTGTTCCCTACGGGAAAGCCGTCACGAGCGGGTTAGGAGTGGCGGCGAGGGAGCCGACTAGGGTAGTAGTCACGGTCTACGGGACTAGGCGAAGGATGATCGGATAGTCCATGATGAGGAGATTGGGAATGACTAGATGGCCGTTCTCAGTCTCGGTGATAAGTTCTTGCTCGAAGCCATTGAGCACGTCGATTCCCACGGCTCCTTGGGCGGTCACTTCGCCGAAGGAGAGGGTGGCCGGCACCCCAAAGGCGTCGTCAACTGCCGCGCGGTCAGTCCAAATAGCGAATAGCATGGACCCATTGGGCAAGACAAACCCGTAGCTCATGATGTTGGTAGCTTCGGTCTCAACCTCCGCTGAGAGACTAACGGGCCGGGCCCCAGCCATGATGGTATTGACATTGCGAACTGTCCGGTAGGCGACATCGGCATCTGGCCCCAGACCGCCAAGCCCCACGCCGACATCCATACCTAGCTGCATCACGATTCCGCGAGCCCAATACTTCGCTGATTGGATGTGCGTGTGTGTCTCCCACGGTTGGTCAGGATTAGCAGGCGAGAGCCCCGAGATGCGCCAGGTTAGCTCTGTGCCCCAGTACTCCCCCTCGAAGCCGTTGGCAGAAGCCGTTTGTCGGATTCGTTGAACAATCGAAGGGTACTCGTAGTAGTAGTTGCCGAAGAACGCGATGTCCGGTGCCGCGTCATACATGGGGTGCCAGGAGATCACATCGAACAGCGGCACGATGTCAGAACGGAGAAGCGTGAAAAGGTAGTCGCGGGCAAAGTAGAGAACGACTGGGGCCAACACCACCTTCGCCTGGGGGTCCTCCTGGCGAATCACTGGGATGGTTTGCCTGGCGAGGTTAATGTAGTCGAGCGGCCGGATGCACTTGATGGGGGGAGGAATGCAGTTGTCCGGTTCGCTCCATATTGTATAGTATTGGATGCGGCCTCGGAAATGTCTCACCATGAAGCGTACGTAATCTAGGTAGTCTTGGACTTGCTCCTGACCTGCAAATCGAGGCGTGGAGAGCTCCACGCCTGCAGCATGACCAGCCTTGTCCCAGTAGTGGAGGATGTAGTTGACTGCAACTCCGTTGGCAGCCAAATTGTCAATGAGACTGTCGAATTCAAGGGGGATGTCGTATTCCGGTATATTCCAATCAATCGGGGGTTCGATTTCCCCATACACAACGTCCACGCGCTTTAGGCCAAGAGCTGTCATTGTGGTCAGTGCGTTCGCATAGTTCTCCTGCAGCCATGAGCCGTGGAAGGAACCTCCCGTTCGGTTGTCAGCAAGCTCAGCTGAGCATTTTGCTTCGAGTAGTATCCCGGGACGGTTGTTTCCCTCCTGCAACGTCAGCGACCTTCGCGTGCCGGCGGTGGGTCTAGAGAATCCGCTTGTATTGCCATCGGGATCGGTGGCAGTAGTGGTCAGTTGAGGGCCAATGAGCGCGGCAGCCTTGCGCAACTCAAAGACGCCACTCTCATCAGCTACGGTCTGCCCTTCATAAGTGGCTCCTTCATCGCCGCTATCAGAGAACACCTCTACAACGCAGTAGGCGCAGGCGAGGCCAGCAAGGCGGCCGGCCTCCAGATCGAAGTCAAAGATGACCGGGGCGGGCATTCTCGCCGGACCGGTGGTATTCAGGCTGATGCCTAGTTTCCCGTTGTCGTGGATGCTGTTCTCAGTGACCGTATTGTTGGGGGTATCCTCCCAGAACATGACCCCTTGGCCATCGTTGTATGCGATGGTATTGCCGGGACCAATGACGTTGTAGCTAGTGCGGTCAACAAGGACCCCGGCGAGATGGTTGCCCAAACGATAGACTCCGCTCAGGTCAGTTCCAATGACGTTGTTTGTGAGGGCATTCCTGCCTTCAACCACACAGCACAAGTACACACCCGTCTCATTGCCCCCAATCACATTGTCTGAGATGACATTGCCATTGGCACCGTTCGAATGAATCCCGTCGCGTGGATGCCCCCATGCCTCCGTCCCCTCCAGATTGATTCCAATGTAGTTGCCCTGGATGATGTTGTTCGATGTACCCTCATCCCACAGGCCGATACCGAAGTTGCCGTTACCACTGATTAGGTTTCCCTGGCCTAGGGGCCCATCCCCGATACCCCGATCTCCGCCAATGACGTTGTGTTGTGCCCCGCCGTAGAGGGCAATCCCCGCATCGGAGAAGCCGACAACCTGCAGGCCGCGAATGGTGTTGCCATCTGAGGAGATAGAAAGGCCATGCTGCGAGCCAGTCATGGCCGATCCATCCAGGATCACCCCGGCGTTGCTGGCATCTACTGTCAGGTTGCCCTGGGTGATTTCCGGCAGGCCTTCGCTGAGGGAGATCGTGGCCGGAGCACTGGGTGGGAAGATGGTGGGATCGAAGGTGATGTTGTCACCCGGCCCTGCATCTAGCAAGGCCTGACGCAGGGTGCCGGGGCCGCTATCGGCGGTGCTGGAGACTTGGAGGGTCCTCACCTGGGGTACTGCCGTTGGTGTTGGCGGTAGTTGCGTCGGTGTAGGTGGTGCCATTGTTGGCGTTGGCGGTACTGCTGTTGCCGTTGGCGGCGCCGGCGTTGGCGTAGGCACCTCGGGAGTGGCAATGGGACTTGGGCTTGGTGTACAGCCATCCACAGCAAGCACAGCGATGATGAAAAAAGTCACGAAAAATACGGTAAGCCTCTTCATTTCTGACCTCCCAGTCAGCCGGCGGTCGGACTGACCGACCCCACCAACTTCTGCCGCAGAAGTTAACCACAACCTTCAGCACCGTGCTGTCGTCGGACCGGAGAGATGCACTGCGGCGGAACACTGGTTCCCCCGCTACAGACAGAAACGCTCCCCCTCAATGGGCTTGGACAAGCCCTGTTGTGCTGACTGGCCCCTGGCCAACCACGTGCCGGAATTTTGCCGCAAAAGCTCACCGCTAACGAGGTGGAGCGCCGCCCGGCACGCGCGGGGAGAGATCTCAGCCGCTGGAACCGGGCGGCGGCGGTGTGATTCGGCGCCCGGAGGTGCGCTACCGGTCCGAGTGGCGCACCTTCCAGACCATGAGGGTGTGAACGAGCAGGGCGCAGGCCAGCACGACGGCCAGTTCCGGTGGGGCCTGTGCTACGATTGCCCTGCACGAACATGAGACGAGCCCGCCGGGCGGCGGCCTTCGGCCAGCGAGAACAGGCGCGTCTCGCGGTCGTACTGCCAGTGGTGCGCCAGTTCCGCGTAGGGCGAGTTGGTGATCAGTCGGTCAATCGTCGCGCTACTCACCGATTTGCCTTCCTACCCAGGCCCGGGCGTTCTCCATCATCTCTGCTACGGTGCTGATGTCGGTCGAGGCAATCTCCATATCCTCGTAACGGATTGTTACAGCAAACGGGTTCAAGCGCTTCAATTGGGCTCTGGACAACGGCAGATCAAGGCCCTGCTGCTCAAGCAAGTCTGCCAACTTCTCCAGGCCGTGGGTGCGACGAAAAACCACAGCATTTGAAACCAGCACCGCCTTCATGGCTTTCTCCAGGTATTGCTGGGCGTGGAAGCATACGCTGGAAACCGGCGCGTCAGGATGCAGTAGCAACAGTTCGACCGTCTTCCACTCCCGTCCCGCGGCGTGCAGCAACGCCCGCGCTTCGGCTGTGGCTGGCTTGGGTTCATTGGGCGGCATAGAGCGTTCTCCCTTCCCGCAATGCCCAATAGATGGGACTGGTGCACCAGTCTCGACGCTCTTCCATCTCCGCCTCCGAATACACCAGCACGTCCACTCCCGGACCGACGTTGCCCACGGCTTCGTGCAGGCGAATCATCTCGGTGTACCGGTCGGCCACTTGCGGCTTGATCACCATGAGGTCCAGGTCAGAGCCTGCGTCGGCGTCGCCGCGCCCGTAGGAGCCAAACAGGATCACCCGGCTGGGCCGGGCCACGGCGACGATCCGTTCCACGGCCTCCTGTAGCGTCCGCTCGTCAATCATTCTTCCAACCTAATCATCAGTATCCCATTCTCCAGGCCACATGTTCGGGAATCTATTGACACCAGCGCCTAGTTGTGCTAACATGTAAGCGAGCAGATGCCAGCAGGCACCTCTGCTCTTCAATTGGCAAAAAGCCGCAAGGCTTTCTCCCGCCCCGCGAAAAGTCGCCGAGTGTGGCGGCCTGCCCCCCTCTGGATGGAGTGAGGGACCGGGCTAGCGGGGCGGGTTTGCCATCCCTATCCCCGAAACTCCAGCACCCGTTGCAGCTTACTGGTCACGTAGTCGTAAGCGTCCACGTCACCCCTTGCGTCACGCCGCAGGATTGCCCCGGCCACCAAATCGGCGATCTGGATCAGCGGTTCGCTTCTGGAGCGCTTGATCAAGATCCGTTTGAACTGCCGAGGGATGTCACGGACTTTCATGAATCGGCGCAGTTCGCTCCGCACTTGAGATGCCGAACCAAACTCGTCCAGGATCAAGGTCGCCCCCTCACGTTTGGCAGACGGAATCAGTTGCATCAACTCGGTCACAAAATACAGATAGAAATCCAGCCGACGCATGACCTTGAACGGGTCTGGGAGGGTGGTTTTGTCCACAACCACGGCCCAACTTTCGAAATCGGCTCCTGCTAAAGCCGCAAACACACGTCGTCGCAGCGGGGTGGAGGATAGCGCATGGAAGCTGAATTCATAGTCCGTCGGAAGCCCGGAGCATTGACGAAGGTCGGCCAGCAGTTGGCGCAGGGTTTCAGGGGCGGCCGTAGCGATCACCGCCACTACGAAGTAGCGTGAGGCGCCCTTGCCAAACGAGAAACTGACGTCGCCTGACTCGTCTCCGGCAAAAGTCAACGTTACCACGTTATCTCCTTTAGCGCCGATAGTGTACTGCAACCTGGTGCGAAAGTCAATCGGATCAGGGATCAGGGATCAGTGATCAGGGAGCGGGGAGCAGTCCTGATCCCTGATCACCGATCGCTATTCCCTGATCACCATCCCCCCTCAGTTGACAATCTCCGAATCCTGTGTACAATATGACCGTGGTCATTTTTGTTCCGGGGTCATCAATATGGCGATAGAGGATCATCTTTCCCGGCGCGAACGGAAGAAACGGGACACGCACCAGCGGCTGATGGAGACTGCGCTGCGGCTGTTCCGCGAGCAAGGGTACGACGCGACCACCGTCGAGCAGATTGCCGAGGCGTCTGACGTGGCCAAGGGTACCTTTTTCAACTACTTTGAGACCAAAGAGGCGATCCTGCCCGCGCTGGTAGAGTGGCACTTGCAGCAGGTCAAGCAGGCGCTCCTGCCTGAGCGGGGGGCGCCGGCTAGCCCGGTGGCACGCATCAAACTGCTGTTGGGCCTGGTGGCTCAAAACCCTCTCTCGGAGCCGGCCATGGTGCAGCGGCTGTTCGCGGCGGGGATGCAGAGTCCGGACGTTCACCCCGGCCGCGCGCTGACCCACCTGCTGACCGAGCAGGTGTGCCAGGCTCAGGCGGCTGGAGAGATCCGCCCGGACGTGGATGCCCTCTACGCCGGCTGTGTGATCCGCGCCATGTTTTTCCAGCACATGATGATGTGGCACTGCGATTACCGCCCGGCCCCGCTGGGGGAGATGTTCGACCGCATGCTGAACCTGCTGCTGGACGGCATCGCCGGCCCGAATTGGAGGAAATTATCGTGAAGTCTCTCGGACGTGCACTCGGTTATCTCAGGCGCTACTGGCTGCTGGCGGCCGGGGCGTTCCTGGGACTGGTCATTTCTACCGGCACCCGCCTGGCGATCCCGTACATGACGCAGAAGATCATTGACGACGGCATCACCGCCCGGCAAATGCCGGTGGTGGTGTGGGCCTCGGTCGGGATGGTGGTCCTGGCCGTCGCCGGGTCGGTCTTCACCTTCCTGCAAGGAATGCTCTCGGCGCGCACCGCCCAGGGCGTGGCCTACGACCTGCGCAACCAACTGTACACCAGGATTCAATCGCTGTCGTTCAGTTACCACGACCGCGCGCAGACCGGCCAACTGCTCACCCGCGCGACGTCCGACGTCGAAATGGTGCACATGTTCGTCGGGATGGGGTTCGTGCAGATGCTCAGTGCGATCCTGATGATGGGGGGGAGCATTGCGCTGTTGTTCAGCACCGACTGGCAACTGGCGCTCATCATCCTCGTGCTGGTGCCGGTCACCTTTGGCTTCTTTGCTTTCATTGCCAGGAAAGGGCAGCCGCTGTTCAAGCAGGTCCAGCAACGGCTGGCCGACCTCAACACCGTGCTGCAGGAGAACCTGGCCGGTGTACGCGTGGTCAAGGCCTTCGCGCGCGAGGTCCACGAGTCGCAACGCTACGCCGGGGCCAACCAGAGATTGTACGACCTGAACGTGGTCGTCGGGCGGCTGTTTGCGCTGGCCATGCCGTTCGTTTTCATGCTGGCCAACCTGGCACTGCTGGCGGTCTACTGGGTCGGCGGCTACCAGGCGATCGCCGGGCACCTCAGCGTGGGGAAACTGGTGGCCTTTGCCAACTACATGCTGATGGCCTTTTTCCCGATGTTCATGCTGGGGATGATCATGGCCATGATCTCGCAGGCCGGGGCTTCGGCCGAGCGTATCTTTGAAATCCTCGACGCCCAGTCTGAGGTGATCGAGAAGCCGGGGGCGGCGGATCTCCCTCCCATGCGAGGTCGCGTGGCCTTCGAGGGGGTCAGTTTCCGCTACTTTAGCGGAGGGGAGCCGGTGCTGAAAGACGTCAGTTTCGAGGCCGAGCCGGGACAGGTGGTGGCGCTGCTGGGAGCGACCGGCTCCGGCAAGTCTACCATCATCAACCTGATCCCGCGCTTCTACGACGTGACCGGTGGGCGGGTGACGGTTGATGGCTACGACGTGCGCGACGTGACGCTGGAATCGTTGCGCAAGCAGATCGGCATCGTCTTGCAGGAGACGACGCTGTTCGCCGGGACGATCCGCGAGAACATTGCCTTCGGGCGGCCCGAGGCCTCGCTGGAGGAGATCGTGGCCGTGGCCAAGGCGGCCGAGGCGCACGACTTTGTCGTCAGTTTCCCGGATGGGTACGACACGCTGGTGGGGGAGCGGGGCGTGACGCTCTCGGGCGGGCAGAAGCAGCGCATCGCCATCGCCCGGGCCTTGCTGCTGAACCCCCGCATCCTGATCCTCGACGATGCGACGTCCAGCGTGGACTATGAGACCGAGTACCGCATCCAGCAGGCGCTGGAGCGGCTGATGGAGGGGCGCACCAGTTTCGTGATCGCCCAGCGCATCGCCACGGTACTCAACGCGGACCAGATCCTGGTGCTGGAGCGGGGGGAGATCGTGGCGCGGGGCACGCACGAGGAGTTGATGGTCGAAAGCTCAATGTATGCCGAGATCTACTGTTCGCAGTTGCAGGGGGACGCCCCCGGGGACGGGGGCGGCGAGCGGGTGGGGGGCGTCCTCGGGGAGGAGGGCTCCGAGCGAGGGATTGATCCAAGGTGCGTGCAGGTGCAGGGAGGAGTCAAGCGATGATGTTTGGTGGTGGACACGGGCGTGGCGCAGCCGTGGAGGCGGCCAAGCCCATACAAGTAAGTAAGACGCTGCGCCGTTTGCTGGGATATTTCCGGCCGTTCCGGGGGTTGCTGTTGGCGGTCGCGGTGCTGGTCCTCGCCAGTACGCTGTTGCGGCTGGTGGGCCCTTACCTGACCGGCGTGGCGGTGGACCAGTTCATTGACCCCAGCAACCAGCCCCGCCCGGCCTGGCTGGAGAGATTCCTCGCTATCGCTCGGAATGACAGCCGGGCTGGCGGCCTGACCGTGACCATGCTGCTGCTGCTGGGCTCGTACCTGTTGAACTGGGCCACCACCGCCGGCGAGTTCTACCTGATGATGGTGGTCGGGCAGCGGGTGCTCCTGTATATGCGCACGCAGATCTTTCAGCGCATCCAGGCGCTCTCGCTCAGTTTCTTCGACCAGCGCGAGGCGGGCGACCTGATGTCGCGCCTGGTCAACGATACCGAGGTGATCAACCAGATGCTCAGCGGTGGCATCGCGCGCCTCGCCAACATGAGCCTGTCGCTGGTTGGCATCCTCGCCACCATGGTCGGCCTCAACTGGCGGCTGGCACTGGTCAGTTTCGCTGTGTTGCCGATGATGTTCCTGGCGACGACCGTCTTCTCCCGCTGGACGCGCGTCGCCTTCCGCCGTACCCGCCGGACGATCGGCCAGGTGAGCGCGGAACTGCAAGAGAACATTGCTGGCGTGCGTGAGGTGCAGGCGTTCGCGCGCCAGGGGGCCAGCGTGGCGGAGTTCGAGGCGGTCAATGCCGCCAACCGCGACGCCAACGTGCAGGCCCAATCCATCCTCTCTGCCTTCTCCCCCACGCTCGACGTGCTCAGCACGGTGGCGCTGGCGATCGTGGCCGGCTACGGCGGCTACCTGGCGCTGGCCTTCACGCCGCCGCTGGTCAGCGTGGGCATCATCGTGGCTTTCCTGCTCTACGTGCGCCGGTTCTACGAGCCGATCCAGGCGCTGGCCGGCCTCTACGCGCAACTCCAGTCAGCGCTGGCGGGCGCGGAGCGCATCTTTGAGCTGATTGACACGCAGCCAGAGATCACCGACGCCCGCGACGCGGTGGCGCTGCCCCCTGCCCAGGGGCGGGTCGAATTCGACCACGTCACCTTTTCCTACAACACGGGGGAGCCGGTAGTGCAGGACGTCAGCCTGACGGCCGAGCCGGGGCAGACGGTGGCGCTGGTGGGGCCGACCGGGGTGGGCAAGACGACGCTGGTGAGCCTGCTGACCCGCTTCTACGATGTGAAGGAGGGGGCGATCCGCATAGATGGGCGCGACGTGCGGAGCGTAACCCAGGATAGCCTGCGCCGGCAGATGGGGATCGTGTTGCAGGATACCTTTCTGTTCTCCGGCACGGTGATGGAGAACGTCCGCTACGGGCGGCTGGACGCCAGCGACGAAGAGGTCGTGGCGGCGGCGAAACTGGCGAACGCGGACCAGTTCATCGCCCGGCTGCCGGAGGGGTACCAGACGCAACTGGGGGAGCGTGGGCACAACCTGAGCCAGGGGCAGCGGCAGTTGATCGCCATCGCCCGCGCCGTGCTGGCCAATCCGCGCATCCTGGTCCTGGACGAGGCGACCTCGAGCGTGGACACGCGGACGGAGCAGTTGATCCAGCGGGCGCTGGACGACTTGCTCAAGGGGCGCACGTCGTTCGTGATTGCGCACCGGCTGAGCACGATCCGCAATGCCGACCAGGTGTTGGTGCTGGAGCAGGGGCGCATCGTCGAGCAGGGGACGCACGAGGAACTGCTGGCGGCCGGGGGGGTGTACGCGGATCTGTACAACAGCCAGTTCAGGCGGCAGGCGTGATCGTAGTAGGTTCCTTCCTGCGACTGCCGGGTCAACAGGTGTGAAGCCGCTTCACAGCGAGAATATATACCCGCTACGCTGTAAGCGCCACGCGATCCAACTCAACGCCGCGAGCAGCAGCGCCAACTCCAGCCCCACCACCCACAGCGGCGCATTGGTGTACAGGGCCGGGACGCCCGGCAGGAAAAAGAGGCCGATCCCGATATAGTGCAGCAGGTACAGGAGCAGCGGGTTCTGTCCCCAGGCCGAAAGCAGCGGCACGCGTACGCGCAGCCCCTCGTTGAGCAGGTGAAAGCCCCAGAACACTAACGCACTAACGCCGAGGGTGACGATGACGTAACTCGATGAGACGCGGTGCTTGCTGACCGGGAAGAGGAACGCCAGCCCCACACCCAGCGCCAGCACCGCCAGTGACGCCCAGGGGTAGACCTTGCACCCGCGCGCGACGTCGTGAAACAGGTCCGCCAGGACAGTCGAAAGGATCAGCATCGCGCCCCAAGCAAGCGCGCCCTGCAGCCCCCCGTGCGGTGAACGTATGGTCACATCCACCCAGTACCGATCCAGCAGCACCTGGTAGCCGCCGAGCACCACCGCGCCGACGCCCAGCCGCCAGAGTGTGGGCAGGCGGATGACCAGCACCGTCATCAGCCCGGCGACGCCAATAGATTGCAGCACACCCCAGTTAATCATGGTAGGGTCGTTCAGATACGCCAGGCCAATGGTGATCATCAGGCTGCCGATGCCGAGGATCGCCATGAAGCGACAGAAGGAGTGCTCGAGCGTCTTGACCCATCCGTCGCGGTTGGCCCGCTGCTGCATTGAAAGACCGTAGGTGAGCCCGATGGCGAAGATGAAGAACGGCGCGACGAGGTCCGGCAGGGTCAGGCCGACGTCGGGCGCGTGGTGCAGCCAGGCCGGGATGGTGTGGATGCCCGACGTGAAGTTGGCGAGCACCATCGTCACGATGGCAAATCCTCGGAACTGGTCAATGGATTCCAGACGATGTTTGGGTGTCTCCAATCTTGGCCTCCTGCATGACGAGTATCACTACTATACGTGTACGCTGCTGTGCCAATCGCCAACAGCGCGACGAGCGCCAGGCCGGCCCAGATCCAGCCGGAGCGTCGAATCCGACCGATCCGTTGCCGCCTCCGCCTGGCCTTGAGCAGACCAATGCGTGGCAGGTTCACCTGCTCTTTCAGTATCTTCGGTCCGCTGCACCTGTTGATCGCGCACGACCTTTCGGCCTTGCAGGTCGCCGGCTTCGGGTTCACCCTGTCGGTGTTGTGGGTGACGCCGCCCGAGAGTGGCAATGCTTGTACTTCTTACCGCTGCCATACCAGCACGGATCGTTGCGCCCGGGCTTCTGACCCGGCGGGGGTGTCGTTTGCCGCTGAGCCGGTTGATCCGGCGGCGGGAGGTCCGGCTTTTCCCACGGACGCTTGACCGGCACCTGCGCGAGGTCTGGCAACAGGTCGTGGCACAGTTCGGCGATGGGACGACGGACCCCAGCGTTCAGGTCCAGGTTCAGCGCGGCGCGCAGGTCGGCGAGCACCGCCGGGCTCACTTTGGCCTCTCGCCCGCGTCGTTCGCTCTGCGCCAGGCGGCCCAGGCTGTTTTCCAACTGGTCGCGCAGTCTCTCCGGGTCGCCTGTGGCCTTGAGCAATGCCAGCCCGCGCCGGGTGGCCTCTGCGCCGATCTCGGTCAGACCGAAGCGGTCGAACGTAAGCGCCATCAGGTTGTAGGTCCAGATGTCGGCGGGGTCATTCCGCAGCAGGGCAGCCAGGACTTGCAACCCTGCATCGAGGTCGTTGAGCCACAGATAGGTCTCTGCCAGGTCCCGCAACAGGTTGGCCGCATTGTTGCCTTCGTGATAGCGCATATTGTGGGCCAGCGCTCGCTTCAAGAACTCGACCGCCCGCGGCTCGCCCTGGAACCGCAACTGCTGCCCCACGTCGAGGAAGATGTCCTCGTACCACAGCATGGGGCTGGCCGTGGGGGAATTCAGGGCTTGCTCCAACGTGGCCCAGGCCAACGCCCAGTACTCACGCTGTGGCGCTTCTTTCTTCTGCTTGCGCGCCTCTTCCGTAACGGCGAGAAAAAGCTCCGCCGTAGTCGCCAGGCTCCAATCGCTCAGCGGCCTGTCCCGCGGCTCGGGCGGTGCCTCCTGCAATAACAACTCAGGCAAGGTCTCCCACAACTGGTCGGCCTCCAACGATTCGGCGACGATGACCGAGGCCATCGTCTCGTCAACGTCCGGGATGGACTGTCCCAGGTCACGTCCTGCAAAGTAGTCCTGCTGAAGTTGCTCGATCACGCCTGCAGTGACACACATGTAGCGCGAGGAGGCGTGCTCCCCTGGTTGACGTTTCGAGCGTTTCATTTGTGCTACTCCTTGAATTACGGGACTTGGGTCAAGATGGTATCTTGACATGCGAGCCGTTCCGCCAGTTGAGCACCATCCACCGCTGCATGTCCGTCTCCGGGGAGGGGCTGCTGGCGTTGGGCGTGCCGCGCCGCAGCAGTTGGATGGTTTCGAGCGCCTGTGCGCCCGACAGCCCATGGCGCACCAGGAAGCAGCCGACGACGGTACCGGTGCGCCCCAGGCCGCCCAGGCAGTGCACGTAGACAGTGTGGCCGGTGCCGATGGCGGCGTCAATCACGTCCAGCATCTGGGCCATCTGTTCTGGGGAGGAGACGCCAAAGTCAGGGATGGGCATTCGGAGGTGCTGGGCCTCTTCGCCCAGCCAGTGGGCGTACGGCGGCGCGTCCTCCTCCTCGGTCAGGTCGAGGAAGAGCGTGACGCCAGTGTCGAGGAAGCGTTGGAGTCGCTGGCGGGCGCCGGTTTTGCTCCGCGGGCGCGGGTAACGGCCGGCCAGCAGCCGGCCCGGGATGACCCAGTAGGCGTCGGGAATGGGGGAAGGTGGGCTAGGCAAATGCGGCGACAGGGACCAACTCCATGCGCTCCGGCACTTCCCTTTTCGTACAGATTTCCTCTATCCGGTGCAGCAGACTTGAGTGGTAGTAGCGATAGCCGCATTTGTCACAAACACCCACAGGCACATGCTCCAGGATGACAAAACCATCTCGGTGCTTGAATGCTTCACGTTCCACCACCTGCTCCTGCACAGTGCCATCGCAATACTCACACTTGTACCCGTACATCTTACCACTCCTCTAGTCACTAACCTCGTACACCGTGATGCAGAAGAATTATACCCCGGCACTCTGAATGGGGCAACCCCCGATAACCCGACAGTCACTACCAGCCGTACTGAGATGGGGGCTCACCGTGCCTCTCGAGGACGACCGGCTTCTTGATGGCCATACTCGGGTCAACTTGCTCCAGCGTGACGGCAAACTCCCACCAGTCGCCAAAATCGAACACGTAGGTCATCGTGTGCCCAACCCGGAGCGGTACGTCGCCGACCCGCACCTCGCTCGTCCACGGTACCTCGTCCATGGTGGGGTGATGGACCCGCTCCAAAAGGCCAAAGCGATTCTGGTACGAGAACTCGTACAGGTGGTCGTGGTCGAATTCGACGGCATCCAGGATGGTGGACGCCAGTGCATCCAGGGTTTGGTCTGCTGGAATCGCGATGCGGCACCATACCCATCCCAGCGCGACCCTGAAAATGTGCACCCCCTCCCGGAAGGTCCACTCGGGTACGGGCAGGTTGTTCTTCCATTCCGGGAAGTAGGGCTGGAGCGCGGGTTGCAGTACGCCGAAGCGTGTCTTGTCCTCGGCTGCGAGCGACAGGACGTTGTGGATATCGCCGAAGAACTCGGCCTGGAGCAGGGCCAGCAGTGCGTCCCCCAGTGGCGTGCGCTCAATGCGTTCGATGCGCCAGCCCTTCCCCGGCTGGGGCGGGCCGTGCTGGACCGAGAGCAGGCCGAATAGTTCCAGCAGGCCCAGGTTGTGCCAGCCTGGCGTGTAGCGCAGGAAGTCTTCGGCCTCCTTGTCTCCGGCGACTGTCAGCCCTCTGTCAGGAATGCGGAGGAAGAACCCTACCCAACTGCTGAACGTCTCAGGAATGGTAAGCCCGAAACGCCTTCTTTCACCGATGATTTCCGGGTGCCCCCGCAACAGCCAGGTCTCCAATAGCGTGCAGTACCGTTCGGTGGGGTTCAGGCTCTCCCACGCCTGGTAGACCGCGCCGTCAACGGCGAGCAGTGGTTTCTCGGAGGTTCCCTCGATGCAAGTCAGCCCCACAGCGCGCACCAGCAGGTAGAGCCCGTGGATGTGGGGGTACGACTTTTGTTGGGGGCGCTCCAACCCCAGGGCGAGGGGATGTGCCAGGCGGGCGTTGATTTCGGGCAGCACGCGCAGCGGCAGTTGGTGTGCACCCGTAACCGGCATCTCCCTCTCGGCGAAGAAGCGCAGGAAAGCCTCAAAGTCGCGGAGAATGGTGCCGGGGCCACTCTCGTCAATGGTCAGGCTTCGCAGCAGCCGTTTGTGTTTCGCTGAGAACTTGAGTCCTCTGGGCAACGGTCCGTACATCGTTCACCTCCGATATCCGCCAGATACGGCCTTTGTCGAGGAAGCGCTGGAGGCGCTGGCGGGCGCCGGACTTGCCGCGCGGGCGCGGGTACGGGCCGGCCAGCAGGCGACCGGGGATGACCCAGTAGGCATCGGGGATGGGGGGAGACGTAGCCGTCATAGCCACTGGCGGATCTCCTGCTGGGCTCGCGCCATCGGTTCCGTGTATCTTCTCGCCCTGGTCCGCAACGGCCACTGTTTGACGTGCACGATGGGCACCACAGGCACGCCACGATGATGGAACCTGCATCCACACACGGCCAGGAAAGGCGCACTGCCACTCTGAACGTAGATGCCTTGCGCAGCCTTGGCAGCGCGAGGGCTCGCATCGTGGACGAAACGACGGACCATGTCCGAGTCTTCGTCAATGAACCCCAGGCGGCACAGATGGTAGAATGTCTGAACAGCCATGGGGAGGATCATCACGAAGCGCCCCAGAGTGGCAGCCTGGGTAATCTGCTGCACCCCACGCCGTGCCAGGTCGTCGGGGATGAGCACCGTGCCCGATCCTGGCGCGTGCTCCAGGAACTCGTTGCACAGGTTGGTGACGTATAGTTCGCTCAGCGACACCTCGCGACCGGCAAGCACGCCCACGTAGTCCACAACAGCTTTGGCCAGGTCGTGCTTGCTGGCCTCCGGGCGGGACGTGGGCCGGGGCCGGGCGAGGTAGTCGAGAAAGAACGCCACTTCTGCTTCGGCCTGGCTGCGCTGCAAGCGCGGGTCGTGGCCGATGACCAGAATGGTTGCTGTCGCCAGATCGCCAAAGGGCTTGGTCACGTTCATAGTTTCCCATCACCACCTTCCACAACGCCTCACTCATCGGGAGGCTCGGCCAGCCGCACCTGCTCGATGAAGGCGTCTACTGCTGCAGTAAATGCGTCAAGGTCCACTTTGACGATGGAGTGCGCAAATTCCTTGCGCGCCTTGCCCATATTCAGGATGTCTCTCGTGCGAGCCTCATAAGGGTCTACCAAGGCCCGCTGGAACCCTGCCAGGGCGAGTTGACTCCTGATGGTCCCCGGCCAGACGCGAAGCGTCCCATTCTTGTCAATGAAGAAGAGCGACGCCCGCTGTCCCGCACCCTGAATGTCTAGCCTGACGACGACCGAGCTCTCCATCGGGCCGATCGTGATGCCATCCCTTTCTCGGTATCCCTCAATGAGCCGGCGGGCGATCTCATAAGCCTCTGGGGCCTGCTCCTTGAGCAACTCCCAGAAGGCTTCTTCCGTCAGGGTTACCCTTCTACGCCCCCTGTCCTCCTCGTCTGCTCTCTCCTGCTGGACGTCAACCTGGTAGTCGCCGCTTTGTCTGAGCGTCACCTGGATGATCGAGCGTTCGACGACTTCAGTACGCGCTACGATGCTGGGGACGACGAGCAGTGGCCATTTCTCTTCCTGCTTCCACCGGTAGCATTGTAGCTCGACCAGCCCCACGTCCGTGGCCAGGTGCGGATACTTGTTGACGTAGCTCAGCATCTCGACGACGGACTGCCGTATTCGGTCCCCCACGATCAAGGTGAGGAAACGTCCCAGCCTGAGGTTCTTGGCGACGGTCTCCTCGAAGAAGAACCGGCCGCCTTCTATGGGACCACACTGCTTCTCGACCCACTCGGCCAGCCCCATCTCGAGATCTTCGTACGTCCGTGTATATGCCCTGGCTACTTGGTCCAACCGGCTGTAGTTCCACTTGGACACGGCCCTGGCATAATCAATCGCCTGGGCCACCACCTCCCGCTTGGCCTCGGGGTTCCGCCACAGTTTCGTCTCCACCAGCACCAGGTAGCCCCGGTGGCTGATGAACAGGTTGTCAATCGCGCCCGTTTCCGTGGGCACTTCACGCCCAATGGGTACCAGCGGGTAGAAGATGGGCTCGACTTCAGCGACGGGGAGAATGTCCGGGTGCCGGCGCAGGAGTTCCTGCAGCCAGGATTCGTCATAGGCCCGCTCCCGATGTTCTATCGGCTGGAGCGTCTCACCGGATGCATCTCTTTGAACCAAGTAAGGGTATGATAGCACGTTTCCTCACTCCTGTAGAGTTCTCGCTACTGAGAGGCGCTAGTTTGTTGATGGTCGTCCCTCCCTGGGATCAATGCCGCTCACAACTCCCCCTTGAATGCCTTGTCCAGGATGGAGGGCATGAGCGAACCTCCGTTGGCTCGTCTTCCGGGTCCTGGGACACCAGTTCGCCGCGGAAGGCGAGGGCGAGGATGGCCTGGTCCGCACTGTTCTCCCCAGCCTATGCCTGATGTGTGCCTCGCAACTCGGCGATTGGCCGCCACTCGCCGGTCTCAGGATGGCGGTACTGCCAGACAGCCCAGCCATTGCAGGACTTCCAGCCGGTTGCGACCTGGCCTGCTCCCGATGGAGATCTGTATTCTACGCCTGCGTAGAGCATCAGGCCATCGGCATCCAGCATCTTGGCCTCGACGGTCTGCCCGTGGGCCGTGAGCCGGACGAGCAGCGGATAAGTGACTACAGGGGGCGCAGGCTGGTCAGGCTCTCTCGAAATAGCAGGCACTTTGATCTTGGGTGCCACATCGCCCCACCACTCTTCGTCCAGGGAGAGCAGCGTGTGCTGTTCCTGGGTTACGCCGATGCCGTGCTCGACCAACAGGTCCAGAAGTTGCTCACCATCAATCAGGCTGATGTGCGTTTTGCCTGGTTCCTGTGCCTCCTTGTAGGCGCCGCTGGAGAAGCCACTGGTCGTGATGATGATGCCTTGTTCGTGGACTTTCAGCGACCCGCGCAGATCGCGCACGGTGGCTGCCTGGACGTTGCGCTTCCAGCGCTTGACCTGCACGGCGGCATTGACTTCGGTGATACCGCCAGCGCGCAACACGCCGCGCACGTCAATGCCGCCGTCGCTGTGGTACGAAGTGATCTGCACACTCTCTTCGTCGAAGCCCAAGGCGACCAACAGTTCCCCCATCAGTGCCTCGAAGCGATCGGGCGGGATGCTCATCAGCCTGCGCCGTAAGTCGGCGCGTGTGTGGCGGTTGAGCGCATCAATCCGCTCGGCGATCTCACCCGCCTGGGTTGGGGCCAGCGCAAAAACGCCTCGGCCTGTTCGTCGGAAGCGGGAACCAGGGCGCTTGGTGTCCACATACAGGCGGGATCCCATCGTGGCTTCCGGCGTCTGGCCACTGGTGTGCAGCAACCCAGCAACCAGGGCCCGGCTGGCGATATCGGAATAGTGTAGGGGTTGCTTTGCTTGCCCGAGTATCTCATACGCCGCGTCAAGGAAGTTCATGACTTTCTCCTTCTTGACTTAAACACCTTCATCGCCTGTGATGTTATCGTGGTGACACTAACCTGCTAATCTCCCACTGCGCCCGTGCCATCGGTTCCGCGTATCTGATCGCCCTGGGTCTCAACGGCCACTGTTTGACGTGCACGATGGGCACCACTGCCACACCACGATGATGAAACCTGCACCCACACACGGCCAGGAAAGGCGCACTGCCGCTCTGAACGTAGATGCCTTGCGCGGCCTTGGGAGCGCGAGGGCTTGCATCGTGGACGAAACGACGGACCACTTCCGAGTCTTCGTCAATGAACCCCAGACGGCACAGATGATAGAACGTTTGAACGGCCATGGGGAGGATCACCTTGAAGCGCCCCGAGGCGACAGCCTGGGTAATCTGCTGCACCCCATGCCGTGCCAGGTCGTCAGGGATGAGCACCGTGCCTGAGTCTGGCCTATGTTCCAGGAACTCGTTGCACAGGTTGGTGACGTATAGTTCGCTCAGCGACACCTCGCGACCGGCAAGCGCGCCCACGTAATCCACGACGGCTTTGGCCAGGTCATACTTGCTGGCCTCCGAGTGGGACGTGGGCCGTGTCCGGGCGAGGTAGTCGAGGAAGAAAGCGACTTCTGCTTCGGCCTGGCTGCGCTGCAAGCGCGGGTCGTGGCCGATGACCAAAATGGTCGCTGTTGTAAGATCGCCGAAAGGCTGAGTAGCGTTCATAGTTCTCCCTTGAATGCTTGATCCAGGATGGAGGGCAGCAGCGCGTTCAGCGCGGCGGCGGTGGCGGCCTGGTGCTGCTTCACTGCGTCCACCCTGGCCTGCAGGTCGTCGAGGTAGGCGACGATGCGGCGTTGCTCTGGAAGGTCTGGATAAGCCATTCTGAATGCAAACAACTGCTTTTGGTTCAGTTTGGGAATACGGGTACGCCCTGATCGCAAGTTAGCATATTCCGTGAACTGCGGAGACACGAGCGAGTACATGAGAAACCGTGGTTCGACTGCCGGGTCAATCCACTGGAAGGCGTAAATATCCGCGCTGCAAATGCCCTCAAATGGAATCTGTACGGCCTTCCTCAAGTACGGGCGTATCTTGGAATAGAGAATCGCGCCGGTCTGGAAATGATACTTCCCGCTCGCTACCCCATCTTCCTTCGCAAGCCGATAGGTGCGTAGCAAACGACATGTACCAGGCTCTACGACTTCACCGTTGATATGAGGTAAGGTCGCGTATGGCTCAATCTTGGGATCTACTTGACCTGATACAGTAGATGCTATCTCTCCGATAGGCCTTACGGTCCAATCACTTCGATCCTGCCAGATCTGATTGAGCGCGGATGTAAAGAGTACTCCTGCTTGATCCATCGCCTCCTGCCGCAGCGCCCGCGCCGCCTCGACCTTGGCGGCCAGTTCCTCGATCCGCGCGACGATGCGCCGCTGTTCCTCCAGTGGGGGAAGGGGAATTTCGGTCGCCAGGAACCGATCCACTTTGAGCCGCACACGGTTAGTTGTGCCCTCGCTGACAGCCCGGCACAGATCAACAAAATCTCTCGTCTTGCTCACCCATTCCAGAAAACGCGGTTCCAATCTCTGCCTGTCAATGTCAAAGGCGGGAAAGTCGCTGCTTACCACAGCGCCATCAAGAAAATCCGGCACCAGTCCAAGCGCTCCATTGCGTGCGTCAATGCGCGAGAGAATAAACTGCCCAGGTTGCACGACATACTGCCTCTTGGCGGCAATCTGGGTGCCACTGACCTCATCGCGCAGTACCACCCCACTGCCCCAGAGGCGTACCGTTACCCGGCTGTACTCCCGGTCAGGCTGAATTTCTGCTTGCTCCTCGGATTTGGTTAGTACCTCACCCAACGGAACCATCGGCCAAGCGGTGGCCCTTTTCATTTCTGGAGCACCTCCTGGATTTCCGCCATCAGTGCCAGGATTTGCTGCTCTTTCTCCACGATGCTCGCCACCAGTTTTTCCGGCGGTACGTGCTCGAGGTCCTCGCCGCCACGCGGATTCTTCAAGTCCAGGTTGGCGGAGAGCAGATTGCCCTCCCCATCGTACTTGAGCACCTCGTCCACCGCCACCTTCCAGGCCCGCTCGTTCTCCTGGCGCTCGCCCCACCACGCCAGCAGCGGCTCGAACTCCTCGTAGCGCAGCGGCCGGGTCTTGGTGTACTGCTTGCGCCCCTCGGGCAGCGGGTGCTCATAGTACCAGATGGTGTCCGTCGGCCCGCTGGCTTCGAAGAACAGCAGGTTCGTGGGAATGCTGGTGTAGGGGGCAAACACCCCGTTGGGCAGCCGGACGATAGTGTGCAGGTTGAAGTCTTTCAGCAGGTGCTCCTTGATGCGCGCGGCGACGCCGTCGGCGAACAGCGTCCCGTTGGGCACGACGACGGCCGTCCGCCCAGGCCGGGGCGGACGGCGCAACTTGCGCATGATCAACTGGAGGAACAGGAGCGCCGTCTCGGAGGTACGCCGGTCGTCGGGGAAGTTGTTCTGGATGCCCGGCTCCTCCTCGCCGCCGAAGGGCGGGTTGGTCAGAATCACGTCCACCCGCTGCGGGTCGCCGATCTCCCGCAGCGGCGTGCTCAAACTGTTGCCGAAGGTAATGCGCGGCGATTCCACCCCGTGCAGGAGCAGGTTCATCTGCCCCAGCAGGTAGGGCAGGGGTTTGGCCTCGCCGCCCAGGATGCTCTCCTGCTGCAAGGTGTGCCAGTCCTCCACCGTCTGGCACTGCCCTTTCAGGTGCTCGTAAGCCTCCACCAGGAAGCCGCCGGTGCCCGCCGCGGGGTCGAGTAGCACCTCGCCCAGGCGCGGGTCAACCACCTTCACCATCAACTGGACCACGGGGCGGGGGGTGTAAAACTCGCCCGAGTCCCCCGCTGCGTTGCGCATCTCCTGCAGCATGGCCTCGTAGAGGTGGCTCAGGGTGTGGATCTGCTCTGAGGCGGCAAAGTTGATCTCGCCCACCTTGTTGATCACGTCGCGCAGGAGGTAGCCGTTGATCATGCGGTTGATCACCCCGCCGAAGACGGTGGCGACTACGTCACGGCGTTCGTCGCCGTCGGTACTGTGCAGGGAGCGCAGGCAGGCGAACAGCCCCGGCCCGCGGGTGGAGTCGGGGCGCATGGCTTCGTCCTGGTTGATGAAGGCGATCAGTTCGTCGCCGGTGACGCCGCCCGGGTCGGCGGCCCAATCGCGCCAGCGGTAGGGCGGTTCAATGATGGGGCGGAACCTCTCGCCGGCCAGCAGCGCCTCGTCCTCACGGATCTCTTCCATGTCGTCCAGGAACTTGAGAAACATGATCCAGGTGAGCATGGGCAGCCGGTCGAGGTCGCCGCTCAGGCCCTTGTCCTTGCGCATGATGTCGCGCGCGGATTTGATGATGCTACTCAACTGGCGGGCGGTAGTTTCTGGTGATGTCTGTTTCTGTGTGCGTGCCATAGGTCCTTTCTGATGCGTGGTGCGTGGTGCGTGGTGCGTGTTCCGTGGGTTGTCCACGCACCACGAAACACGCAACACGGATCACGGTTCACGTTTCACGAGCCACGTCACGATGCATAGAGCAGAGTCTGCAACTGGTGCACCGCCTGGCGCAGGTGCGCCGGCCCGCCGAAGTAGCGCGCGATCTCGCGCACGTTGCCGTGGTTGGAAATGGGCGGCGATTTCAGCGCGTCAGGAATCTCAAACTGCGTCGTGCCGTGCTCGGCGTATTTCTCCAGCAGTTCGCCCAGGATCACTTGCGCATCGTGGCCGTACCGGGCGAAGAACTCCGGGCGGTTCTGGTACAAGAGGTCCGCCCGCTCGCGGCGGGTGCGCACCGGCGTCTTGAAGGCCAGGTGGCACAGCAGGTCGAAGGGATCGGCCTCCGGCTGGGCGGTGACCTCGCGCAGGTAGTCGAAGTCAAGGCCGCGCTCGGCGAACTGCCGGATGATCTCGGCCCGCAGGTCGGGGTTCGCCCAATCCTTGCACAGTGCGGCGCCGTTAGCGTACAGCGTGCGCACCGTCTGGCCGGCGTAGTCCACGTACTTGAAGACCTTCAACTGATGGCCCTGCGGGTCGAGTTCGTAGACCATGTGGGCGACGATCTCCACCACCCCGCCGTCCACGTAGTACTTGCGGCGGGGCCGGTCCTCGTCGCCAGAGATACTGTCAGGGCCGGTAGGCAGCGCTTCATATTCAGGCGACGGTTCGCGCATCGCCCATTCCTGCTCCGTTCCTTCAATCTCCCGGCCCTGATCGTCAATGGTGACAGTGGTCCCTTGCACCGGGTCGCCGTCGAAGGCGGGATCGGCAAATCGCTCGGTGGCGCTGCCGGTGTAATCCACGATGTTGAAAAAGTACTTGCCGTACTCGGCCCTCACGCGCGTCCCGCGCCCGATGATCTGCTTGAACTCGGTCATGGCGTTGACCGCGCGCGCCAGCGCCACGTTCTGGCAGGTGGGCACGTCCACGCCGGTGGTCAGCAACCTGGAGGTGGTCACGATCACAGGCATGGGCTCCTCTGGGTCCATAAACCGACTGAGGTGCCCCTTTCCGATTTGCCCCTCCTCCGACGTCACCCGCACGACGTAGTCAGGGTACTGCTGCACCAGGTCGGCGTTGAGGTTGTTGAGCGCCTGGCGCATCGCGCTGGCGTGCTCCTGGTCCACGCAGAAGATGATGGTCTTGGCGAAGCGGTCGGTGCGCTTGAGGGTGTCGGTCAGGTGGCGGGCGATGGCCTCGGTGCGCGCCTTGAGCGCCACCACGCGCTCAAAGTCCTGGGTCTGATACTCCCGGTCGGGGACCTCGCGGTCGTAGCGGTCTCGTTGGCCTTCGTACGGCCGCCAGCCCAGCGCGTCGTAGGTGGTCACCACGCGGTGGACACGGTAGGGGGCCAGGAAGCCATCGTCAATGCCGGTCTTGAGGCTGTAGGTGTACAGCGGATCACCAAAGTACTCGTACGTGTTGCGGTTGTCTTCGCGCAGCGGCGTGGCCGTCATGCCCAGTTGATACGCCGGTTGAAAGTACTCCAGGATCTCACGCCAGTTGCTGTCGTCGGCCGCGCTGCCCCGGTGGCACTCGTCCACGATCACCAGGTCGAAGAAGTCGGGAGGATACTCTCTGTAAAGCCCCGGGCGGTGCTCATCTTCCGCGATGGCCTGGTAGATGGCAAAGTACATCTCGCGGCTCTTGACCACCTCGCCGTGCTCGATCTTGTGGCGGGCATCTCCGAAGGGCGCGAATATCTTGTCCTTGGGGTCGTCTACCAGGACGTTGCGGTCCGCCAGGTAGAGGATCTTGGGGCGGCGGTACGCCCCCTCGCGGTTCCAGCGGGAAGCCCACAGTTTCCAGCACACCTGGAAGGCGACGAAGGTCTTGCCCGTGCCGGTGGCCATGGTGAGGAGCGCGCGCTTGCGGCCCTGAAGGATGGCCTGCACGGCGCGGTTGATGGCGATCTCCTGGTAGTAGCGCGGCGTCTTCCCAGCGATCACGCTGTACGGCGTGAGTAAGCGCTCGACCATGGCGTCGTCCGCCAGCCCCTCGGCCTGCCGCCAGCGGGCGAAGAGTTCGTCCGGCGTTGGGTAGCGGTCCATCTCTCGCTCCAGCCCGGTGGTGAAATCGAATTCCAGGACGTGCAGCCCGTTGGTGGCGTAGGCGAACTTGAGGCCCAGGACCTGGGCGTATTCCCTGGCCTGTTGCATGCCCTCGGCCGCGTCGTGGCCTTCGGGTTTGGCTTCCACCACGGCCAGCGTGAAGTCGCGGGTATAGCGGAGGAGGTAATCGGCCCGTTTCTGCTGCAGGCGGCGGATCTTGTCGCCTACCGGCACGATGCGCCCGTCGGTGAAGGTGCGTTGTTCTGCGATCGAGTGCGGAGGATCGTCCCAGCCTGCTGCAAGGAGCGCAGGGGTGATGTACTTGCGACAGGTATCGGCTTCCGTGCTCATGGCAGTGGGCAAATGTACCGGTACTGATGCTACTGGGGCGTCCTCACCGCCGTGGCCTCTGCCCAGCGGCGAGGCCTCGTCCGTCAATGGTTATTCTAGCACAGATTGTGATGCACTGCAAATCGGTTTTCGCTTCATTTGTGCGGCGTCCATTCGTGTTCCCCGTTAGCGGTGTTCGGTCAATTCCGCTGCCACCAACGTTTGGCGCGCGGTGGGTTTCAATCCTGGCCAGCCCGGTTCCTGCTCGGCAGCAGGGCCGGCAGGACCATACCGGCCTACAGCACGGGCCAGTACTACGTTGATGTACTGGTTCAGGCTCACGCCTTCGCTCTCGGCATGCTCGACCAATTCGCGATGGAGAGAGCGCGGCACGCGTACCACGAACTTGCCGCTATAGTCCTCTTCGGGGCGCGGTTCGGGGATGGGGATGCCTTCTTCCAAGGCGACCTCCAGCCACAACTGCATGGCCTCCCGGATCATCGTTATGGCCTCTTCGGCTGTATCTCCCTCGCTCATACAACCACGTAGCTCTTTGACGCGAACGAACCAGCCCTCCCCGGGATCCTGTAGCAACTCGATCGTGTAGGGCAGGTTCATGTAATAATCAACCGTTTTTTCCATTGCTCATCCATCCTCGTCTATCAGGGAAATAGCAAGCACCTATCTAGCCTTCTTCACCTTCAAGTTCGTCAAGAATCTTGAGAGCATCCTTGACGACGTAGCCAAGCACGTGTGGCCTGCGCCGGGTTACAATGAGATTGTGATGCCCCCGCGTGTACGAACAGTGACTTCCCCTGACCCGCTTTAACTCAAAGCCGTACCACTCCAACAGTTGGGTGAGCTCTTCGAAACGCACGCCTCTTGGATTGTTTCGAATCTTGGCCAGGAGTTTCTCGCGTCTGCTCATGCTGTCGCTCCATCGTATAGTACCATATACAGTACTATTTGTCAATGCCCAAGAGTCAAAATTGGGCTAGAAATCCACTCGTTGGCGCCCGGCAGCGCATCGTCGGCGAAGCAGCGTCTGCTTACGTGGCCATTGCCTCGTTGACCTCCGCCAGCACTTCCGCCAGCGTCCCTTCAAAGTCGCGGTCCACCCGGCCCCAGGTCGCGCCGACGCGGGTGAAGGCGATCAGGTCGAAAGAGGCTAACCCTTCTGTTTGCCCGGCACGTAGGGAATTAGCCCCTTCTGGTAAGCAATCTCTTGTATCTCAAGCGGCAGGCTGCGCGCATCAACGATGAATCCGTTGACCATAATCATCCAGGCCATAATGTTTTCGTCCATCCGGCTCGGCAGGTACCAGTGCGGGTCCATCTGCATCGTGTTCAAAGCATCCCGCACTTCTTTTGACTTGGCCGCCCCGGTGCCTTTGGCAACGCCAAATGCCGCGCATAGATCGGCCGCGCTCATGTGAGGGGACTGGCTCTTGTCGAACAGGAAGTTTACGAACCCCAGGGCGTACACGATACCACAAGCCCACGAATTGGTGCGCCCGCTCGCCAGAGGCGAGGGGCGCTTGCGGCATAAGGTGGCTGTGGCCTGACGGGCCAACTGCGCGTACTCCTCGTTCAGGTACTCTTTGCAGACCCCGTCTGTAAGCGCTACGATGGCGTCGAATCTCTCCTGCATGTGCTTGGGCACTTTTTCCGTTTTTTTGATCCCGGGCATCTCATTCTCCTACAGCGGCAAATCTTTATCGTCTACTCGACCCACATCTTGACGTGCACCTTCGAAGATTGTAGCACAACAGGGCAAGTAGTGCAAATGGACCTTGTACCCCTGTCTTCCCTGATCTCAAATCGCCACCGTGATTCACTTCCGAGGGCGAAGCGGGTACAGATGGTGGAATTGATGATCGGCTTCCTGCGGGTCGGCGTGCCTGACTATCCGGAACGGGCCTTCCGCGAGGCAGTGGCCAACGCCCTCATCCACCGCGATTATACCCGCCTGGGAGCAGTGCACGCCCAGTGGTACGAAGATCGGATCGAGGTATCCACTCCTGGCGGATTTCCAGAAGGGGTACGGCCGGACAACCTGCTGGTGACGCCCCCCCGTCCGCGCAACCCACTGCTGGCCGATGCCTTCAAGCGGGCCGGCATCGTGGAACGGACCGGGCGCGGGATCGACACGATCTTTTACGAGCAACTGCGCAACGGACGTCCTGCCCCTTCCTACGGGCGGAGCACCGAAGTGGACGTGGTGGTAGTGCTGCCGGGCGGCAAGGCCAACCTGGAATTCGTCCGGCTGGTGGTAGAGGAGAACCAGGCCGGCCCAGCGCTTCAACTGGGCGAACTGTTGCTGCTCAACCGCCTCTGGTCAGAGCGCCATCTCACCACAGCGGAAGCGGCCAGCCTGATCCAGAAATCAGAGGCTGAGGCGCGAGCGACGCTGGAGCGGCTGGAAGAGGCAGGGCTGGTAGAGCCACGGGGTGAGGGCAAGGCACGCAGTTATCACCTCTCTGCCCCCGCCTACCGGCGGCTGGGCGAGAAAGCCGCCTACGTCTACCGGCGAGGCTTCGAGCCCGTACAACAGGAACAGATGGTGCTCCAGTACGTTGCCAGGCATGGACGCATAACACGCCGCGAGGCGGCTGAGTTTTGCCAGGTCGGACCGTACCAGGCAACGCGACTTCTCAAGAGGCTGGTGAAAGAAGGAGAACTCAAAACACACGGCACAGGCAAGGGGACCTGGTACGGACCGCGCTCGAAAATACGAGCGCGCTCGTAAATAGCTCGAGTTCCCACCGTGATATGCTCCCCGGCTCCGCGTTGTCTACTATTCCCTCATTGGTGTATAATGTTCCAAGTCGTGGTTCTTGGAATGGACAACCTTCATGACAGACGTATTGCTCGTCGGCGCTGAAGAACTGGAAAACCTCGCTACTCGCTACCTGGCGGCCGTGCTGCGCCAGCACGGGTACTCCGTACAGTTGGCCGCCTTCAGCACTGCCGCAGAGATGGACGCCGTGGTGTGGCAGGCCAGGGTCACCCGCCCCCGGCTGATCGGCCTTTCGGTCATCTTCCAGTACCGGGCCCCCGAATTCCTGGCGCTGGCCGCCAGCCTCCGCCGCGCCCTCCCCCGGGCGCACATCACCATGGGTGGGCACTTTCCCACTTTCGCAGCCAGGGAGTTATTGCGCGATTTCCCCGTCCTCGACTCGGTCGTGCGCGGCGAGGGCGAATTCGCGCTGCTGGAACTGGTCCAGAAGCTGGACTCGCCCGAGGTCTGGAGCGACGTCCTGGGCCTGTCCTTTCGGCAAGTCAGCAAATCGGCAAATCGGCAAACCGTAAATCGCAAATCGCAAATCGCAAATCGCAACGCCAGGGAAATCGTGGATAATCCGCCGCGTCCGCTCGTGGCCGATCTGGACACGCTGCCCTTCCCCGCGCGCGACACGCCACCCCAGCACCACCTGGGCGTCGGATATTCGCCCATCGTCGGCAGCCGCGGCTGCTACCGGGATTGTGCCTTCTGCAGCATCCGCTCCTTCTACGGCTCCAGCCACGGGAAGACCCAGCGCTTCCGCAGCGTGCCCAACCTGGTGGGCGAGATGGAGGCGCTGGTGCACCGCTTCGGCGTGCGCTTCTTCGTCTTCAACGACGACGAGTGGTTCCCCGCCGGCCAGGCGCGCTACGAGCGCGTCGCCGCATTGGAAGCCGCGCTCAAACGGCGCAGGCTGAACGTGATCATGAGCATCAAGTGCCGCGCCGACGACGTGGAGGAGGACCTGTTCCGGCGGCTGCTCGACATGGGCGTCGTGCGCGCTTACGTCGGCGTCGAGTCGGGCTCCGACCACAGCCTGCAGACGCTGAACAAGCACACCACCGTCGCCCAGAACCGCCGCGCGCTCGAGATCTTGCACCGGGTGGGGATGCTGGCCGATTTCGGGCTGATCATCTTCGACCCCGACAGCACCGTCGAGGACATCCGTGCCAACCTGGACTTTTTGCGCGAAATGGGTGGCACGGGCCTCGCTCCGCTGAGTTTCGGCCGCATGGAAGTATACGCCGGCACGCCGATCCTGGACCGGCTGCAGGCCCAAGGGCGGCTGGCCGGTACTTACATGGCGTGGAACTATGCGATCACGGATCCGTGCGTCGAAATGCTGTGGCGGCTGATGATCGCCACCATGCGCCACCGCCAGTATGAGAATCTTGGATTGGCCAAGCAGTGCTCGATCGCCTGCTATGAGCTGATGATGGTCAAGTACCTGCACGCCAGCCGCTACGACCCGGCGCTGGGCCAAGCGCTGCAGGACATCGTCGCCCGCGTGAACAACCACTCACTGGCCATCTTGGAAGAGATGTTCGACCTGGCGCTGCACGACGACATCCACAACACCGCGCTCGTCAACGCCCAGGCCGCCGCCTGGGCCGGCTGCATCAACCTGTTTGATATGGAAATGGAAGCAGAGTTGCAGAACTGGAGAGAGCGAGTAGCACGACGAATCGGCACGTAGTGAGCCGAGTGTGGACAAGCAAGGAGGAACAACCCATGATCCGGTTGGACAAGTTGCCCAAGAGCGTTCAAAAGATCGTCCTGGCGGTCATTTTCTTCTTCGGCGGCACGAGCGCCAGTTGCCGGCTGGCCCCGCCGATCGTGTGCGATCCAGCGCCGCCCCCCTCCGTTACGCCGATGCTGTGCGATCCCCCACCCATGCCATCCTCCACCCCCACGCCGCAGGTTGCGCCAACTACTACCATCGCCCCGGGGCAGCACCTTGCCGGTAAAATCGTCCAGACGACGTCCAACCCGGAACTGGCGGGCGCGGCCATCGAGGGAACGGTCGTTGACCAGTACGGCCAACCCCTGGGTGGTCTGCCGGTCACGCTCACGCGCGACGGCTGGCAGGCGCGGGCCATCAGTGACGGGGCGGGCACGTTCTCCTTCGAGGTTCCCGAAGCCGGCACCTACGTGCTGGCGATCGAGGGCGACCAGGCGGACGCACTGACGCTGGAACTCAAACTGCACGATCAAGTCACCGTCGAGTGGGTAGAGACGTGGGACTCGTCGCAGGTTCCGCTGCCGCTGGCCGAGGTCCGCACGGTCGAGATCGTGCGGCAGGATAGGCTGACGTTTGCCGCCGCTACCCCCTGGGTGGGCGCGCGTTACGGCTGGAGCGTGTCCGGCGGGACGCTGGTCGAGGAAGGGGAGCACGTCGTGTGGCAGCCGCCCGCCAAGCCGGGGCGCTACCTGCTGCAGGTCGTCGCCGATTGGGGGCGCACCGGGCTGGCGGTGGACGCGGTCGTGCTGGTCGTCGAACGCGACGGCCGCGTGACCGTGGGCTGATGGCGCACGACGCGACGGGCTGCGACGTCCTCCTGGTCGAGGACCTGGGCCAGCAGCGGTTGCCCGCTCGCGCGCTGGTCGCCATTCTGCGCGAGGCGGGACTGTGCGCGCGGCTGGTTCACTTGGGCGCAGACGGTGACCCGGGCAAGATCGTGGCGCTGGCCCAGTCCGAGCAGCCGCGCTTGATCGTTCTTTCGATTCTGTTTGCCTACCTGGTCGAGGAGAACCTGGCGCTGGCGGCCCGCCTGCGTGCGGCGGGCGTGACGGCGCACGTGACGATGGTTGGCCCGCTCCCGACCTTTGCCTGGGCCAGTCTGCTGGCGGCCTGCCCTGAGCCCGTCGAAGGAGCCTGCCCTGAGTCCGTCGAAGGGGCCTGCCCGGCGCTCGACTCGGTGCTGCGTGGCGAGGCAGAAGCCAGTATCGTCCAATTGGCGGCCGGCTTGCGGGATGGGGCGGACTGGCGGAGCGTCCCCGGCCTGGCGTACCGTTCCCCCGAGGTGCGCACCAACCCCCTGCCCCGGCTCGTGCCGGACCTGGACGCGCTTCCTTTCCCTGCGCGGGATGACGGCATTCCGACGTGCCTGGGCCTGGGCTTTGCCACGGTCGAGGGCGGCCGCGGCTGCTATCATACCTGCACGTTTTGCCTGCCGCGCGCGTTCTACAGTGCGGGGCCGGGGGCTCCCTACCGCTTGCGCAGCGTTCCCAACCTGGTGGAGGAGATGGACGCGCTGTACCGGCGCGGGGTGCGGCTGTTCCTGTTCGACGACGAGCAGTTCCTGCCGCCCGGCCGGGCGCGCCAGGGGCGTGTGCAGGCATTGGGCGACGCACTCGAGGAACGGGGGCTCGACGTCGCTTTCACGATCAAATGCCGGGCTGACGACGTGTGCGGCGCACAGCGAGACGCACAAGACGAGGCACTCTTGCGCCAACTCAAAGCCATGGGCCTGGTGCGGGTCTACCTGGGCGTCGAGTCCGGCTGCCAGGCCTCGCTCGACCTGCTGGGCAAAGGGGTCACCGCCTCTGACAACGCTCGTGCGCTGGCAGTGCTGGATGCGCTAGACATCGTGACTGACTTTTACAGCCTGCTCTTCCACCCGTGGAGCACGTTGGAGACGCTGCGAGCCGAGGTGGAGTTTCTGGAGCGGGTGCTGCCCCTCGTGTCCACCGCGTTCACCTTCAACGAGGTCGAGCCGTACCCCGGGACGCCGCTGGTTGAGCGACTGCGGGCCGAGAGATTCGGGTTGCGCGAAGCGAAAGAATCTGCCAGGGACACCCCGTGGCTATGCACCTACACCATCGCCGACCCTGCGGCCGAACTCTTGCGCAGGCTGGCGCGCGTCGTCTTCGGGTCGCGGAATGCGGACGGGGGTCTCCACGCTCGGATCGTACAAGCGTGGTACGACGTTTTGCTCCTGCGCCGGTTTGGCCCGCAGCGGCTCGCCGCGCACGAGGCTCGCACGCTGAGGGACGTCGTAACCCGTCTGAACCGTGAGTCGCTGGCCCTCTGGCGCGAGATGCTATCGTTTGCTGCTGGCAGCGACCTTTACGATGCCGTGCGCGTCAACGAACGTGCCGCCGCCTGGGCGGGCCAGGTCAATGCGTTGGATATGACGGTCGAGGAAGAAGTGGCCCGCTTGAGACCCAGGCTTGCCCTGCCCCTGTTCCCGCTCCATCGCTCACTCTAATCCCAGCATCCTCTTGACCTTGCGGTAGTCGGGCGAGAACATGCCCGGCGCTTTCCCCACCCGCCGTTGCTGGCGGGTGATATAGTCAATCAGGTCCAGCACACGCTGCCGGCCTTCCAGCGTCTTGACCGCCTCCCGGGGCGTCAATCCGCCCAGGGCCGGGATCGAGTCGTCAATCCACTCGCGCAGCATGCGTTCCTCCAGTTCGGCAATCGCTTCCGGTGGCAGGATGAGCGGCGCTGGCGGCTCGGCCTGTGGCTCGGTTTCGCCGAGCACCTGGGCCGGGGTCTTGGTCTCGCTCCCCGCGAAGTGGATGAGGTCTCCCAGCAGGCTCTCCAGCCGCCGCTGGCAGGCGACCAGGCGCTGCCGGGACATGGCTTCCACGGTGAGCGCAGTGGGCGTCAACGTCAGCGTGGCCAGGGCCCGCTGGCCGAGAGGTGCGGGGGCGCTGGGGGCACCCATGGGTGCCCCCTCTCCCTCCCAGGGAGAGGGCTGGGGTGAGGGTGTCTCCAGCCACGGAAAGGTGATGGAGCCGTCGGGGCCCGGTTCCAGGTCATCGTCCAGGCCGAAATCGTCGGTTTCTTTCAGCGTCTGGCGGATCTCTTCCAGGCTCGTATGCCGGTATTGGGCGCTGGCAAAGAGGAGCGGGTCGCCCTCGTGCGTCACCAACTGGGGGCCACGCGCCGGGCCGGCAGGGGCCGTCAACCTCTTGTGCGAGCGATGTCGCCGGTGTCGCTTCTTGCTCATGTTGTTCTCTCTTCCACTATTCAGGTCACTTGTGCTCTTCTATCTCTCGTTTCACAAAGGTGCTTCAAGGAACCGGCATGTTCTAGCCCGGCGATTCTCTTGCTGTGTTTCAGTATAACATATTCTCCCTTGAAACACAAAACCGCCTACTCCGAACTGAGGACCGCGCTGCCGTAAACAGGCAGCGCTGGGCTGCGCGCCTTCCCAGCACCGGCGCTTTCAGGCCGGTGCGGTCACGCCAGGCCGGCGCGCCCCGCGCTTGCCACACCGCCAGACCGCGGTATGCTGCGTGTCTTCTTAAAACCTGACATCGAATCGAGTTCAACGTGCCCACCTCGACCGTTTCTGGGGACGTGGTGTTTTCGGATGCCGACGACCAGTACCCGATTGACCGGCGGGCCGGCTTCCACAACAACAACCTGGGAGATGACTGGGGCGTCTTTAGCGTGCTCCCCAACAGCAACACGGACCTGCTCCCCGCCTATGTGCAGGGGGTCTTTTACCGCGTCGCGCTGCCGGACGACGTCAGCCCGAGCACGGTGCGCGTGACCGGCTATGGCATTGACGACACCCCTCTCGAAAGAAACCGCATCCTCCAGACGCATGCAGGGGCCTACCTCGGCGCAGCGGACACCTGGATCTCGTACACGGTGGACACGGAGAGCGGCAACTCGGGCAGCCCGGTCATAGACACGGCGACCCGCGCGTCCATCGGCATCCACACCTACAGCGGCTGCGCCAACCCAGGCGGGGCCAACAAGGGCACCAGTTTCGAACACGACGACCTGGCCAGCACGCTGCACTCATTTCCTGGAGGCATCGTATCTTACGTGGACAACGACCACCCGGCGCCCACGGTGAGTGGATACGTGCTGAGGCCCTGGCCGACGGTGGGGCTGGCGGTGTATTTTGCCGCCGGCGGCGAAACGATCAGCATCGTCAAGGGCTCGTACGACGAAGCGATCACCATCACCAAGGCGCTGACGCTGATGGCACCCGTGGGTACCGTCACCATCGGGCTGTAGGGTGCGGAGGAAGGTGAGAGATGAAGCATTGCACGATCACCAGCCGAATCGTGGTCCTGGCGGCGCTCGCGTTGCTGGCGCTCGCTTCCACTGCCCGCGCACAGAGCGGAGGGCTCTACACGCTCTCCTGGTTCACCGTGGACGGGGGTGGGGGTGCGAGCACCGGCGGTCCATACGCATTGGCCGGGACGATCGGCCAGCCCGACGCGGGCCTGTTGGCGGGTGGCAACTATACCCTGAGCGGTGGCTTCTGGAGCGGCGGGGCGGCAGCGCTGGATCAAAGCGTCTAGCTGCCGCTGGTATTTCGGAACTACTGATCAGAAACCGGGTTTTTCCCAGAAACCCGGTTCCTTACCTTCTTTCTAGCGCGCGGGCCAGGCGGGAGACGCCCTCTTCAATTTCCTGCTCATTGACTGCCGCGTAGCCAAGCAACAGCGCGCCGCGGCGGGTGGTCTCGAGGCAATAGGTGGACAGCGGGAACGCGTCCACCCCGTGCGCCGCCGCCCGCTGCGACGCGACGTGGTCGTCCGCCCCTTCCGGCAGCCAGCCCAGCAGGTGCATGCCCGCCTCGGCTGGCGGCACGTCTAGCAGCCCCGCCAGTTGGCGGCGGGCCGCCGCGACGAGCGCGGCCTGCCGCCCGGCGTAGAGCGCCCGCATGCGCCGGACGTGCCGGGCAAAGTGCCCGCCCGCGATGAACTCGGCCAGCGCCGCCTGTTCGAGCAGCGGCGGGTGCTGGGCCGCAAACAACCGGGCGGCGTAAAATGGACCCACCAAGTCGGGAGGCACCACCAGGTAGGCCAGCCGCAATGCCGGAAACATGACCTTGCTGAACGTGCCCAGGTAGATCACGCGGCCCTCCCGATCGAGCCCCTGCAGGGCCGCCAGGGGGCGGCCGGTGTACCGGTATTCGCTGTCATAGTCGTCCTCGACGATCCAACTGCCCGTGCGGCCAGCCCAGGCCAGCAATTCCAGCCGCCGCCTGAGACTCATGGTGACGCCCAGCGGGAATTGGTGGGAAGGGGTGACGAACGCCAGGCGCGCCTGTGGACAGCGCGTTACGCCGGCGGCGACGTCGAGCCCCTCGCCGTCCACCGACAGCGGGACGACCGACGCCCCCGCGCCCAGCAGCGCCCCGTACGCACCCGGATAGCACGGGTCTTCGATCCAGATGGGGTCGCCCGGGTCGAGCAGCACGCGGGCGACCAGATCGAGCCCCTGTTGGGAGCCGGCGACGACGATGACCTGCTCCGCCGTGCAACGGACGCCCCGGCCCGGGCCCAGGTAGGCGGCGATTGCCTCGCGCAGTGCCTGCTGGCTGTCGTCGGCATAGTTCAGCAGCTCGTCGGACGAGCGGCGCCAGCAACGCGCCAGCAGCCGCCCCCAGAGGGCATGCGGGAAGGCGTCGAGGGCAGGCACGCCCTGCCGAAAGGGGCGGGGTTTACCCCGCACCTGCGGCACGAGCGGCCCCGGCATGCGGCCAACGGCCGATAAGAGCCTGGCCCCGTACTGGGAGACGTCTGCTCGCTTCCCTACGGGCGCTGGACCCTGGGCCGCGCCGGGTGTGAGCGTGAGCAGATCGTCGGGCAAGGCCCGGGCGACGAACGTGCCGGACCCGTGCCGGGCCTCCAGGTACCCTTCGGACCACAGTTGGTCGAAGGCGTTCATCACCGTGTTGCGCGAGACCCCCAACTCTGCGGCCAGCAAGCGGGTGGAGGGCAGCCTCGTCCCACTTGGCAGCCGCCCGGTCAGAATCGCCTGCTGCAGGCTCTTGTAGAGTTGATGGTAGAGCAGCGTCGTGGACGTGGGGTCCAGCGCCAAGGTGGCCAATATGGCGACGGCTTTGCGTGTGGTCATTGAGATTCCTCGCTGCGCTCGGAATGACAATGCTGCGCTCGGAATGACAGCGCTGCGCTCGGTATGGCAACGGCGCTCCCCCCTCTGTCATTCCGAGGAGCGTAGCGACGAGGAATCTCCCCCCACATCTGGCTCGTCATCCGGGCAGGGGAGGAGCCCCCTCGCTCCGCTCGGAATGACAACTCTTGGGAAAGTGGTACCACGATTATACCATGAGTGGCTCTTGAGACAAGGCCACTTTTGTGCTATGATTGCCTCGCACATCAACCAAGGAGGTACGCGATGCTCCGTTACGTTGGTAATGCTCCCTACTGCTATGCAGACTCCACCTCGATGCTGTTGGCCAGCATCGGGGAAGAGGTCTCCTCTTCACGCATCGAAGTTCTCACGGGTGTGGGCCTCGGTGCGTTCTGGATAGGAGAGGAAAACCTGATCCTCTTCAGCAACACGCCGCCCGACGTCGGGGTGAGCCAGGCGCTAACCCTGCTCGGGTTCGAGTACACGGAAAGGTCGAGCCAGGAGGTAGCGCCAGTCCCCGTTGAGGAACTGCGCGCTGCCCTGGCCAGGTCTCCCGCCGTACTTGGACCGCTCGACATGGGCTACCTGGCCTACTTGCCGTTCGAGGAGCCTGGGGCGGACCACTACGTCCTGGCCTACGCGATGGACGAGGATGAAGTATATCTGCACGACCTGGCCGGCTTTCCGCTCGTTGCGCTGCCCCTGGACCGGCTGGAACTGGCCTGGAAAGCAGAACGGATCGGCTACCGTCGTGGCTCCTACCGTTACTGGACCTCTCCGCGACGGTCTCACCATCCGAGCGAAGAGGAGATTTACGAGCGGGCGCTCGAATGTTTCAGGGGTGGCTATGGGCGCGCCGATGACCTGGCGGCTCGTACACACTGGAGTGTGGGCCATGATGCGATCCTTGCCTGTGCCGACCACGTGCGAACCGGAGACGTATCGCCGGGAGAGGCCGGCCGCATGCAAGGGTTTACGTTCCGCCTGGGTGCCAGGCGGGCGCTCGACTTTGTGGCCTTCTTCGACTCCCGTGACGGTGACCTGGCTGCCTTGAAGCTCAGGCAGGCCACGCTGCTTGGCCGCTGCCACACCCTGGCCATGCGCAGGGATTGGCCGGCCCTGGCCGACGTGCTTCAGGAACTGGCCGATGTGGAAGGTGAGTTCTGCGACGCGCTATTGGCGCGGTAACCGCTCGGTCTACCCTCCCGCAGGTTACGATTAGCCATGCTCGCGGGCTTGAACACTGGCCGAGATAACCTGCGGGAGGGTGGGCAGTCACTTTGCGCGCTGACGGCAAAGCTGAGAAACCTGGTTTTTGCCAAAAACCTGGTTTCTTGACTACCACCCAGAGACCAGGGGCAGGTAAACCCAATGGCACCGCCGCATTTCGAGCGTGTCAGGCAGCCGGGTCTCATCCACGATGCCGTCGCCGTTGAGGTCCAGTTCCAGGATCCAGCCGTCGCCCGGCGTGTCCAAATTCAGGATGGCGATGGTCTGCGGCGTCAGCGGTAGGTCGCGATAGGCCAGCATTACGGCGCTGCCATCCGCTCGCGCCAGCACTATCTCTACCGAGGCGGTGCCGTAGCCCATCCCCCGCAGGCGGATGCTCTCGAGGTCACTGCCGGGGACGAGGATGATTCTGGAGTCCGCGGTTTGAGATACCCGCGACCCAGGAACCTGGTTCAGGCTCTCTCCACTGTCGGCAAAGCCGGCCAGTTGCCCGGCCCGGTTGTGCACCAGGGGGTAGGCCGCTGCACGCACGACGATGGCGTTGGCTGCAAACCCGTTCCGGTCCAGGTCCAGGCTGGCGATCACCCGGCCGATGACGCCGGCGAGCCACGCATCGCACCCGGACGCATCCTCCGCAGCCTGCCAGAGGCGGTCCAGGATGGCCAGTACGGCAGTGGGCCCGATGTCCCCTGCGCCGGTAGCCCACTGTTGGAGCGCGGTAGTGAGGGTCGCCTCGAAAAACTCAGCCAGGGTGGCTGCCTCGCATGCAGGCTCATCCTGGCATTCCAGGTAGCCGTCCAGCGCGGCCGCCAGGGGTGAGGTCAGGACGTCGTCGGGCAGGAAAGAAGCGTGGATGCGGGCTGCGGTCGTAAAGCAATCCGCCGGGTGCTGTGGATCCTCCGCCACGTCGAAGGGAACTTGAACCGCGTTGTTCCCGGGGTACCGATCTGCATCGGCCGGGATGAACCTGACGTCCAGTGTACCATTCACCACCGGCTGGGGAAGGCGGATTCGCCTGACCATCACCGCCATGGATTGTCCGGGTGAAAGCCGCTCCAGGGCCACAGGCGTCATCCTGCTCCTGTGACTCTCCACCTCCGTCGAGAAAGAGAGGCGCAGGGGCACGGGTACCCCCAGCACGACCCCATCGTCCACCCTCAGTTCGACTGCATAGTTGCCATCGGCAGGCACAAAGGGCCCTGGCCCATCGTTCTGCAGCGTCAGGGCCAGGTTCATCGAGCTCAAGGCCATCGGCTGGGACGGGCTCCAGGCCACGTCTGCGAGTCGCAGGTCGGCCGAGGCTTGAGAGCATTCTGTGACGACGGTGTTGTAGGTGCTTGTCCTGGTGTAGTGGCTGTGCGCGTCTGCCGTCTCGACGTAGTAGTGCAGAGTGCCTCCCTGCTCGAAATCGCCGACGCTCGCCCGGTATACGTGGTCTGCCACGGGCGTCATCAGGGTTCCGTCGTAGAGTTCCGAGCCGAGCGCGTAGCGCAGGATGACGTAGGTCACGTCGGAACTGTCTTCGACCCGGCAGGTGACAGTGGCGGTGATGCTGCCGCTGCAGCCGTTGACGTAGATGGGGGTGGGGCTCAGCCCCACGTTCCATATATCGGGCGCTCTCTCGTCAGGGGGGAGGTCTTGTACGATCACCACCTGGGAAGCGCTCCACGCACTGGTCAGCCCGAGGTCATCCTGAACCTTGAGCCTGGCCTGGTATTCCCCAGGCCGATCGTAGGTGTGGTAGCGCACGGGCTGTTCGATCCACGTGAGTACTGTGCCGTCGCCAAAGTCGAACAGGTACCGCGCGACGGTGCCATCGGGATCGAAGGATGCGCTGCCATCGAAGCGGACACTCTCCGCGCCTGCCCTCACCCGGAGCGGCGACACGCCCAAGATCGCCTGCGGCTTGCCGGGCTGGGGCGTGCCCACGGTGAACTCCCACGTGCTTGACCAGGGGCTGTCGCCGCAAGCGTTGGACGCCTGCACACGCCAGTGATAGGCGCCGTCGGCCAGGGCGCTGCCGGGGGTGTAGGTGGTGCTGGAGGTGGTCCGGTTGACCTCAGGTGAGGAGAAGCCGGCGTCGTCGTCCACCTGGATGCGGTAGGAGGTGGCTCCGCTCGCGCTCGTCCAGTCGAAGGTGGGGGTGTCGTCGCCGGTGGTGCTGCCGTCGGGGGGTGAGGACAGGGTGGGCGCGGGGGGTGTGGGGCAATAGGTAATCACGGTGAGGCTCCAGGTCGCTGACCAGGGGCTGTCGCCGCAAGCGTTGGACGCTCGCACGCGCCAGTGGTAGGTGCCGTCGGCCAGGGCGCTGCCCGGGGTGTAGGTTGTGCTGGAGGTGGTCCGGTTGACCTCAGGTGAGGAGAAGCCGGCGTCGTCGTCCACCTGGATGCGGTAGGAGGTGGCTCCGCTCGCGCTCGTCCAGGCGAAGGTTGGGGTGTCGTCGCCGCTGGTGCTGCCATCGGGGGGTGAGGACAGAGTGGGAGCGGAGGGTGTGGGGCAGGGAGTGTCCACGGCGAGGCTCCACGTCGGCGACCAGGGGCCTGAGCCGCAAGCGTTGGAGGCCTGCACGCGCCAATAGTAGACGCCATCGGCCAGGGCACTGGCAGGGGTGTAGGTGGTGCTGGAGGTGGTCCCGTCAATCTCGGGCGAGGAGAAGGCGGGGTCGTCGTCCACCTGGATGCGGTAGGAGGTGGCTCCGCTCGCGCCCGTCCAGGCGAAGGTGGGGGTGTCGTCGGCGGTGGTGCTGCCGTCGGGGGGCGAGGACAGGGTGGGGGCGGGGGGCGTGGGGCAGTAAGTGTCCACGGTGAGGCTCCAGGCTGCTGACCAGGGGCTGTCGCCGCAAGCGTTGGATGCCTGCACGCGCCAGTGATAGGTGCCGTCGGCCAGGGCACTGGCAGGGGTGTAGGTGGTGCTGGAGGTGCTCAGGTCAAC
>Ga0307376_10000623_pt1 | contig 43454 bp, 36 predicted proteins | sample TR2MG_FD_202536 | JGI IMG/M metagenome (GOLD analysis project Ga0307376, IMG submission 202536) | Soil microbial communities from Risofladan, Vaasa, Finland - TR-2 | ecosystem: Environmental > Terrestrial > Soil > Coastal area > Acid sulfate soil | place: Finland: Risofladan, Vaasa | collected...
TAGCCTGGTCGTAGTCCGCCAGGGCGTGGTCAAGATCGCCTTTGTTGCCATAGGCAAGCCCACGGCTGAGGTAGGCCACAGCGAAGTCGGGCTTGAGGGCGATAGCCTGGTCGTAGTCCGCAATGGCGTGGTCAAGATCACCTCTGTTGCCATAGGCAAGCCCACGGCTGAGGTAGACCACAGCGAAGTCGGGCTTGAGGGCGATAGCCTGGTCGCAGTCCGCAATGGCGTGGTCAAGATCACCTTTGTCGCGATAGGCAAGCCCACGGTTGTAGTAGGCCAGAGCGTAGTCGGGCTGGAGGGCGATAGCCTGGTCGTAGTCAGCAATGGCGCGGCCAAGATCGCCTTTGAAGGCATGGGCATTCCCCCGCACGTAGTAAATCACGCCTTGGTCCAGGGCTAACACGCGCTCTTCAGTCTGGCGCAGTGCGCTGCTGAAGCAGGCGATAGCACCCTCGCAGTCATCAGCCGTATAGCGGGCAATCCCCACGACGAAAAGGCTCAGGTAGGCCATCTCTGCCGAGAGGCGAGTTTGCAGAGTGAAGCTCTCCAGATCGGCTAAAGCCGCTGTCCGCACTAGCCCCCTTGTTTCTGGTCCCAATGTAGGCAGGTACCTGGGCGGGCGTAGCACCTCGAAGTGCACGCTCAGCGGCACAGCCTTCCCAGGCAAACCGTACCAACCCCAAATGACCATAGCTGCCTTGTGCTTCTCCCCCTCGGCGCGAGCGACGGCACTCCCTTCGCCTTCCGTGATGACCAATCTCAGGGGCCGGATCTCTACGTCATCATACGGCTCCACTGCAACTCGCAGGCGCGTCAGCACTGTCTCGGTGACGCGGTACTTCTGGCGTTCTGGTCCATCAAAGTCAGCCAGAAGTATGATGACTTGGCTAGGAGGCTGTGTGGGCTTCCGATGTCGGCGACTACCCTCTACCAATCGTGGGATATGTTTGAAAGCTAGGTAGACACAGCCTCCAATTACGATGCCTGTTGCGACAAGGAGAATGGCCCATACTTTACCAATGCTAGCAACCAGCCACCCCGCGATAGCAATTGCCGCAGCCACAACCAGGCCGCCAATGATTTCAGGTAGGGCCTCGCGTAGAATCTCCCGTAGCTTCTTCATTGCCCGTTCTCACTCAGCCAGGTGGTCAACCAGAATACTAGAAGGACCGCGCGTGTCGCACACCCACACATCCCAAACCCTCCCCCTCCCCTCCGCAGCCGCCACTGCCACAACGCTCCTCAGCAGGCGCTCGAGAGGGCCTGATGGCTCGATTTCGGCATCACCGCTTAAGGTCGTAGCGGCTCACTCTGTCCCAACCTCTCCACCACCTTCTTCCAATGCCGCCAGCCAGCCACGCACCTGTTCTGCAGTAGGGTCCTCAATATCCTCGTAAATATCCAGCGCCTGCTCCCACAGTTCGCGGGCACGTGCTAGGTCTCCTTGCTTTTCGGCCAACAGGCCCAGGTTGGCCAGTTGATTCCCTCCCAAGCGTCGGTCCCCGATCTCGCGGGCAACCGCCAGCGCCTGTTCGTAGTACTCGATCGGCCGCTGCACTTCCCCTAGGTCGGCGTAGGCTGCCCCCAGATTGCCCAGCCAGACTCCTTCGTTCCGTCGGTCCCCGATCTCGCGGGCAACGATGAGCGCCTGTTCGCAGTACTCGATCGTCCGCCGCACTTCCCCCAACCTATAGTAGGCTACCCCCAGGTCGCCCAGAGTATTCCCCTCCCCCCGTCGGTCCCCGATCTCGCGGACAATTGCCAGCGCCTGTTCGTAGTACTCGATCGCCCGCCGCACCTCCCCCAGGGCGGCGTAGGCCCTGCCCAGGTTGCCCAGGTCAGCACTCTCCACCCGTCGGTCCTCGATCTCGCGGGCAACGATGAGCGCCTGTTCGTGGTACTCGATCGCCCGCCGCACTTCCCCCAACCTATAGTAGGCTACCCCCAGGTTGCCCAGCCAGACTTCTTCATTGCGTCGGTCCCCGATCTCGCGGGCAATCGCCAGCGCCTGTTCGTGGTACTCGATCGCCCGCCGCACCTCCCCCAGGTCGACGTAGGCATTGCCCAGGTTGCCCAGCCAGTTTCCTTCGTTCCGTTGGTCCCCGATCTCGCGGGCAACGATGAGCGCCTGTTCGTAGGACTCGATCGCCCGCCGCACTTCCCCCAGGTCCTTGTAGGCTACCCCCAGGTTGCCCAGAGTATTCCCCTCCCCCCGTCGGTCCCCGATCTCGCGGAAAATGACCAGCGCCTGGTCGTAGCACTCGATCGCCCGCCGCACCTCCCCCAGGGCGGCGTAGGCCAAGCCTAGGCTGCCCAGGCGGTTCCCCTCCCCCCGTCGGTCCCCGATCTCGCGGGCAATGACTAGCGCCTGTTCGTAGTACTCGATCGCCCGCCGCACTTCCCCCAGGTTCTTGTAGGCCACGCCCAGGTTGCCCAGCCGACTCCCCTCCCCCTGTCGGTCCCCGATCTGGCGGGCAATCTCCAGCCCCTGTTCGTAGTACTCGATCGCCCGCCGCACTTCCCCCAGGTCGGCGTAGGCCAAGCCCAGGTTGCCCAGGGCATTCCCCTCCCCCCGTCGGTCCCCCACCGCCCGCGCCACCTCTGCCGCCCAGCTCAGCAACCGCACCGCCTCTCGCAGATGGCCCCGCAGGTCCAGAAACTCGCCGCCCCCAGCGTACAGCCAATGCGTCAGCGCCAGCACTCCGTGGTTCTCTCCGCTCTCCCGCGACCACTCCCCCGCCGCCATCAGGTTCCCCAGTTCCGCCTCCAGCGCCCCATAGTCGTCTCTGTACCGCTCCGCGTACCCAACGTAGTACGCCAGGTGCCCATTCCGCAGCCCCTCCCACTCCCCTGCCTCACGCGCCAACATTCGGCTGTGGTCGGCCAACAGGGGGTGCAGGTCGTACCGTCCTCGCACCGCGCCTGGCCGCACCAGCGATAGTGCCTCCAGGTCCTCCAACCCCCGCTCTACCTTGGCCCGTTCCTCTCCCAGCACCCCCGCCACTGTGGACGGCGCAAACCCACCCTCCGCCATCACCCCCAGCGTGCGGAAGAGGCGCTGCTGATCCTCCTTCAGCGCCTCGTAACTCAGCGCGAAGGCCACCGCCACACTATCCTCGGGCCGCTCCGCCAGCGGCAGGCGCAACTCCGCCACCAGGCTGGGCGCTCCCTTCAACTGCCCCAGGTACTCACCACTGCTCCAACCTCGCTCAGCGATTAGCCGCGCCGCAATATCCAGCGCCAGGGGCAGACCTCCCAGACGCTTCGCCAGCGCACTTCGCGCCGCCTGCTCGTCCTTGTTCCTCGTTCTGCCCAGGATGCGGGTCAGCAGCGCCTTCGCCTCCTTCTGCTTCATCTCTCCCACCGCCAGTACCCGCCCGTAGCGTTTCAGCTCCGTGAACGAGCGACGGCTGGTCACCAGCGTCACACAGCCCTGCACGCCAGGCAGCAACAGCGGGAACTCCTTCGGCGGCACCCCTTCGGCGTTGTCCAGGATCACCAGCGCCTCCCGCCCCCGCAAGGCAGACCTCACCAGCGCCGACAGTCCCTCCGCGTCGGGTATCTGCTTCGCCTCTTCGCCATATCCGTAGGTGGAGGCGACGTGACGAAGCGCCGACAGCACATCCCGTTGCCGTAGGTCTACCCACACCACACCGTCGCGGAAGCGGTCACCCCAACGGTGGGCAGCGTGCACTGCCAGCGCCGACTTGCCCACCCCAGCGGTCCCCCGCAGTCCCACCAGGCTCACCATCTGTCTAGTTCCAGGTTTCAGCAGCCCGCCCAGTTCAGTCAGGTACGTCTCGCGCCCTGTGAAGGTGGGCAGGTCAAGAGGGAGTTGGAAGGGGCGGGGAGCGGCTTTAGGGCTGGACGGGTAGATGATCCCTACAACCTCATCCAATGCTCCCTGCTCAGCCTGGCGCTTCCACTCACGCAGCAACCCCACCGTGTACCGCTGCACGTCGCTGTCTATCAGATGGGCGCAGTTCTGACACAGCCATATCCCATTGTCCACCGAACTGCGCTCTTCAGCCGACAGGCTGTCGTCGTAACGTGGCCCGCCCTCCGAGGCCGCCGTGATGTGGGCTGCCACGCCGATGCTGAGAGCCTTCGTGGGGTCCTCTTGGGGGCCGCTGGTCAGTTTTCTACAGTCTGGGTTGGAGCAGCGGTAGCCCACCCTGCGAGCGAGCGTCTCTTTGGTCTTGGCGTCGAAATCGTCTCTCATGGGAACACGGTCCTTGCGGATGCGGTTGGAAAGGCACGTACCTTCACATCGAGTCTATCTCGCCTCAATCGCCGTTGGGATCATACCGCTTCGGGCACCCATCACCCTCACCTGGTTGGTGCCGCCAGAACCAGGTCACCTCCCCGTCGCCCCTCCGCCGCTTGCGCTTCTCTACCTCCCCACCGCAGACAGGACAGGTCGCCAGTACGGGAGCGTCGGGGCTGGCCGCCATCAGTCCACCGTCCACCATCGCTTTCCGCATAGTCCGCCAACCTCGATACGGCTTCCGTCAGTTCTCGCTCAGCCACAGGGCCGGCCGCTTGTCTCCAATGGCCTCGCTGGCGCTCAGGATCTCCTCACTGACCCACGATGGTGCAGCGGCTACAATGGCGCGCAGGCGGCACCTGTAGGCAGACAGTCAAGGGATTCACCGTACTGCAGCAAGAGCCAGGTCGCTCATTATGGGTACTCAGGTTTCATGTATTGATCCATACATAGTCCACAAATCTTCAGGACTGACTTTGGAATCATACCCAAGGTCTCTGCGCATTTCGCCTATCATCACACCAACTCGCTTATGAAACGTCTCACCAGACCTCTCTCGAAGCGGTACAGACACATAGTCATTGTAAGCCTTGATGACTTCATCGGATGCTACAAGTAGTAGGGCCGCACGAATCTCAGTACTTTGATGGCTCATTTGGCTTTCAAGTCGGCTTTGCATCACGATAAAGTCCAGATAGGCTTTCCATTTTTGCTCGTTGAATCGGGCTTTGTATTCTTTCCTCAAGTCCGCTTCGACCTTGCGCCAATAGACCAAATACGTGAGAGCCGCCGTGACCAACGCAGCGATGAAGGACACAAGAATATCTTCGAGCATATCAATTACCCCCATTGATCATGGTCCGTGCTCGCCTGCAGGATGGTGGCTTTTGCACTAGACTGTCAGTTACGCAGCATCCTGCGCGCAGATTCGAGTTCGCAGCAGACATGCCAGTGCCCGCTCAAATGGGCCTGATACCTCGATGGTGCCCAGGGCCTCGATGGGGCGGACGAGGGCACGGCCTTGGGATATGATGCGGTCGGTAAGAGCAGGGTCGGTCATCGGGGAATGCCTGTCCTCCCTCAGTGCTCTTGCTGTCTCTTGAGCATTCTCAAGATTCTTGCCTTGACTTCATTGTGTGCTTCGGTGATGCAGTTGTGTTGGAATAACTCAAGCAAACTGAAAACGACGAACTCGCCGCTGTTATCTGGGCTGAGGATGGGACTTCTTGGCTCGTCGAGCAATCCACTTCGCCTAAGCCTATCCAAGTCAACGAGCACCCAGGCACACAACTTGTTGTCCGAAAAACGCTTTGTCCAGGCACAAAGATACCAGCGCCCATAGCCATTCCTGATTTTTTCAAACTCTGTTATCCTACCGCTTGGGCGTGAGTAGCGCAGAGCGAAATCCCCGAACTTGAGCCAATAATACTGTTCTCTCACCCGACAAGCAATGTTACCGTCTGACACAGTTACTACGTAGTCTGTAGCGTTGAATTGGTCTTCTTCTGGTGTTGACTCGCGGACGTCTATAATGTTCCCTGCTATGCTCCGTATGATGCGCTCTATCTCTGGCCTATATTTGTCAGCTTGCCGTTTAGATGACTCCCATCCCATTGCTACTTATCTCGTCCCTGCATCAAGCCGATGAGAAGCTGTCTCTCAACATGAGTCAGCCGCGCACTAACAAGACACCCGCCTCAACCTTGACGGCGGGCGGGTTCTATGCTACCATATCGTTACCAGGGCGCTTCCGCCGTCCTGGTCATTGCCTCGGGCTGGGCAAAGCCGCGAGGCTTCCTTGTTGCATTGTGCCCATAGTATAGTGCAACCTTGCGCAGAAGTCAACACTTTGCAGCGCCTCTGTCGCAAGTCAAGTGCAGACTGGCGCAACGGGTGCAGGGGTGGGGCGGGCGGTTCATGGCTATCAACCCTGTCTCGTCTGCCTCGGTCAGTCACCTCACCCTTAGCGCCTGCAACTCCTCTTCTGCCTTCTGCCGCAACTGGGGACCAGTGCTCAAATCCAGGACCTTCGTGAAATCAGCAATAGCCTTGTCCTTTTCCCCCGCCTGCACGTAGGCGAGCCCACGATTGTAGTAGGCCGGACCGAAGTCGGGCTTGAGGGCGATAGCCTGGTCGAAGTCAGCAATGGCGCGGGCAAGATCGCCTTTCTCGTCATAGGCAGCACCACGGTTGACGTAGGCCTCAGCGTAGTCAGGCTTGAGGGCGATAGCCTGGTCGTAGTCAGCAACGGCGTGGTCCAGATCGCCTTTGACAGCATAGGTATTCCCACGGTTGTAGTAGACATCAGCGAAGTCGGGCTTGAGGGCGATAGCCTGGTCGTAGTCTGCAATGGCATGGTCCAGATCGCCTTTGTCGGCATATACCCTCTGTGCTAACATGAGTGAGACAACTCTGCTCTGGAAATTAGTGTAGAATATAGAGAGCAGAGGAGACCATAGGATGACATTTCACGACTCACTAACCGACATTTCTGACCCTGAAGTTGTGCCCAAAGCCAAGCGCCGCCAGTTCTCGGCCCAGTACAAAGTGCGCATCTTGGAGGAGGCCGACGTCTGTACAGAGGCCGGCCAGGTCGGCGCCCTGTTGCGCCGGGAAGGGCTGTACTCGTCCCTTCTGACGACCTGGCGGCGGCAAAGGGAGCAGGGTCTCCTGGAAGCCTTGAGCCCCAAGAGGCGTGGACGCAAGGGAGAAGATGAGTTGGAGAGGGAGCTGGCCAAGGTGCGGCGGGAGAACGAGCAACTGCAAGCGCGCCTGGAGCAAGCCGAGGCGATCATCGGGGTGCAAAAAAAACTCTCGCAGCTGCTTGGTCTGGCGACGGAGAGGAACGGGGTAGGACGACGCGCATGATCCAAGCAGCCGAAGGACTGAGCGAGCGCATCGGCGTTGCGCAGGCCTGTGAGGTGCTGGGAGTTCCGCGGAGCAGCCTGTACCGGGCGCGCCGATCGCCACAGCCGCCAGCGCCACGACCCACGCCCCAGCGAGCGCTGAGCGAAGAGGAGAAGGCCACCGTCCGTGAAACGCTCAACAGCGAGCGGTTCTGGGACTGTACACCACGGGAGGTCTATGCCACGTTGCTGGACGATGGCATCTACCTGTGTCATTGGCGGACGATGTACCGTATCCTGGAAGAACACGACGAAGTGCGGGAGCGGCGCAATCAACTGCAACATCCGGCCTACGTCAAGCCAGAACTGCTGGCCACGGCGCCCAATCAGGTCTGGAGCTGGGACATCACCCAGCTGAAAGGACCTGCGGCGTGGCTCTACTACTACCTGTACGTCATCCTCGACATCTTCAGCCGCTACGTGGTTGGCTGGATGATCGCGGAGTGGGAGTCGGCTGAGTTGGCCGACGAGCTGATCGCAGCCACCTGTGCCAAGGAGCACATCGCGCCGGACCAACTCATCCTGCACTCTGACCGAGCCAGCTCCATGCAGTCGAAGACGGTGGCCCAGCTGCTGGCCGATCTGGGCGTCACCAAGAGTCTTTCCAGGCCCTATACCGCCAACGATAATCCCTACTCGGAGGCTCAGTTCAAGACGATGAAGTATCGGCCTGGTTACCCTGACCGGTTCGGCCCTGTGGAGGACGCCCGGGCATGGGCACGCGATTTCTTCCATTGGTACAACCACGAACACCACCATACAGGCCTGGGACTGCTGACCCCGGCCATGGTCCATCACGGCTTGGCGGATGCCGTGTTGGCCCATCGGCAGCAGGTCCTGCAAGTCGCCTACGGAGCCCATCCCGAGCGCTTCGTGCGTGGGCTGCCGACATCGCCAGAGCTGCCGCAGGAAGTGTGGATCAACCGGCCCCAGAGCGATGACGGGGATGGTTCCCATCCGATAGCTAATCCACTGCCTGACCTCACAGAGCCAGGTGCGCAGGCCGGGTCGAGGGTGCCCGAAGAGCAAGCGCAGCGATCCCTCGACGCAGCCGAGCACCTGGCTACCGTGGGAAAGGCAGTGGAACAGCCAAGTTGCACACATCCGTTAGACACTAATTTCCCGTCAGAGTTGTCCCAAAGTGCTTGACACATTCCGAAGTACGGCGCCTGCAGCCAAGCCACCAATGAATTCAGGCAGCGCCTCGCGCAGAATCTTCTGTGGCTCTTTCATTACCCGTTCTCACTCAGCCAAGTGGTCAACCAGAACACTACAATGGCCGCGTATATCGCTCCCCCACACCCCCGCCCACCTATCCCCAACCCTCTCCCTCGCCCCCGCTCTCTCCCCCTCCCCCCCCGCAGTCGCCACTGCCACAATGCTCCGCAGCCGCCGCCTGTAGGCCGCTAGGGGAAGATGCTCGAAGGGACCTGATCGCCAGATGGTGGTGAGGGCCTGAATAGCATGCACAAGAGTAGGGTCATACCGGCCACACAAACGACTTCGTACCAGCAGCCGTCAGTTAGCAGCCCGCTATGGAACGGTTCAGTGCAGTGCACTGCCCCGACCTTCACTGTCTGCCATGTTTGTGAACGCAGTCCAACTATAGTTGTGCGATATGGCAGGTACACATAGCATCGCCTGTCTACAATCGGCTATGCTACGACCGCCGAATGCGATTACCCGCTACGAAGCCGAGCAGACCTGTCAAGAAGATCCCCATCATGGCCATAGTTCCAGAGGCTAACCGAACTGCGTCGGTAGCAGGCCGTAGATCAGAGAAATTCGCGGTAGTTATTGTATCTAGCATGTAAAGGGTGTATTGAAGGTAGCCATAGAGAGATCTTTGCCAAGAGGTTTCAAGACTGAAGTATGTTCCAAGATTCCCTCTATTCCATTCCAGTCCGCCAGACAGCCGTATGATGGCTGGGCCGATCACAAAGAGAAGTGCCAACAACCAAAGCAATACCCGCCAAACGCTTTCTCCATAGTCGCAAAGGTGTTCCACCAACCAATCACCTGCCCAACTTGCTCGCAGTTGAATGGACTGAGCGTAGCGTCGGCTGTTCCAGGATTCACCTGCCTGTTGCCCTTTCCACAGTTTTCTCATCCTTCTCTCTCTCCGGTAGGCCCAGACTGCATCATCAAGATTACCATTTTCCTCGAAATGGATCCTAAGATGCTCATAAACACGCATGGCCTTTAATAGGCGGTTTCTGAGATGATGTTCAAGGGGATTCTTTGAGTCTGGAAGGACGGCTCGCCTGACGAAGTCAGCGTACGCCTTTGCATCCTCTTGGAGTATGCGTTCCCCCAAGTTGGCTCTTCTCAGATCAGTCCGCCCTGAGAGTTTGGCCAAATAAAGGTCTGAACTGCGTAGATCTGCATCTCGAAGGACCACATTACTCAGGTCAGAGCCGTGAAGGTTGGCCCCAATGAGCCTGGCACCTACCATTATGGCATCATTGAGTTCAGCAAACCGCAGATCCGCCTCAGATAGATCAGCCACGTAGAAATTGGCGCGCCTCAAATCGGCGTAAATCCATTTCGTGCGTCTGAGACTCGCTCGCGCGAATAGCGCATCTCGCGCTGTTGCTCCACTCATAACATCGCCGTATCTGCCAAAAATCGCTCCGTCGAGAGGGGGCATTGGAGTATCACCTGAACCGAATCTTCCTCCCGAGAGGTCAGTGTAGGAAAGGTCAAGACCATCTGCCGATCCTCGTTCCTCCACGAGTTCCATGATCTTCTCTCGATCCAGCTTACGTCTTTGCGAGGATCCTCTCTTGTCTTGGTTAGCGCTATGAATGGAACAGAAAGGCGATCCTGGAGTTGCCGATCGCTTGCACTGAATACCTCTCTGTGTGACAGCTTGGCAACGAGTTGATTGGGGCATATTGCTTGACTCCGTGGGTAGTGAAAACTGGTGCCCGATTTGTCAGAGGTTGAGACGAGAGCCGAGAGGCTGTCGCGACAGGACTGCCAGTGCCTCAACATCTCACGCACAGCTCTCAGCGAACAATACTGCGGCACCAGAGCGGACCACCGTCCCGGTCACTGCCTCGGACTGGCAAGAGCCGCGAGGCTCTCTCGTTCCATTGCGCTCATAGTATAGTGGAACCTTGCGCAGAAGTCAACAGTCTGCAGCACCTCTGTCGCAAGTCAAGCGCAAACTGCTCCACCTGTTCCAGCCTCAGTGGCACCGCCTCGGCAGCAGCCACGCAGCGAGTTGTGCGGGACGGGCAGTTCGGCGGCAGTCGCGCCGCTCCCACCCCTGGGCCTGCTCCCACCCTTACTACTGGCAGCGAGGTCCCTGCTTCTCAGTGAAGCACGCCACAGTAAACAGAATAGAAAACGCCCTGAGCTTCCCCCAGAGCACCGCTCTCAGCCTCATACAGATCACAGGCTATACCATCACCTGTCGGTCACGGCGCTGATGGCTCGCCAATCCTATCTCGCCTGACTAGGTGAGTCACCTGACCTCCAACGCCTGCAACTGCTCTTCCGCCTGTTGCCGCAAGTAGGGATCACTGCTCAAATCCAGGACCTTCCTGAAGTCAGCAATAGCCTTGTCCTTTTCCCCTGCCTGCACATAGGCGTTCCCACGGTTGACGTAGGCCTTAGCGTAGTCGGGCTTGAGGGCGATAGCCTGGTCGTAGTCAGCAATGGCGTGGTCAAGGTCGCCTTTGGCGCCATAGGCAGCCCCACGGCCAGCGTAGGCCACAGCGTAGTCGGGCTTCAGCGCGATAGCCTGGTCGTAGTCAATAATAGCGCGGCCCAGATCGCCTTTGTCGTAATAGGCAGTCCCACGGTTGCTGTAGGCCTCAGCCAAGTCGGGCTTGAGGGCGATAGCGCGGTCGTAGTCAATAATAGCGCGGCCCAGATCGCCTTTGTCGTAATAGGCAGTCCCACGGTTGTTGTAGGCCTCAGCCAAGTCGGGCTTGAGGGCGATAGCCTGGTCGTAGTCCGCAATGGCGCGGGCAAAATCGCCTTTGGCGGCATAGGCGATCCCACGGTTGTTGTAGACCTCAGCGTCGTCGCGATCAAGGGCGATAACCTGGTCGAAGTCAGCAATGGCATGGGCAAGGTCGCCTTTGGCGCCATAGGCAATCCCACGGTTGTTGTAGGCCTCAGCATAGTCGGGCTGGAGGGCGATAGCCTGGTCGTAGTCAGCAATGGCTTGCTCATCGTCGCCTATCGTCGGCTCCTGGTGAAGCCAGCCAAGGCGAAAATAGGCATCGGCTAAACCCTCCAGCGGCTCCGTTCCAGGCACCACTGAACCGACTGCCTTCTGAATCACCTCAAGGCTATCGGCGTACGCTCCCTCAATGAAGTAGGACTGCCCAATGGCAAACAGGGAAAGAAAGGTGAGCTGACTGGGCAGGTCTTGCGTAACGAATTCCGCATAACCACTCGGGTTGGCCAGTTGTGTGCGTCGGGTTTCGCTGATCTGGACTTCGGCGGCTTCGAAGTCAGGGTGCTTGAGATTGAGATAGATGACAGTAACTCGGACGCCCGTGTCAGCTCCCCAGATAACCATACTGGCCCTGTAACGTTCGCCTAACCTTTGAGCCCCGTCCAGATCGTCGGCACGTAAGCGCGTCGGTTCAACCTCGACCCGAAGATTGGAAAAGCCCAGATCCTCTTTGGCTTCCTGGATAGCACGGTAGATTTCGTGGTGGGCCTCTGTATTTGGTAGTTCCTCCGAGTAATAGAAGCTGGCGATGACGATGAGTGACTCGCCCCGTCTTTCGGGAGGGAAGGCTCGTATCACGCCCCACTGTTGAAGCTGCTCTCTGGCGCCGCCGATGTCGGCTCCCGTGCTTGCCAATCCAGCCAGCACTCCGATGACGGCCGCTATGATTGTGAACGCGACGGTGGGATAGAATACCAGGGGATGGCGGCGGAAGCGTCTCCACCATGTAGGCTCGATAGCCTCATCCCCAACCTCTCCAAAGAACTCCTCCACGATCTCAGGGTGGCGCTTCACCATCGCGTCGAGTTCGGTACCAGCCCAGAAGCGGCACTCCATCCCCTTGCCACAGCGTTCGCGTGCCCTTTGGCGCGTCTTAGCAGAAACATCGCAGGTAACGAGGAACACAAGCGCGGCAGGTCGCAGGTCATTGGGTAATCCCACGACCTTGTTGATCTCAGCGAGAACGTCCTGGGGGCCGAACCTCTGCACGCTCTTGCACTGGAACGCCCACAACTTACCCTCGCGCCAGGCAACAACGTCACGCCCCTGCTCGCTGCCTGTCGCACCCAGGTGCTCGGCGCGCTCGTATCCCTCACGCTGGACGAGCCAGAGGCAGAGGCGCTCAAAGTCGCGCGGTGACAGTCTGTCGAAGGGCAAGGTGTGTGCTGTGCCAGTAACAGGTGGCTTGGTCTTTGTCACACGTGTACTACCCATTGCTCATTCGGAAAGTTAAGTGCCTCTCCTAGTTCTCGCCACTGCCCATAGTAGCGGGGCTCTCAGCCTTGACGACCTGTGCTGAACTGCCGTCGCCCACTACGTTACCGTCCCCAGTGATCTTCACTTCTGATTTCGGACGCTCATCACTCATAGGTACTGGCTCCACAACAGCACGACAATGGCCTGGGTTGCAGAGGGAGCCTGCACAATCCGCCAGTGTGGTTCTCCCTCAGAAACGAAAACACCGCCACACCTCACAACGGCGGGCGGTTTACGCTATCCTGCAACACCTTACCTCCAACGCGCTCTTGCTACTCCGTCAATGTTCCAGGCTTGCTCTGCACCTGCGGCGTTGGTTTCGTGCGCGCATACACATTGTACTGAAACTCTGGTAGAAGTCAATACCTTCAGCGCCAATGGCGCAAGTCAAACACAAACTGCCCCACCCGTTCCAGGCTCGGTGCTACCGCTTGGGCAGCAGCCGCGCTGCGAGTTGCGCGGGGCGGGTTTCAGTTGTCGCTCAGCCACAGCGCGCGCCGCTTGTCCCCGATGCGCTCACTGGCGCTCAGGATCTCCTCACCGACCCACGATGGCGCAGCGGCTACAATGGCGCGCAGGCGGCGCTTGTAGGCGGCCAGGAGCAGACGCGACAGCGGGGGCTCGAAGGGGGCTGATCCTACTTGTCTACCAACCTGGCACCTCACTGGCCCTGGTACAACGATGCGAAGTAGTCCTGCAGCAGTCGGTGGATGAAGACGTACCCGCCGCCAACCTTGCGCAAGAAGATGCGCTCGGCGGCATAATCGAGGAACCGGACCAAGTTCCAGGCTAGGTAACCATCGCGCCAGAGGAAGTATCGCAGGACGATGTGCAGAATGACGGCTAGACCACCGAAATGCAACCCCAAGCCTATTGCAACAAGCAGCCCAAAAACCAGCCCAAAAACCAGGTCAAACCCACTAAACAGCCCACTAACCAGCACGCAAAACAGCTCAGCAACCAGCCCAGAAACCAGACAAACAATTAGGGCATTTCTTGCTGACCGCCAAATACCTTGATTGGGCACTATTCTAGCTTCTAACTCCATGTTACTCAGCCCAAGAACCACCCCAACAACCAGCCCACTAAACAGCCCAACAACCAGCCCAGCAACCAGCCCACCACCCAGCCCACTAAACAGCCCACTAACCAGCACACCACCCCGCTCACCAACGAGCCCAGCAACCAGCCCAACAGCCAGCCCAAAAACCAGCCCAAAAACCAGCCCTCTCACTACTCCCCCCCACGACCATTTGAGCAGTTCAACGGGTTCTACGGAATCCAGCCTACCATCCAGCCCAGGAACCAGCCCACCCAACAGCCCAAAAACCAGCCCACCCAACAGCCCAAAAACCAGCCCACCAACCAGCTTACCACTCAGCCCACCAACCAGCCCAAAAACCAGCCCACCAACCAGCCCAACAACCAGCCCAAAAACCAGCCGAACAGCCAGCCGCGCAACGATGCGCATCTGTCGCCGCGAGCGCGCTGGCAACCAGTCGGGCTGGAGTCTCTCAATCAAGAAGACTGTCTGCCCGTGCGCAGACATCTTTTGAGCCAACCACGCCAACCACTGGATAGTCTGCTGTGGCGAATAAGGATGGTCAACTCTCCGTCGTTCAAACATCCGCTGCACGTAACTCTCAAACACATGCTTGCGGCGCGCCACTGGCGTTTCCAGCGTCTGCAAGTCTTCGACCGATCTTCCACGGTAAGCCAAGGTTATGACGCTGAGCATCAGTGGTGTCTCTGCTAGCTCCTGAAGCGTAGGATCATGCTGTAGCGTCTCACGAACCGCCGAAAGCGCCATACCTGCTCCGCGAAGATACTCATCAACCTGCTGAGGAGTCAGCGGTTGCAGGAGAACCGCCCCCTGGAGCCTAAGTCGAGTCGTCAGGGCTTGATAATCTGCAAAGCGGCTACATACCACCAGAGGAACCAAGTGCTCCTTGCGGAAGCCGTTGATTGCTCTGACGGAGTCCTCCCGATACTCCCGTTTAACCTCGTCCAGGCCGTCAAGTAGCAGCAGCAGCTCATCATGCTCAACCCACGGACGGGCAACTCTCTTGGGGATGCTGTACTTGGTGTTGAGTTCTTCTACCAGCCATTCTGCGATGGGTTGCCGCTTGTCGGCCCACGAGGAAAGGTTGAACACGACTGGAATGGGCTGCGTGAGATCCCGCTCAGCACGGGCAATCGTGTCGCGGGCCAACTCGAGTAACATTGTCGTTTTGCCTGAACCTGGCTGACCGAGAATCAGCAAGTTCCTGCCCATCTCGTCGAACACATCTATGATTCTGGTGCCAGGCGGTAGAGTGCGGTCTTCTCGCTCGGTCTGCAACACCATATCCCAGGGGCGCTCGACCGCATCTGCTCGCTCTTTCAAGCCAAGTTCGATCATCGCCGCGCCGTGCAGAGACTGCTCTAGCACACCCTTGACCCAGCAGTCCCTTACCATTCTGAGCATGGCACGTCGGTTGCGTTGGGCGCGTTGCTCGTCTATACGCCTGCCGAAGAGTTGAGTAACGACGATTTGGAAGACATTGCCAACAGTGCTGCCGCTCTCAGCCTTGACGACCTGCGCTGAACTGCCGTCGCCCGCTACGTTACCGTCACCAGTGATCTTCACTTCTGACGTCGGGCGTTCATCACTCCCGACCTCTCGAAAGAACTCCTTCACGATCTCAGGGTGGCGTTTCACCATCGCGTCGAGTTCGGTACCAGCCCAGAAGTGGCATTCCATCCCCTCGCCACAGCGTTCGCGTGCCTTCTGGCGCGTTTTAGCAGAAACATCGCAGGTAACTAGGAACACAAGCGCGGCAGGTCGCAGGTCGTCGGGTAGCCCCACGATCTTGTCGATCTCGGCGAGGACGTCCTTGGGGCCGAACCTCTGCACGCTCTTGCACTGGAACGCCCACAACTTACCCTCGCGCCAGGCAACAACGTCACGCCCCTGCTCGCTGCCTGCCGCACCCAGGTGTTCGGCGCGCTCGTACCCCTCACGCCTGACAAGCCAGAGGCAGAGGCGCTCAAAGTCGCGCGGTGACAGTCTGTCGAAGGGCAAGGTATGTGCTGTCCCAGTAACAGGTGGCTTGGTCCGTGTCACACGTGTGCTCCCCACTGCTGATTTGGCAAGTCAAATGCCTCTCCTAATTCCCACTCACCCACGCCCCCGCCCCCCTATCCCCAACCCCCTCCCTCGCCCCCAATCCCTCCTCCGTCCCCCCCACAGTCGCCACTGCCACAACGCTCCTCAGCCGCCGCCTGTATGCCGCCAGGGACAGACGCGACAGCGGGCGCTCCAAGGGGCCGCTCGGCTCAATGGTGCCAGAGACCTCGATGGCGCGGGTGAGGGAGCGGGGTCGTAATGCGAGTTGGGAGACGAGATCAACGTGGTTCATCGCGAGTTTAGTGTTGAGAACGATTGCATAGCCTACTTGGCAACAATGGGCAAATATGTCTTCAGTATCTCCTCATACACCGTAAATGACTTGGTCCCACAGAGCTCAGGAGGCAATATCGTGGGAGTAACCACTATAGTGAGGTAAACGTCAACTGTGTAGGTACCAGTAGGCAAGTTGCCAACATCCGCCTTTCCTCCCCAAGACATCATTACCGGAGCAAACACTTCGGGCATGTGGTAAACAGCATCTAGTCGGATCACGTGATCTACTAATTCGTAGGACTGGTGCACAGGTGTAGGGATATGGCTCCAAACAGCGGAATAGGTGACAGTGATAGTATCGTCCTGAGTGGGTAGGCTGGGGATAGTACTAATCTGAAACTCACCACCGCAGGGATTGACTTCCTCATTCAGAGGCAGAGCCCGTGACGTGGATGAAGAAGACACGGCTAGCAAAGCAATCATAACGAGGGTCAACAGGCCGGAACCCAACACCAACACCATCGCAATATAGGGTCTTCTCGGTCCCATCACTGGTCCTCCTCCTGCAGATGCTGCTGGATTTCCCGAAACGTCGCCTCACTCTGTATCCCACTTCAGCAAGGGCCCGATGTAGCTGACCAAGTCCTGGAGCGCACGGTTGTACTGGTCGCCAGTATTTTTCAGGCATTTCTCGGCAGTAGGTGCCGTGGGCGAGCGCCCTGCGGTCTCACCCGCCAGGACACCCGTCACCCAACGACAAAGCCCGCCCCAACCTCGACGGCGGGCGGGCTCTGTGCTAGAATCTCTGGCACCAGGGCGGCCCCCACCGCCTTGGTCATCGTCTCGGACTGGGTAGAGTCACGAGACGATTTTTGTTGCATTATGATGGTAGTATAGTGCAGTTTCGGGTAGAAGTCAAACAGTTGTGCGGCGTGCGCTATGATGCAGTCGGCGAAGGCGGAACGTCTACAGATCAAGCAGTCCGAGCCGTCCCCTGCAGGGCTGGAAGGGAGTCTAGACCCAAACCGATTGCTGCCTATCTGGCAGTGCTGTCCAGGATACCGTACTCGTGCGTTCTGGGATCCTCGAACAGGAAGAACCTGGGTGGCCGGTAAGTGAACGACGAGAACGCGGCGATCAAGATGACCACCAGCACTACGCCGCTCCATTGTACAGACCGCTCCATCTTGGGTGCGATCAGAATCCTGTAACTCACCAACTGCCCGGCCACCACGGCCAGGGCGAAGATCAGGATGTCCATCCACAAATAGCCCCGCCCCAGTATGGCCTTGTACCCATAGAACAGTGCGACGATCACCACAGGCATCGTAAACAGCCCCAGGCCCTTGGCCGCCCACACGTTGTGCGCTGCTTTCCTGATAAACGGGTACTCGACCAGCGCGAATATGAGCCCCGGCCAGAATGCCATCTTCAGGTGTTCCCACATGCTTTCGTTGACCGCAGCGATCAGGGCCGCCGGCCGCCAATAGCCGGTCCACTCAAACACGAAATGCAGGGCAGAGCCTGCCAGGATGATGAACGCTATGCCGGCCAACTCCCATCTGAGCATCGTCTTTCTCATGGCTTGTTCACTACCCGGTACTACTCCCTGACCCTCCGCAGTTCAATGGTCACCGCATTCATCTTGTCCACGCAGTCCACCTCGACCACGTCGGGGTCCCCCCATTCGGCCGGGTATCCACCGCCGAACTGGAGCATGACCAGATACGGGAACACGCTGTGGTACAGGAACCCGCACAACCCGCCCGCGCTATGCCCGCTGAGTTCAAGTTGGTCCCCTACCTTATGACCCGCACTGCAAGACCCCTTCACGCCCTTGATCGTCCCGACGACGCGATACCCAATGCGTGCTTGCTCTCCCATTCTCCCTCACCTCCCAATCTCGTGTTCCACACCAGCAGATGCGGGTATTATGCTGTGACTCTGTCCAAAAGTCAATCGGGTGTGTCCCATCTCAGTTGTGTTTGTGGTGCCAGCATGCTGATACAGAGCCGGCCTCGTGTGGAGGACCGGTTTCGTGTATTTTCGCGAGATTTCGCGCCCTTCGCGATCCAAATACCCCCCGCATGCTTGACATGCCCCTACCGCATGCTATACTACGATGGTACCGTTCAGTAGTGTAGTCACTGGGACACGGACCTTCACGGATTTGACGGATTTTCACGGCTTCTCTCGGCTAGGAGAAGACCTTCAGCCCTAATTGATCCGTGTCCATCCGTCCAATCCGTGTTTCTCCGTGTCCTATCTGGGAGGGTGGCATGTCGGTTGAGTTGGAGTGGCACTTTGGGGACGAGGCCCCCAAGCAGGCCCCGCAGGAGGAACGCCGCCCCCGGCGTCGTCGCTGGCGATTCTGGCTGACCCTGGCCGCGGTCGTCTTGGCGCTGGTGGTGGTGGGGCTCTACGCCTGGTGGCGCGTGCGGCGCGAGGCCCTCAAGATGGTCGAATCCGAGGTGCAGGCCGTCGCCCAACTGGAGTTGCAGGCCCTGGCACAGCGAGACGTGGCCCTCTATCTCAGCCTACAGGACGAGGCCGACCCCAATTGGCAGCAGGCCCAGCGGGCTCGCGTGGCGTCCGACGCGGCCTTCCCTCCGCCCCTCCCCAGTTTGACCTCCATGATCCCCTTTTCAGTCGAGAATGCCCGGGCCGTGGGCGATGGGGCGCGCGTCGAGGTCGTGCGCTTTGCCAGCCTCCCCGGCGACCAGGCGCTCCCTTTCCGGGCCACCCGCTTCTACCGTCGCGATGACGATGGCCGCTGGCTCCACACGCGGGCGGACCTGAGCTACGCTGGCCATACCGTCATCTTCACCGGCCAACGGGTCGTCGTGACCTCCTTCGCCATTGACGCCGACCTGATGAAACCGGTCGCCTTCAAACTGGAGGGGGCAGCCGAGCAGTTCTGTGCTCTCATTTCCTGCCAGTCGTCTGCGCCAGTGCCGCTGGTGTTTACCGACACCTTGGACGCCGCGCTGGAGCCGGGCGGCGCGCTGCCGGCCCCCTTCGTCGTCGGAGTTCCGGCCGGTGAATTGGCCCACGCGGCGTGGGAGCAAGCCCTGGATGACCTGCTTCTGGACCGTCTCGCCGCCCGCGAGGCGGGTTATCTGGTGGATGAGACGCCGCGCACGGCTCAAGGGGGCGAACTGTTCCGCGCCAGGGGGCGCGCCTGGCTGCGGGCGAAACTGGGATTGCAGCCGGCGCCCTCTCCCCCTGACCTCGACCTCGTCAGCCGGGCGTTGGACGCCCAGGAATGGCTCCGTCTGGATGTGATATGGCGCTTCCCTTTGGCCCAGGACGATCCCCGGCGGCCGTTGGCCGAGGCGGAAGTTGATCTGTTCCTGGCGTTTATCGAGCAGGAGCAAGGTCCGTCCAGGGTTGCCGACATGCTCGTCGCGCTGTACACAGCGCCCTGGGAGGGGGCAGCGATTTCGGGTGCGCTGGGCGAGAACTGGTTTACCTTCGAGCGCCGTTACCTCGCCTTCGTCCGCCAGGTGACCGGTCGCCCGCCCAGCGATGAACCGTATGGCCAGGCAGGGGCCTTCGCCGAGGCTGACCTGGTGGTCGCCTGTCGGGACCTCACGAACCTGTGGGGAGTGCGCCTGGACGAGCCAGCGATGATGCCACTATTGTGGGGTGCAGGCTTCGAGACCCTGCTCTGGTCGCCCGATGGCGCCAGGCTGCTGGCCTGGCAACCCGCCATCCACAGAGGTAGGCTCTACTTCTCGGAGACGGACGGCTCCGCTTGGCTCCCGCTGACGAGCGTGGAGGCAGCAGCCATGGGGGACGTCTTCTGGATCAATGGCGCGAGGCTGCTAGCCTCGCAACCCGCCATCCAGGGCGGTGGGCTCTACCTTCTGCAGGCGGACGGCTCCGCCGTGCGCCGGCTGGCCAGTGTGCCCGCAGAAGCCATGCCGCTCGGCTGGTCGCCCGATGGCAGATACGCCGCCTACTCGGTGGCGGGTCCATCCTCGCAAGGGGGAGTGGTGGACGTGGAAACCGATGCCAGTGTGGCGCTGAGCGGTGGTTATCTGTCCGCCGTGTCGTGGTGTGGCCCGTACCTGGTTTACGTCGCGACCCAGGGGTCGTCGCCGCCGGCGCTGTGGCTGGCCGAAGCGGATGGCTCTGGTTCCCGCCAGGTAGGGGAGGGACTGGCAGTGGCCTGTTCACCTGACGGGGGACAGATCGCCTTCTCCGGCACAGACGATTGGCCAGGCCTGAACATACTCGATGTGACCACTGGGGTGACGAGGACGTTGCTAGACAGGTCGGCCCTGGTCGCGCTCCTCGACCCTGGCGCAGAGCGCGCTGATTTGGGTGTGTCGGTGCTCGCCTGGTCATCGGCTGGCGATTGGATCAGTTTCGGGGCCGTCCAGCATATAGACACGGGACTGGTGCAGGGGAGTGTTGGGTTGATCCGCCCCGACGGTAGCGATCCACGTATCCTGCTGACCCAACAGGAGGTCGCTTACGTCGGCGGGTGGTGGTCGCCGGATGGCCGCCGGCTGCTCACTGTGGCCTCCACCGGTGACCAGGTCACGCTCACTGTGACAGGCATTGACGGCGAGTTGCTATTCGAGTCCAGTTCTTGGGCCGGAGGGAGCCTATCGCCTGATGGGCGGTACGTGGCAATCGTGGAGGGGAGCCGCATGCGCACCCTTCGCGTAGTGGAGATCGAGACCGGCGCCTCTTACGTGTTCGAGTTGCCAGCCCCTTGCGTGTCCCTGGCCTGGAATCCGCGTGGTCCACTGCACGAGGCCGCCCAGGACTACGGATTCGAAGCGCCCTGCGGCTGAGAGGGGAACTAGGCTGGTCAGTTAGACCAGGGTCAGTTTAGACCAGCGCCCGTTCGGACCAGGGTGACAGGCAAGTGTCATGCTGAGCGGAGGCCAGACCTTTCGCTACGCTCAGGGTGACAAGCGGGTGTCTTGGTTGCCCAGCAGCGCCTGCAGTTGCGCCAGCGTCGTGACGCGGGCCACGCGGGCCACGAAGGTGTGCAGGTCGGGGCTGCGGGCGCGCAAATCCTGCACCGCCGGCCCCACCGGGTCCTCCCCTGCTGCGCCCGGTTCGTCGGCGTAGGCCCCGTGGAAGGCAAAGTAAGCCTGGTTCAGTTTGCGGATGCCATAGCCCTGGGCGACGAATTCCTGTCTCCGCGCCTCCATGGTCGCCTCCGCCTCTTCAATCTGGCCCTGGGCCAGCAGTTCGTCCACCTGAACACGCGTCTGCCGCATCTCGGTGTTGAAGTCGAAAGCGGGTGGCTCCGATGGGGACGCTTCCCCTTCCGCCTCCTCCGCCGCAGGCTCCGGCGGCAGCAGTTCGGGGTAGTAGCGGGCGATCATCCGCCGCCCCATTTCTTTCCCCACGATGGAGGCCACCGTCTCGTTGATCGTCCGTGCCTCGGAGGAGGCGTCGTAATTCCAGCCCAGCGGCCGCAGGGTGAGGTAATGGTGCGTCCACTCGTGGGCGGTCACGTCGGCCAGCCAGGTGAGTGAACTGGACTCGAACAGCATGGCCGGATAGGCTGCCATGCCCCCGATGTGGGTCACCAGCGACGAGACGTCGAGCGTCGTATCTATCTGTGCCTCGATGGCTTCCTGTTGGGCCACGTCCAGCCCGCGGCGCAGGCTGAGGTCAAACACCCGTTCGATATGGTCGCGAGGGGAGACGACGAGCAGCAGGGGCAGCGGAGTAAAGTGACTGCTGACGGGCGGGACCTCCTGGCTCAGCAGGCCGAACCCTTCTTCCACCAGGACGCAGGCCGTCTGTTCTTCGAGGATCGCCTCGGCCAGGGGCTGGCGGGCCTCCTCCGCCGCCCTCAATCCGGCCAGGCGCGCGCGCCATTCCAGGGTTGCGGCCTCCGCGTCCCCCACTTGCGGGTCGGTGTAGGCGCGTTGGATTTCCCAATCCAGGCTCTCGATGTCGGCCACCGCTCTCAGGTAGTCGAGCAAGAAACCGCGGCGGGCGGGCTCGTCCATGTAGCGCTGCGGCGCTACCAGTGCCTGGGCCACTTTGCCCAGCAGCGCCGTCACTTCCCAACCCACAAAATCGAACTGCTCGCCGGCCAGCATGCGGGTGGCCCGCGTGTCGAGGCTGGCGGGTGGGGGGCCTTCGGCTGCCAGGCCCAGCAACAGCGCAGCCACCACCAACGCCAGTGTCCAGCGCTGGATGGCCCGACTCAGGATAGTATGGAGGCGTGCGATGAATTGTCGTCGTGATGTCATGGAGCGTTTTTGTTGTCGTGCGTCCTACCCTCCCGCAGGTTACGATCCGTCCGAACCTGCGGGAGGGTGAGAGTCGGCCAATTGTAACAGGCGCCCGGCGCTTTGGCAAGCTTCGCATGAACCCTGGAAAGCGCTCCAGCACCGCCTGTTCCACGGCGGTGCGGCCCACTCTGGAAAGCGCTCCAGCACCGCCTGTTCCACGACGGTGCGGCCCACCCGGCAAGCCGCTCAGGTTGCATAAAATCTGCGCTATGGGTATAATGGCCCCATCTGCAATGAAAACCCTGACCAGGGTTTGCTATCCGCTACCTTCGCCAGGGTGGAACATATCATCGAAACGGAGTTTACTATGGATTGGAAAGCAGTAGGGAGACTTGTCGCGCTGGCGCTGTTGCTCACTTCCACCGCCTGTGCGCCGATGTGGGTCACCTATACACCCGCCGCCGCACCGGCGCCCACTGCCACAGCCCTGGTCCCCGCTGGACCCACTGAAGCAGTCGTCGTTTCGTCCTCGCCTACCCCAGAGCCTCCCCTGGCTGCGCTGGTCAACGGCCAGCCGGTCTACCTGAGCGATTACGAGCGCGAGGCTTCGTTGTCGTCCCGCGGCATTGACCCCAACAGTGCAGAGGGGCAGGAGAACCTGGCTCGGGCGCGCGCCTGGGTCCTCAACGTGATGATCGAGCAGGTGCTCACTGAGCAAACAGCGGCTGCGGAAGGGGTCGTCGTCTCCGATGCCGACGTGGACGCCTACGTGCAGGTGATGGTTGAGGAGAACGGAGGCGACGAAGCCTATCGGGCGAAACTGGCAGAGTGGGGTGAAACGTACGAAGACGCCTGGAAAGAAGTGCGCGCGCAACTGATCGGCATGGCCATGGCGCAGCGCGTCGTGGATAGGGTGCCGACGACCGCCGAACACGTCCACGCCCGGCACATCCTGGTAGACAACCCTACCGAGGCCGAGCGTATCCTGGCCCAACTGCAAGGCGGTGCCGACTTTGCCGCGCTGGCTCAGTCCTATTCCCAGGATACCAGCACCCGCGAAAGCGGCGGGGACCTGGGCTTCTTCCCGCGGGGCATCTTGATGGCGCCCGAGGTCGAGGAGGCAGCCTTTGCCTTGCAGCCTGGCCAATTCAGTGGCGTGGTGAGTAGCGCACTGGGTTACCACGTCGTGCAGGTCGTCGAGCGCGACCCGGCTGGCCCTGTCAGCCCGGAGAACCTGCGCCTGATGCAGGATCGGGCAGTGCAAGAGTGGGTCGAGTGGCTATGGGCGCAGGCCTCTGTTGAGCGGTTCGTCGAAACGGCACCCTGACGCAGGGCGGGTCAAGGAGATCAAGCGATGGGAAACGACAGAAAAGGCGCGCTGGCCAACGTGCTGACGATCCTGGTGCTCGTAGCCACGGTGTGCCTGGTAGGCTTTTATGCCTCCATCGGGCTCGACGTCTACAACCCCTTCCCTCCCTCCACGCTCGTCGCCGTCGCCATGTTGCCCACGGAGACCCCGACCCCCAGTGGTCCCACCGACATCCCCACCTGGACGCCGACCGCCAGCCCGACTATGTCGCCTGCTACCGACACACCCACTCCCAAGTTGACGCCGTCGGTCACCCCCACCTTCCCGCCCACTCCCACCTTCCCTCCCACGGTCACGCCCACGCCCCGGGCCACGCGCTCTCCCTGGCCTTATACCTACGAACTGAACCTGACCATGCCCCAGTACGGTTGCAGTTGGACGGGGGTGGCGGGCCACGTCCAGGACCTGGACGAGAATCCGCTGGCCGGTTTCCCGGTGCACGTGTGGGGGGCCGGTGTTGACGCCGTGGTCAACTCCGGCGCGGATGCGCGGTTCAACACCATCTATGGCAACAAGGCCGCGTGGGAGCTATTCTTCGACAGCAAGCCCAAGCCGATCGAGATTCGGGTGCAACTGCACGATCCCTACCGGGACGACCATCTTCCCATTTCGGAGGAGATCATCGTGAACCTGCCTGGGTATTGCGGCGCGAGCCTGGGCTACATCACGTTCACCAAGAACCACTAGGGCGGGATCGGAGGTGAGACGTGGCAGACAAGCGTGTGACCACCGGGATCAAGGGCCTGGATGACATGCTGGACGGAGGGTTCCTGCCGGGCTCGATGGTGCTGGTGCGCGGCGCACCGGGTACCGGCAAGACCTTGATGGCGCTCCAGTTCCTCGTCCACGGCGCGACGAAATGTGGTGAGCCAGGGCTGCTCATCTCCTTCGAGCAGTTCCCCAACTCCCTCTACCGGGATGCCGAGGCACTGGGGTGGGACCTGAAGGAATTGGAGGCCAGTGGCAAGTTGCACCAGGTGTTCACCTCGCCGGAGGTGTTCCTGGCCAGCCTGGAGTCTCCCGATGGCTGGCTCAACAAGTTGCTCCTCGACGCCAACATCCGGCGGCTGGTGCTCGACAGCGTCACCCACTTCGATCGCCTCACCCATGACGTGCAGGAACTGCGCCACATCTATGCCTCCGTCGCCAACGGCCTGCGACGAGAGGGGGTGACGGCGATGTTGCTGGGTGAGGAGGGCCGGGCTGAGTACCGGCGTGCCGATAAAGGAGGCCTCTCGTTCATCGTGGACGCCATTGTCCTGCTGCGCTACGTGGAGATCGAGAGCGCGATGCAGCGCGCCATCATGGTGCTCAAGATGCGCGGCTCCAACCACGCCAAAGAGATTCGTCGCTTCGAGATCGGCCCAGGGGGCCTGGCGGTTTCGGACGCTTTTGAAGGCCGCGAAGGGCTTCTGAGCGGCATTCCCTACCGCGCGTTGCCGTAATTGCCGTGAACAAGTGGGACTGGGTCAACGGGCACGGGGCGGTCCGGCAGGAAGCGACCGAGGGGATCGTCAGTACCGGTTACACGCTCAACGAACTGGGCCGGGCTGGGCTGATCGAGCCGCAACGGGCCGCCGATTTCCGCGCCCAGACGGGGTTGGCGGATTTTGCGTGGCGGGTGTTCTGGCCCGGGGCGGCGGGCGAGGGGGACCGGCACGCCGAAGCGATGGCCCGGGCGCGGGGCTTTGTCCTGTTCATGCACGGCTGGGATGGCAGCCAGGCCATCTGGGAACAGATCCCGGCCCTGGTGTGTGCCGCCAACCCCCAACTGGTCGCCCTGGCCGCCGACGTGAACGGCTTCAGCGGCTCCCCTTTTGCTGACGAGTTGCCCCCGGTGGAAGCCTGCGATCCGGCGGCGAACATGGCCGCCATCGAGCGCTGGCTCGAGTTGTTGGGGCTGCGCTCCAGCCCGCGGGCCACCAGCCGCCTGCGCATCATCACGCTCGTCGGCCACTCGATGAGCGGGGCGGCCCTGTTCTACCTGGACGAGGCGCGCTGGCGGCCCCACGAAGTCGGCCGGCTGGCGGTCGCCCCCGCCCTCCTGGTCAACGATGGGCTGCGCAAGAGTTTCTACAAAGCGCTCGGCGTGGGTATCTGGGCCGGTTCGACCACCGACGCCTTGGGATGGCTCAAGACCCGGCTGGCTCCGTCCATCGTCGAGATGCTCATCGGGGCGGCCAGCCGGGCGGTGAAGGACGAACACGCGCGCATATTCAACACCACCCCCAAAGGGGTGCTGGCACAAACCTTCTTCGCCATGGGCAAGATACCCCGCCAGGTCAAGCCGCACCTCTGGCGCCATTTCCACGTCGTCCTGGGCCACAAGGATCGCCTGGTGGGGGTCAAGCCCATGCTGGATCTGCTGGAGGAACTGGGCTTTGCCAGCGACCAGGTGCGCGTCGTGCTGGGTGATCATTACCACTTTTCCGTCAGCAACGAGAGCCGCCGCTTGCACCTGCGTAACCGGGGCACCCTGATCAAGGAGATTCTGTCCCTGCACGAAGCGTGCGCGCGCAGAATGGCGTAGCGGGCAGAGGGGCCGGGTGGGACTGGAACTGTCGGCTGAAGAGCAGCGCTGGCTGGCGGGTGGCCTGGGACCCGGCGTGCGCAAGGCGATGGAGATCGTCGTCGCGCTGGGGCAAATCTACGGCGCCCGGCGGTTGGTGCCGGTCAGTTCCGTGCAGGTGGCGGGGGTCAGTTACCGCAACCTGGGCCAGGCGGGGCTGGAATTCCTGCGCGAATGGGCCGCTCAGGACGCGCGGGTGCGCGTTCCCACGACGCTCAACCCGGCCGGCATAGACCTGCAGGCCTGGCAGGCACTGGGTTTTTCGGAGGGGTTCGCCCAGGGGCAACTGGCAGTGATCGAGGCCTACCGGCGGCTGGGGGTGCACACGACCTGCACGTGCACGCCCTACCTGGTGGGCACCCTGCCCGGGCTGGGCGAGCACGTGGCCTGGGCCGAATCCTCGGCGGTGAGTTACGCCAACTCCATATTGGGCGCGCGCACCAACCGTGAAGGGGGGCCGGGGGCGCTGGCGGCGGCCATCGTCGGGCGCACCGCCGCCTACGGCCTGCACCTGGACGAGAATCGGCACGCCACGCTGCGGGTGATCGTGCGCTGCCCGGTGCGCACACCCTCCGACTTTGGGGCGTTGGGCTACCTGGTGGGGAAGGTGGCCCGCGACCGGGTGCCATACTTTCTGGGCCTGGACGTAGGCCAGCGTGATGCACTGAAGGCGCTCGGCGCGGCCATGGCCGCCAGCGGCGCCGTGGCGCTCTATCACGTGGCCGGCATCACCCCCGAGGCGGAGCAGCCCGACGTCCTGGCCCCCGGCCACGAGACGCTGATCGTGGACGACCTGCGACCGGCCTATGCGGCCCTCAATTCCACTGCCCGCGAGATTGACCTGGCCTGGTTCGGCTGCCCGCACGCCAGCCTCCCCGAGATCGAGCAAGTGGTGCGGCTGCTGGCTGGGCGGCGGGTGAAATCGGCGCTGTGGATCACGGCGGCGCGCGAGGTGCGGGAGCACGCCCAGGCGGAGGGGCTGGTGGCGGCGGTCGAGGCCAGCGGCGGGCGGGTGGTGGCCGACATGTGCGCGGTCGTCGCGCCGATGCAGGAACTGGGCTTGCGCACCGTGGCCACCCCCTCGGCCAAGGGGGCTACGTACCTGCCCTCCCACGCAGGGCTACTCGTGCGCTATGGGACGGTCGAGCAGTGCGTGGAGGCGGCGGTGAGTGGGGTGTGGGAGGATTGAAGTGGCCTTGGTTGTTCTATACAGATGGTACGGATTGACACGGCTATTGCCCGAGAATCCGTGTACATCCGTCGCATCCGTGAAAATCCGTGTCCGTGTCCCAATCAGGGCAGCCTGAGCAGTCACCTCTCCTCAAAATCAGGATGGTACTGGCACTGCCCGGCCTTGCCCCTCCACCAACCACCGGTACGTCTTCTCGATGCGCTCCCAGTTCCCCTCCCGGTCCAGGCTCCAGAAGCGCCCGATCACCGAAGCCACCACACCCACCCCCAGCCGCTCCGTCTCTTGCTCCACTTCCTCGATATAGTGCGCGCCGCTCTCCGGCCGCTCCCCGCGCCGGCCCAGCATCGCGTGCACGTACACCTCGGGCACCCCTTCCCGGCGGGCCATCTCCAGCAGCGCCTTCAGATGCTCGACAGAGCCGTGGGAACTATAGAAGGACACGATCCCCAGGAGGTGCAGGCGGGTGCCGTTCTGCTTCGCTCCCTCCATCGCCCAGCGGAAACCGTCGTTGGCGAAGAAGGAGCCATCGGCGATGGCCTGGTCAATGCGCACGCGGTCGGCCAGTACCCGCCGCCCGGCCCCGATGTGCAGGTGCCCCGCCTCCGAGTTGCCCACCGTGCCGGCCGGCATCCCCACCGCCTCTCCGGCCGCCTGCAACCGCGTCGCCGGCCACTCCCGCTGCAAGCAGTCCATCACCGGCGTCTCCGCCTCCACGATCAGGTTCCCCCACGGATCGTCGCGCGCCCCCCAGCCATCGGCGATGACCAGCATGACGCGCCGCCGCTCGCGGGGCGTGCCCTCCGGCAGCAGGCTGCGCCCGCTCATCTCGTCCGGCTGCGGCAACCCCAGCAGCTCCAGCAGGGTGGGGGCCACGTCGGTCAGCGCACCTTCGCCTCGCAGGGCGGCAGCCCGTAACGCCGGGTCTACCAGAACGAACGGCACGGGGCTATCGGTGTGCCCGGTGTCCACGGTGCCTTCGGGGTAGAGCCAGCGCTCCACCGTGCCGTGGTCCGCCGTGACGACGGCCGTCACTCCGCGGGCCTGCGCCGCCGCCACCACCTGGCCGATGCAGCGATCTACCTCGGCCACGGCCCGCAGGATGGCCGCCCGGTCCTCGATGTGCCCCACCACGTCCACGTTGCAGAAATTGACCACGATCAGCGTCGCTGCGGGATCGTCCAGCGCCTGGATGGCGGCCCGCGCCACTCCCCCGGCGCTCATGTGAGGTACGTGCGCGTAGTTGTGCACCTCTGGCGAGGGGATGACGACCATGTCCTCTCCAGGGAAAGGCTCCTCCCGTTTCCCGTTGAGAAAGTACCGCACGTGGATGGCCTTTTCCGATTCGGAGATCTTGACCTGGCGGAGGCCGTGGTCGCTGACAACTTCACTCAGCGTGCCGCGGATCTTCCGGATCGGTGGGAAGGCCACCTGTACCGGCAGGTCGCGGGCGTACTCGATCATGGTGACGAACTGCACCCGGATGGGTGGGCGAGGGAAGTGAGGGAACTCGTGCGCCACGAAGGCGCTAGTCAGTTCGACCTCCCGCTCCCCCCGGATGTCGTAAAAGATCACATAGTCGCCATCGCCGATGCGGCCTACCGGCTTGCCGTCGCCATCTACCCGCACCAGCGGCTCCAAGGCCTCGTCTTCTTCACCGGCCCGGTAAGCCGCTCGCACGGCCTCGGCCATCGGGCAACGTTTCGGTGCCGTCATCTGTTCTCCTATTGCCTCACAGTGACGTACCTGTGAGCGCTGTCGAATTTCCTGCATTGTACTGGATTCCCCCCACTGTGGCAACGTGAGGCGAGTGTTTAAGTTCTTGTGTGCTATGGAGGTGGGGTTTACAGGCTGTTTACATCCCCATGATGTAGGTTCAATGGACAAAGGCTACACTGGCTTGTGATGCAGGACGAAGCGGACGCCCCGGACGCCCCGCTTCAGGCTTGTGATGCAGGACGAAGCGGATGCCCCGGACGCCCCGCTTCAGGCTTGTGATGCAGGACGAAGCGGACGCCCCGGACGCCCCGCTTCAGCGGGGATTTCCCGGCTCAAGGAGGTGAGGATGAACGATTCTTGTCTCAGACAAACAACCTGCCTATAATCTCCGTTCATAGTGCGCGATTCAGCGCGCCCTTGGGTGCTACAGTGCGCTGAAGCGCTCACTACGAACCACTGGATCGTTGGTGTCACATTCTATACCAGGAGGACAAGGACATGCACGTGCAAAAAGTGACTTGGAAATGGTCGTCGCTCGTGGTTGCGCTGCTGCTGCTGCTCACGGCAGCGGGTGCGGCCCAGGCGCAGGGAGGCACGCTCACCGGTACGGTCACCGCGCCCGCTGGCTCGCTCCCACCCGCGGGCACCGTCGTCAAACTGTTCGAGCCGAGAGGGTGGGACGTCTTTGGGCAGGCGAACGTGGACGACGCCACGGGCGATTTCAGCCTGGGGCCGCTGCCCAATGGCCTATACGTCCTCAAGGCGGTGCCGCCCACCGGCTCACAGTACACCCAGTCGGCACTGGTGCCGGTCTCGGTGTTCAATGCACCGGTGGACGTCGGTGCGGTACCGTTGACGGAGCCAGAGATCCTGGGCACCGTCACCGCGCCGGACGGCGTCACGCCCGTCCCGGCCCAGGTGTGGGTCCACGCTGGCAACCGGGTGCCGCTTCAGTGGGTAGAGGCTCCGGGCGGCAAGTTCCGCGTGGGGGGCCTGCCGGCCGGTACCTACGGGCTGCACGCCTCGCCCGTCACCGATCAGCCTTACTGGGAGTCGCCGCTCCAACGGGTGACGGTCAACGGCTACACGCAGACGATCACGCTCACGCTGGCGGCGGCCGACCTCTACGGCGTTGTCACCGATCCCGCCTCCTCCCCGTATACGGGGCCGGGGGAGCCGCTGCCCGAGGCGACCGTCCGCGCCACCCGGCTGGAGGGGGCCTTCCAGCACAGTGACCACACCAGCGGCAGCGGCTACTATGCCATCGGCGGCCTCATCCCCGGCACCTACCTGCTGACGGCGGAACCGCCGTGGCGCGCGGGGGGGCTGCTGCCGCCCGCTCCCATCACCGTCACCTTGCCCGGCGCGACCCCGCCCTACACCCTCACCTTCCGCGCGCCACCCAAGGTGGTGACGGGCACGGTGAGGACCAACACCGGTGCCCCGGTGCTGAACGCCGAGGTGATGGCACAGCGGCTAGACAAGGGGGGCCGCGCCAGGACGCTGAGCGATGCCCAGGGCCGCTACCGGCTCGACCTCTCCGAAGGGCTGTGGGCGCTGACGGTCAAACCCATCAGCACCACCGTACCGTCCAGGTGGGTCTACCCCGACCCGCCCCAACTGGTGCACTTTCAGCACAACCCCCTGCCGGAACGTAAGCAGGTGGATTTCACCGTGCTCACCGCCGACGCGCTCGTCTCGGGTACGGTGGAACTGCCGGGTGGGGGAGTGCCAACGTTCACCGTGACCGTGGCGCTGCACAACGACGAGGGAATCGGGGCGCGGACCGTCATCAGCCCTGCCACTGGGGATTTCGACGTCGCCGTGCCCAACGGAGGCTACCAGGTGGCCGTCATCCCCCACGATGTGCGCTACGTGGGGCCGGTCGTCGAGCCGATCCAGGTGCCCCCGAACGGCACCTACGACCTGGGAACGCTCACCCTGCTGGAGCGCGACGCGATCATCACCGGCACGCTGACGGACGAAGGGGGCCTCGGCGTGGCTGGCATCCCGGTTTCCGCCTGGCGGCCCGGCGCGCCGGGCGGCGCAAGAGGAGTGACCGGCCCTGGCGGCCAGTACGTGCTCCCGGTCGTGGCGGGCGAGTGGCACGTGCAGCCCTCGCCCGGTCCCGAGCAGCCCTACATCTACGTCGGCCCGGGCGCGCGGGTCACGGTCTCGGCCACCCAGGTCGTGAGCGACGTGAACTTCTCGCTCGTCACGGCCGGTGCGACCATCGCCGGTACGCTGGTGGACGAGGCGGGCCACCCGGTGACCGATGCCGAGGGCTGGGCCAGCGCGACCAGCGTCTTGACGCCCACGGTGACCAACGGCGCACCCATCCAGGCGGGGGCCTTTAGCATCCTCGTCCCCCGCGGCACCTATCGCGTGGTGGCCCACCTGCCGGCGGGCAGTCCCTACGTGTCGGCCGCCGAGAGGAGGGTGACCGTCGGCGCTGGCCAGGTGGTGTCCGTGACGTTGACGGTCGAGAAGAAGGACGCCCGCATCGTGGGTAGCCTGTGGGACCCGCGCAACCAGGACGTGGTCGAGGGAGTGAACGCCGGCGTGATGGCGTGGGCGGCGGGCAACTGGGTGCGCACGGCGGTAGAGCCTGGCAACGGCACCTACACGATGAGCGTGGCGGCGGGGCTGTGGCACCTGGGCTACCGCGTGGACCCCCGCTCGAACTACGTGGGGTTGGTGGACCACAAGAACGTCCCGGTCGCCGCGGGCCAGACGGTGGTGGTACCCCTGCCCGTCGCCAGGCGAGATGGCACGCTCACCGGCACGGTGCTGGGGCCTGATGGCGCGCCGCTAGGGGGGGCCAGGGTCACCGCGGCCGGTACTGGCCCAGTGGTAGACCGGTTGTGGCTCTCCACCCGCTCCGGTGCCGACGGCCGGTTTGTCCTGCGCGTGCCCCACGGCGACTACCACCTGGTAGCGACGGCCGGCCTCACCGGCAGCATCAAGCCGGCGCTGCGCCACGTGCGCGTGCCGCCGAACGGCACCTCCGGCGGCCACGTCCTCCAATTCCGCCGCCCCGACGCGACCATCTCCGGCGCGCTCACCATCAGCCCCACGGCAAACCTGAACGGCCTCGTCTTCATCTGGGGCTGGTCGGAGGACGACGGCTTCGTCACCGCCCACGTGCCGGTGACCCACTCGGTGGGCGCGTACAGCCTGGGCGTGCTCTCGAACACGACCTGGCACCTGGGGGCGGTCTACGAGACGCCGGGCCAATACTGGCTGGCGCGAGAGGAGGTGACCCTGGGAGTGGGCGGCGCGACGCAGGACCTGGTGTTGACGGGGCCGCATCCCAAGCCGGCCCCGGTGGTGGTGACCTTCGACGCCGCCCAACCGCAGCGCATCGCCTTGGCCGACGGCACGACCATCTACGTCCCCGCCGGGGCGCTGCCGGTCGAGGGGCGGGTGACGCTGCACGTCGTGCCCATCGCGCGGCTCCCTCACCAGCGGCACGCGGACGTCTACCGCTACGGCTACGCCTTCACCGCCGTGGACGCCGAAGGGCAGCCCATTACCGAGCACTTAAGCCAGGAGGTCGTGATCTCCTTCGCCTACGAGGAATGGGAACTGCGGGCGGCCGGGATCAGCGAGTTCTTCCTCAGGCCGGCCTATTTCTCGACCACGGAGACAGAGTGGACCTTCCCGGAGAGTTACGTGGTGGACACCGAGGCCAACCGGGTCGTGATGCAGATTGACCACTTCACCGACTTCGCGTTGACCGGCGAACCAGGCCTCCAGACGTTCCTGCCGCTGGTTGTGAGGTAGACGAGAAGCACAGAGACCCCCGTCACATCAGGACGGGGGTCTCCCATCAGCGGTAACCGTTCAGCGGGGTAGTCAATGGGACACGGGTTTTCACGGATTCAGCGGATTTTCACGGCTTTTCCCGGCCAAGAGAAGACGTTCAGCCCTCTCTGATCCGTGTTCATCCGTCCAACCCGTGTTTATCCGTGTCCTATTTCGGGCCACTTGCGCACGAACTCGCTCAACAGGCGCACGCCGAAGCCGGTCGCCCCCTTGCCGGGCGCGTACGGATTGTCCCCGCCCCCCAGCGCCATGCCGGCCATGTCCACGTGCGCCCAGGCGGGGTACGCGGCGAACCGCTTGAGGAACGCCGCCGCCGTGCCCACCCCGTCCATCCGCTCGCCGCTGTTCTTGAGGTCCGCCGTCTGCGATTCCAGGCGCTTCTCGTACTCCGGGAACAGCGGCAGCGGCCACAGCCGCTCGGCCGTGGCGCGTGCGGCGGCCAGCAGGCGATCGCGCAGCGCGTCGTCGGTGCTGAACAGCCCCGCCGCCATCCCTTTGCCCAGGGCGACGACGCACGCCCCGGTCAACGTGGCGATGTCCACCACCGCGGCGGGCTGGAAGCGACCCGCGTACACCAGCGCGTCGGCCAGCAACATGCGCCCCTCGGCGTCGGTGCTGTTGATCTCGATGGTGACGCCGTTGCTGGCGGTAACGACCTCCTGCGGGCGGTAGGCGTGGCCGCTGATCATGTTGTCGGCGGCCGGGGCCAGGCCGACGACGTGCGATTCCACGCCGAGCGCACCGATCGCCCGCATAGCGCCAATCACGGCCGCAGCGCCCGCCATGTCGCTCTTCATGTCCCCCATGCCCTCCTTCGGCTTGAGAACGTAGCCGCCCGTGTCAAAGGTCACCCCCTTGCCAACCAGGACAATGGAGGGCCGGTCGCCGGCGCGCTCCGCATTGTGTTCCAGGACGATGAACTGCGGTGGGGTGTCGCTCCCCTGGGCCACGGCCAGCAGTGCCCCCATGTGCAATTCCTCCATCTGCTCCCGCCCCAGCACCTGGATGTGCAGGCCCACCTCTGTGGCCACCTGGCCGGCCACCTGGGCCATGTAAGTGGGCGTGCAGACGTTGGGCGGCAGGTTGACCAGGTCGCGCGCCAGCGTGACCCCACCGGCGATGGCGGACGCGACGTTCGCGCCACGTTGGGCCGCGGCCACGTCCCGCTCGTTCAAGACCACCAGTTCGAGCGCCTGAGGCAGTGGTTCATCGTGCTCGCCGGTCTTCTGGCCACGATACGCATACAGCCCCAGCAGGCTGCCCTCGGCGGTGGCCTGCGCCGCCTCCTCGACCGATAGACCCCCCGCGCCCGCCCCGTGCAGGATGCTCGCCACGCGCCTGGCCTTGAGGTCGCGCGCTTTCTGGATGGCGCTGGCGGCCGCGTGGCGGACCGCCTCGGCCGCGTCGCCCTCGAAGCCGGCCCGCGGCCCCAACCCGACCACGATCACGCGGCGGGCCGGGAGCGCGCCGCGCGGGTACAGCACGGCCACCTGGCCGGCCTGGCCGCTGAAATCGCCACCCTCGATCAAATCGCGCATCGCGCCGCCCAGCCCATCGTCCACGGCCTTCGTCGCGCCGCCGGGCTGAACCCCCTCAAATAGATTGACGACGATCGCATCCGCATCGCTCGCCTGAATGGCTCCAGCAACGACTTTCAAGTCCATCGAATTCTCCTCACTTCCATCCATCCCCCCCCCCTCCTATTCTCAACGCAGTTGCCGAGTCACAGAGAACGGCGACTCCTGTGAGTCGCAACCATCTTTGCGGCTCTGCGGCTCTGCGGCTCTGCGTTTAAGTAAATGGGGTTGCGGCAGGCAGGCCGTGCCATGGAAGACCGCCCTACTTGCGCATCATATCATCCATAAAGCGCTGCCAGGTCTCGTTCGGCACCCACAACCTGTGCACGTCGGCCAGTGCCTTGTCGAGCGGCCAGCCCAGGCGCAGCACCCGGTATAGCGCCATAAAGGCCGACACCCGCGCGTTGGCAATGCAGTGCACGAACACCTTCTTGTCCTGGTACCCGTCCATCGTCTGGAAGAACCTGTCCAGGTCCGCCCGGGTCGGCCGCTCCCACACGACCGGGATGTGCACGTACTCCAGGCCCAGCGCCTCGACGACGTCTTGCTCGTCTGCCAGGGCCTCCTCCGAGTCGAGCGTGGCCAGGTTGACGACCACCTGGTACCCGGCGCGGGCCACCGCGGCCAATTGCTCCCGTGTCGGCTGTCCCGCCGTCCCAATCTGCTCCGATAGCCTCACGTAATTCGCGATTCCCAGCAACTCCTGCTCACTCATCCCTTCTCCCATCTCCCTTCTCCTCTCCCCTCTCTCCCCTTGTCTCCTTGTCTCCTTATCTCCTTGTCTCCTCGTCTCCTCGTTTCCTCGTTTCCTCCTTCCCTCCCCTCCTCAACGCCGCCTGCAGCAGCACGTTCGCCCCATTGACACAGTCGGCCCACGGGGTGAACTCGCGCGGCGTATGGCTGGCCCCTCCTACTGACGGCACGAAGACCATCCCCGCCGGGCACACGGCCGCGAGCGCTTGTGCATCGTGGACGGCGCCTGAGGCCAGCGCGACGTGCGTCAACCCCAATGCACCGGCGGCCTCGGCCACCGCCCGCTGCGCAGCCTCGCTCATCGGCGTGGGGTCAGTCTTGCCCAGCGGCACGACCTCCAGCCCCAGCCCGAACTGCCCGGCGGCGGCGCGCGCCCGGTCCAGCAGCGCGGCTTCCAGCCGGTCGAGCGTCTCCACCTCCGGTGCGCGAAACTCCAATGCCACGGCCACCTGGGCTGGGACGATGTTGAACGCGCCCGGCGCGAAGCGCATCTCACCGACGTTGGCCACGCAGCCGGGGAAATCCTCCAGCACCACCTGGCGCGCTGCCAGCGTGAACGCGCTGGCCCCCAGCGCTGCGTCTCGCCGGTCCGCCATCGGCGTCGTCCCCGCGTGGCCGGCCTGCCCGGCGAACGTCAGCCGGTACGAGCACAGGCCGACGATGGTGGTTACCACCCCGATCGTGGCCTGGGCCTGGACGAGCCGCGGCCCCTGCTCGATGTGCAATTCCAGGTACCCCGCCAGCGCCGCCGGCTCGCGCCGGGCCGCCAGCAGTCCCGCCTCGGTCAATCCGGCGCGGGCCAGCCCCGCCTCCAGCGCTGCCCGTCCGCCCCGTGGGGAGCGCAGCACCTCGGCGGTCAGCGTGCCCGCCAGCGCGGCGCTGCCCAACTCGCCGACGAGCGTCCCTTCTTCGTCGGTAAAGTCCACCGCCTCCAGGTGCACCGGCAGCGAGACGTGCGCCTCCTGCACCACCCGCAGCACCTCCAGCGCCGCCAGTACTCCCAGCGCGCCATCGAAGCGGCCGCCGTGGGGCACAGAGTCCAGGTGGGAGCCCAACAGCAGCGTGGGGGCGCCGGCCGGGCCGCAGGCCAGGAACGCGGAGTGGTTGCCGGCCGCGTCCACACGCAATTCGAGCCCCGCCGCCGCGATCCGCTCGCGCAGCCAGGCCCGCGCCGCCAGGTGGGCTTCCCCAAGCGCCGGGCGGTGCACGCCGCCGTCGCCCGTCGCGCCGATCTCAGCCAGCGCGTCAAAGTCGGCCCGCAGGCGGCCGGGGTTGATCCTTAGAGAGTTCATAGTGTCTGTGCAAGCCCCCCACGCAGTGGGGGGTTCCGTGACCGCCTACCCACGCATACCCCCGCCTGCGACAGGGGCTTCCACGGGGCCGTGCAAGCCCCCCACGCGGTGGGGGGTTCCGTGACTGCCTGCCCACGCACGCCTTCACAGTTTCTATCCGGCCAGCCCCGCCCGTTCCTTTACATAATTCACCACAGCGCCGATGGTGGCGTCGCATTCACAGTCGCGGAACATCTCGTGCTCCGTCACCTCAAACCACACGATGCGCTTCTGGTCCGGCGGCGTCGAGATGCCCTCGTAGATGATCTCCGCACTCTCCGGGGCCACCGTGGTGTCCTTGCGGCTCTGCACGATGAGCGCCGGTACCCGCACCTCCGGCAACCGGCGGCGCGTGGCCTTGATGAAGTCGAAGAGCGAGAGGGCGGCCTCAATGGGAGCCCAGCGGTAGTTGGTGTCGTACTGCGCCAGGGCGGGGTCGGCGTAGATAGGCGGCATGTCCACCTTCTTGAGCAGCCGGGCGGCCAGCGGCGCCAGGAAGTGCAGCGAGCGGCCTGGCGCAAGTGGGGACGTGAGTTGGACGGCGGCCGCCGCCACCACGATGCTGTCAATCACGTCGGGGTGGTCGGCGGCCAGCGTCAGCGTCACCAGGCCCCCCATGCTGTGTCCGAAGACGATGGCCTTGTCGGCCTCCGTCAACAGGTCCTTCAACGCGACTTCGGCGTCGGCCACCCAATCGTGCCAGGTGACGCCGCGCAGCGCATCCGGCGACGACGCGCCGTGACCGCGCAGGACCGGCATGCGGGTGGGCAGGCCCAGCGCCTGGAGCGGCGGCTCCAGGCCGTTCACGCAGTCCAGGCTGGACGTGAAACCGTGGACGATGAGGACTCCGTAGGGTTTTTTGTGAGTCATGATGCCTCCTTGGATTCAACTGGGAAAACCGACGAGCGGCGGCTTGCCGATGGCGTAGACGTTAAAGCCCATCTCGTGGAGTTTCCTGTGGTCCAGGATGTGGCGGCCGTCGAAGATAAAGGCCGGCTTGACCATGGACTCCAGGATGGCTTGATAGTCCAGTTTCGCGAACTGGGGCCACTCGGTGAGGACCGCGATTGCGTGTGCGCCCCGCGCCGCGACGTACGGGTCCGGCTCGAAAACCACCTTCTCGGCGGCCTGGCCCAGGTCGGCGCGCGCGTTGTCCAGCGCGTAGGGGTCGGTGATGACCACGTTGGCCCGTTCCTCCAGCAGCCTCCGGCACACGGCCAGCGCGGGCGACTCACGGGTATCGCTCGTGTCCGCCTTGAACGCCGCGCCGAAGAGGGCGATGCGCTTGCCGGCCACCGTGTTGAACATGGCGGTCACCATCCTGGAGACGAAGCGCTCTTCCTGGTATTCGTTCATCCGGATGACCTGCTCCCAATAGATAGCCACGTCGTACAGGCCGTAGGTTTCGCACAGGTAGACCAGGTTCAGAATGTCCTTCTTGAAACAGGAGCCGCCGAAACCGACGCTGGCCCGCAGGAAGCGCGGGCCGATGCGCGAATCGGTGCCGATGGCGTGGGCCACCTCGGTGACGTCGGCCTCCGTCTGTTCGCACAGGGCCGAGATGGCGTTGATCGAGGAGACGCGCTGGGCCAGGAAGGCGTTGGCCGCCAGTTTCGAGAGTTCGCTCGACCACACGTTGGCGGTGAGGATGCGCTCGCGGGGCACCCAGTGGGCGTAGATGTCCACGATGGCCTGGATGGCCTGCTGGCCCGACGGGGTCTCCCGCCCGCCGATCAGCACGCGGTCGGGCGTCTCCATGTCGCGGATGGCGGTGCCTTCGGCCAGGAATTCCGGGTTGGAGACGACGTCAAAGTGGAGGCCCTGGTCGTTGGAGTTGAGGATGCGTTCCATGGCCTGGGCAGTGCGGACGGGCAGCGTGCTCTTCTCCACGACGATCTTGGGAGTGGTCGAGTGCTCCAGGATCTGGCGCGCCGTCTTTTCCCAATATTGCAGGTCGGCCGCCTTGCCCGCCCCCTGCCCGAAGGTCTTGGTCGGGGTGTTGACGCTGACGAAGATGACGTCCGCCTCGGCGATGTGGCGGTTGATCTCGGTGGAGAACAAGAGGTTGCGGCCCCGGATGCTAAAGACGATCTCCTCGAGGCCCGGTTCGTAGATGGGCAGGTGGTCGGATTGCCAGGCGGCGATCTTGGCCTCGTTGATGTCCACGACGACCACGCGATGCTCGGGACAGTGCTTGGCGATGACGGCCATCGTCGGCCCGCCGACGTAGCCCGCGCCGATACAGAGAATGTTGGTCATAGGATCCTCCTCCAGACCTGACAGGTTTTCTGAAACCTGTCAGGTCTCAGGCCTTAATACCTTTCCCAGTGGATGACTTGCTCCAGAGATTTCTTCTGCCTGGTGGGCGCTTCCGCCGGCACGCCGATGGGAATGAGCGTGAGCAGCCGCCTGTCCTCAGGGACGCCCAGGAGCGCCTTGAACTCCTCCTCGCGGGGCAGCGTGTACCCTTCCAGCCAGCAGGCGCCGTAGCCCAGCGCGGTGCAGGCAATCAGCATGTTCTCCACGGCCGCGGCCCCATCCTCCAGCCACCAGCGGGACGAAGGGTCCATCACCACGGCGATGATCGCCCCGGCCTTGTCCATCCAGTCCGAGGCGACCTTGAGTTGGTTGATCATCTGCCGGTCGGTGACGACGATAAAGTCCCAGGGCTGCTGGTTGCTGCCGGTGGCAGCCAGCCGCCCGGCGTCCACGATCGCCTCCAGGTCCTGGCGGGGGATGGGGTCGCCGGTGTACTTGCGAATGCTCCTTCTCTTTCGAATCGCTTCCAATGCGTCCATGGGTAGTAAGCCTCCTGGTAGGATTAGACCTGACAGGTTTGCAAAACCTGTCAGGTCTCGCTACGAAACTGCCTGGCGCTCGGTCTCGTGCTGCTGGGTGCAAAGCTGCGAGTGGGTGCCGGAACAGTCACGTCTGTGGTCAATTGAGCGCAGTGTAGCATGTTCAGGACTGGCCGTCAAGTCCCCCCGAAACGCCGATTGGGCGTCATTTTTCTGTGCAGGCGCGCCCCTTGCCACCACGCCGATGATGGGTGAACGCTAAGGATTTACTTGGGTAACAGGGCCGCACTCTCTGGCCGAGACCGGCGGGCGATGAACTCGCCCGCCTACGGAACAGCGTCCGGTGAACCGGACTTGGATAACAGGAAAAGCCCGAAGTTTGCCGCTTAGCAAACGGTCGCCGCCGTGATCCATGGACCGCCATAGTGCACAAAGGGCTCGCGCTCGCCGGGCCAGCAGACGGCGAGAACCACTCGAACATCTGGGAATTTCGCCAACGTCTTCTCTACGGCCGGCCAGTGGTGTTCCCAGCGATACCGGTCTTGCTCACGTCACGCTGCAAAACGCAGAGATAGGCTGCGCCCACATCGGCCGGCGACTCCAGGGCCAGCCGCAATTTGCCGAGTAGCTTGCCAAGGTCTTGTTCTACACCTCGCAGCCCGCTTGTACTCTAACTTCGCGCGAACAGTTGGCAGCCTTTGCGGCTTGGCGTGAGCGTCTTTAATATTCAACTCCTCCGTATGTTTATGCTCGCGCCAAGTGTGCAAAGCGCGTAATTGGTACTCAAGTTTCATTGAGTAGATTCTTTGCCCCGTTTGTGCTATAATCATTATTGATTCTCAGCCACGTCCGTGCCGGTGATTTGACCCTGGTGGTCTCGCCGGCCCACCAAGTCGAAATCAGTGCCATTGCCGATGCGACCGAGCGCGTCCACTTGCTCACCTTGTTGCAGCAAAGCGGCGTCAAACCGGCTTTCGACCTGCCGCGTGTCCGCCAGCGCGCCGAAGCCTTGACCGCGCAGGGATGCGGGCCAGCAGACGCGGCGCGTCTGGCTTTTGCCGAAGCCGCCGGGGCCGATTTTGTGACCTGCGACGACCGGTTACTGCGCCAATGTCGCCGGGTAGGCTCGTCTGCCTGGTGCGGCACGCCGCTGGCTTTTTGTGATAAGGAGGAATTGGTATGACCGTCGAACAACATATCTATCTCCAGGAAGACGAGATGATCCACCGCGCGGTGGAGACGCTGCTGCGCGCGCTGGGACCGGTGGAAGCGACCCGGTTTCTGGCGCTGCCCCGCGAACGGCCGCTGGATGCGGTGCAGCGGCACCGCGCGTGGCAAGATTCGCTGGATCAAGAAACGTTCTTCCAAGAGGTTTTCGGTCATTAACTGTCTCAACTCCCCCTGGCGCGCCGCAGTCCACCGGCTGGCGGCGCGTTTTGTGTTTCTCTTGGCGGCCTGGCGTGAGATTTCTGCGCCTTACGCAAAGGCGCGAAGAACGCAAAGGGAATCCTTGGCGGCCTTGGCGCCTTGGCGTGAGCATTACTCTGCCGTTATTCCGCCGATAAACTGTTTCCTCAACATCCCAAGTGCTCTGGGATATTCCCGCGAGTGCTTGAAAGAGTGTACTCGAACGTACCACTCCAAGATCCTTGGCAGGAAATCATCTGAACCACTGTCGAGCCCGTTTTCTCTGCAACCCTTACGAGTTTCCCAAAAAGCTCCGCATTCTTAGGAGCCAAAGGCACTTCTAAATTCTCGTCCCTCATAGCTTTCTCCGAAAGACTATTACTGTGTTGCTTCGGGTATCCTTCCTTCCTACATCACGGTGGCAGAGTGATCATATCACACTCACACCTCCCCCCGAAACGCCCGGTGGAGCAATGCCTGGAACAGGTGCTCCGCCTGGCGCTCGGCTTCGCACCGTAGTGCAGGACGTAGTGGGTCATCCGACCCTGTGCCACGTGGTGCAGGAATTGGACTGACCGAAGATGTCGTTGCTGAAGGTTTCGCCCGTCTTGACCACCAGATCCCCATAGTTGAGCAGTCGTCTCGCAACTTCGCCATGAACGACCTGGGAAGGACGATCCGTATCGGCATATACTGCCAGCGCATTGATGTACAGACGCTGGTGGTCGTGAGCCAGCCGCAGGATGAATTCGTGCGAATCGAATTCATCCTTCTCCATCGCGTTGACGACCTCGCGAAACACGTTCTCCAGTGCGTCTAAAGTCAGTTCAGGCATCGTGACCTCCAGATATCGTAATGGGGCTCGCATATCGGGCCAATAGACCTATAGCTCCCCCCGAAACGCGCGGTGGAGCAGCGTCTGGAACAGGTGCTCCGCCTGGCGCTCGCCCTCGCGCTGCTGGGCGCGCAACCGCTCGAATTGATGGACGATGTGGGCGAAATGCTGTTGGAGGGGGAGGGGGGGGATCGGTATCTTCAACAACTTGAGCGTTCTGGGGTTTACGAAAGAGTATGCAGTGCCACCGCTGCTCATACTTTCGATCCTGTCAGAGAAATAGGTGAAAAGCGCAGTGAAGTACTCCGGAAGGATTGCCGAAGTATCTACGGCGACCCGCACCAGGTTGGTTCCGATTATTGACGGGGACGTATCTTCTCAATAAGTTGGGGTAGCCGTCGGTGAATCACCGACAAGCGACAGAACGTTAACAACGGACTGACCTACGGAGGGAGCCAGGATGCTCCCAACTGAAGATGCTCCGCCCGCGTAGAGATCAGATCGGCGAGACTGGGCATCCGGTAGGTGGTAGAGATGCGGTCGTAGATGTACTCGTAGAAGCTGATGCCCAGTTTCTTCGCCGTGGCCTCCAGTGTGGCGAAGGTGTCCCACGCCTGCGTGCCGTCCTCGGAGCGAGTGCCGAAGCTGATCTTGCCCCTGCGAACCCGTTTCCTGGCCGCGAGTTCTGCCGCGTTGTTGTGCAGCGGAATCTCCGGGTGCTCGAGCACCATCAGCATGGACTCCTTCTTGGCTTTGGTCTTGGCGATCCACTCGTCCAGCGCATCGTACCCGGTCACGGTGGAAAAGAGTTCATCGAACTCACGGGTCGAGCGAGTGCGGTCTGCTTCAGTTGGGTGTCCTCGGCAGACGCATAACTGGCCGTAGAAGCGCCAATAGCGCGTCAGGAAGTCATCCAGGAGTTGGCGATGATAAGCCACGTGCGGGATGAGTTTCTTGTAGTGGCGGCCTTCGTGAATCCAGCAGAGGGACAACTCGTCGGTGACCAGCTTGAACTGCGGTGCATCGTCGGCGATGAGCAGTTCCACGACCGGGAATCCCGTCTGTGCGTGGTAGGCCGCGATGGCCGCCGCGTCCAGTACCCGGCTGAACGGTTGAGGACCCAGGGTGGGCAGGTGCTGGTTCAGCAGGCCTGTGAACTCGCTTTCCGTCAACTCCTGCTCGTGGGGGAGGCCCTTGAGTTGGCCGATGACCCGGGCGGAAACCCTGAGCGAGCCAAGCAGTTCGAAGGCTTCGTCATTGAGAAGGAAGCGACGCGCGCTGGAGTTTCTGAGCACATCGATCACGGTTAGCCGGTCTTTCTTCTCCGTCGTGAAGTAGGCACTGTACAGCGGGTTGCACACGATGTGGCAGTGCTGATTCTGCCCGTTCACCCGTGCTGCGGTCTCATCCATGTGCTGCCAGGGGCTACTGCGCAACCCCGCTTCGTAGATCGCATCCTTCTCGGTGTGGAAGGTCTCCTTGTCCTTGATCAGGATGTTCGAGAGTTGTCCCGATGAGATTTGAATCCCGAACTGGCGAAAGAACTCCAGAATCTTGGGCTCGGTGGTCTGCATGCCAAAATGCATCACAATCGCTAGCGACTTGATGCCAGGGCCATACTCCCCTGCGTAACCAGGAGGCAACTCGGCCAGGTACGTCTTGCCCTCTGACGCAGAGTAATACTTCCGCTTCCGAAACAAGACGTTATCGGTGTGAATGCTGAGGTCTTGCACGGTGACCTCTTCGTGACCCTTAAACTCGGCATCCGCAGGCAAGCGTTCTGGCTCAACGTCGAGCTCTTCGGTGCGATCGATCTTGACCCTGTCCAACTTGCGACGCCTCTTCCGCTCC
>Ga0307376_10000624_pt1 | contig 43436 bp, 69 predicted proteins | sample TR2MG_FD_202536 | JGI IMG/M metagenome (GOLD analysis project Ga0307376, IMG submission 202536) | Soil microbial communities from Risofladan, Vaasa, Finland - TR-2 | ecosystem: Environmental > Terrestrial > Soil > Coastal area > Acid sulfate soil | place: Finland: Risofladan, Vaasa | collected...
GTTCATATAAACGTTTTTCTTTTTCTATACAATATCGAATATTTTGCTTTATATCATTTGCTTTTTCTTTAGGAAATTTACCACAATCATTGCAGAAATATCTTTTTTTATATTCCCCCTTATAAGTTGAATGTCCGTATGGCGATAAATCTATTGAGCCACAATAAGGACAATTATTTATCAAATATCCTCCTCCTTAATTATTTTAATATTCTTTTGGTGGTTCACAAACCCCACCATCACAATTATCTTTCTTCTTATCTTTTTGCTCTTTTTTTTCTTCCTTCAACATAAGCAATATCTTATCGTTGATAACGAGAAAAGGCGTAAATCCTATAATCCTGTCAACCTCTACTCCATTCTTATAGAAAATCAATACAGGCAACCCTCGAAGCGGTCTAAAATTGTTTAGGAATTTAGGGCTTTTATCTACATCTACCTTGACAAATTTAACTTTTCCTTTATGAAATATAGTCAACCTTTCAATGATAGGATCCATTAACTTACAGTATTTACACCAGGAAGCCCAGAAATCTATTACCACAGGCGCATCGCTTTTAAGCACCTCCGCCTCGTAATTATCGGCGTTCAATTCTATTATTTCTTCACATAAACCGAATATAGATAATAAACTGATTACACATAAAGTTAAGATGATTGTTTTAAGTATTTTCATAATTACCCTTCTAAAAAGAAATTCGCAATGCCCCGTAAAATTCCTTATCGGTATTGTATCCGAAGGCAAGTTCGATATTATCCCTTATCATATAGCCAACATCACCGCCAACAACAAACCTAAAATCCTCAAAGTCTTGTATCAGAAGTGATACATTAAGGCTGTAATCTTTTATGCTCAATATTCCTTTAGAGATGATAATCCCGTAAGAATTATCAAAGGAATAATAACCGCCTGCCTTCAATTTTAGACTTGTTTTCTTAATCGCTATTTCTTCTTCGGCAAGAGTTGGTATAAGTTCTGACAATTTTCTATGCCGAGTTATGGTAATACCACTTTCTAAAGAAACAAGATTACCGTCTTTATCTTCATAGATAACTATCTTTTCTTCTCCTTCACCCAAATTAATTAATATCTTATCGGGACTTGCCTGAAACTCGTCTATCCTATCTTCAAATACAATCCTTGCAACTTTTATCTTTTCTTCATTAACTACAGGGTCTTTCCTCAATTCAATTAATTCTTCTTTTTTTGATTCATAGGTTGGAGCTTCTTCTTTTATTACTACAGTCTCTTTCAGGGTATCGCCTACTACCTTCTTTTGTATTTCTGCTAATTCAGTAGTTAATTTAATTATTATTCCCTGATTATCCCGAAGAATTTCCATTATCTTCAGTTCATTACTTTTTTGATTATTCTGCCATTTCTGGTAATACTGATAGCCGAAGTAGCCACCGATTATCAATGCTATTACTAAAATGATTACACTAAAGATTTTCATTTTTTTATCAGTCCTTTAATCTTCTTGTAAATACCAACACATACTTTCTTTATACTTACCCACCAAAAACCTAATACATCTTTAAGGTGAAAAATAAAGAATACGATAGAGATTACTGCGATAATGTAAAAAGCTAATTTTAAATAATTCATAATAATTCTCCTTTCTTATTTTTTTATTAAATTATATAAATCAATTACCCTATTTACCCAACCCCTCAAGTAATATTTAGCATTTTCTAAACCTGCATAAAATTCTATTCTCTTAAATAGATAATCTTGCCATCCAAGCGAAGAAATTAGAAATTTATTCGCCCTATTTCTACCGCAATTAACCGCAGTATCAAAGACTATTAGATTAAGTGGAGAAGGCAATTTATTACAATCGGTTTTCAACCAATAATTTTCATAATAAATCTTTTTTGCTCTTTCTATGGTCATATTTTTTATATCTTCATTAGGATAAGACTTTTTAGAGATTCCATATTTAGTTTCCCCTCCTGGGTCATTAGAGTCATTACTATATCCGCCTTCCCATTTCAGTACAAATTTAATTGCTTTTTCAAATTCATTATTATAGTTGTTCATCTTCTATTTTTTCTCTTTTCTCCTTAATGCCATTCCTTCCCTTATAGTAAAATCCTATTGCTATGGTTACCGCCCCCGTGAAGGAATAATAAAAATCCCGAAAGCCTTCTGGTAACGCTACCTGATTAATAAGCAGTCTATATCCTGCCATAACACTAACCAAGCACCATAATGTAAACATTACTCCGCTCATTATTCGTCTAACGAAAAAATTGTGTTGATTAAAATAATCGTTTATCATTGTGGTTTCGCCTTAAACATAGACCATAATATACCAGCTACGGAAACAATAAATGAAACACAACCACTAATTGCCCAAGCAGCACCTTTTATTCCTGCTATACTTTGAGAGTTCTTATTAATTGCTTTCCATTGTTCTTTGTTATTTGTAACCATTAAATCTACGTTTTTATCAATATGAATAATACTTGTCTCTATTGTAGCCAGCCGTTCTTTATTCGTCTTCTCGGCCATTAAATCATCTCCTTAATCAAGTCTTATTTCTTTTGTTGGTTCTGTATAAACGGGTTGTCCCTTTGTTGGTTCTGTATAAATAGGATTACTTTTTGCAGGTTTTGTATAGATAGGATTACTCTTCGCTGGCTCTGTCCAAGAAATATTTGGCTTCGGTGGTTTTGTATAAACGGGTTGTCCCTTTGTTGGTTCTGTATAAATGGGGTGTTTTATCCACCGGATAAAGGAATCTATTATTGAAATAATTTCAGAAACATTTAGAGTTCCGCCCATAGTAACAGTATCTGCTATTGATAAGGTCTCAAAGAAAGTCTTTAAAACAGTCCAACTATCTGCGATACTAAGGGTTTCGGCAAGATTTAATGAACCAGACGTAGTGATGGTGTCAATTATAGACAGGGTTTCGTAAAAAGTTTTGATACATTGAAAAGTGGCAGAGTCCACTATCTCTAAGGTTTCCGTTAAATTTAATGTTCCTGTTAGAAGTTTACTATCTGCTATTGATAAGGTCTCAAAAAAAGTAAGCAAACCACTCCAACTATCAACAATACTGAGAGTCTCAGTAAATCCTAATGAACCAGACGTAACTTTGGTATCTACAATAGATAAGGTTTCCGCTTTTGCGAGTGTCCCTGACGTTGCCACTGTATCTGCAATGGAAAGGGTTTCTGAAAATTCAAGTATTGTTCCTCCCGTTTCCTCACTCCCATAAGCAATCAAAGTATCCCACAAATTATTATATTCTGCTTTTATCCAACCAGCGGTTCTTACTACACTTGAAATATGGGTTTCATCAATAAGACCATTAAAGAAAAAACTACTTACTCCACCAGTTAATCTACTTCCTACATAGTAAGGATTTGTAACAGCTGGATAACTTCCATCCCCTGTTAATGTTGCAATAAATGCTCCATTTACATAAAAACTAAAATCATTTCCATTTCTTACCCCAACAACGTAATACCAAGTATTCGCATCATAAGCCGTTTCCCCTACATAACGATTTACACCATCATAGAAGTACCAAGACACTTTAGTAGCATTTAAATCTAATCGGTTGTAAAGTCCCATGCCTTCCATACATACAAGCGTGCCATAAGCCTCAGCAAGATTACCAGTTCTATTGAATAAAACCTCAACCGTATATACTGTTGATAAATCAGGGAGACCATTTAAAGGGTCGGGCAACCTTATATAATCATTGCTGCCATCAAAATCTTGCCCCAACCCTACCTTGCCCGTTACGCTTGCAGGTTCTCCTGCCCCTTTCTTTGTGCCATTGTTGTTATTAGAAGTAGAATCTATTATCGTTGATGTTGTAGCGTCAACCATATGATGGACTGCTTTAAGGTCGCCATTCCACACTTTATATCCTGCTATACTGCCTATTATTATATAAGCATTTTTCCAATATATTGCTATGCTCCCATTTGTAGAAAAGTTATACCATCTGATAAAATTTATGGCAGCAACGTTTAATTCTCCACCAACAGTGTCCCAGTCAGATAATGGAATGTAAAATGTTTGATAACTTGCTGTTATCCCCAATCCAGTTAAATCTGTCATAGACCATTCATTTGTATCGGGTACACCATGACTCGTAAGTTCAAGTTGTCCATTTGTTGACATAATGGCAGGGTTATCACACTTCAAATCAATTTTTAGATAACCATTGGCTTTAGTTAACCCTGTGCAATCTACTGCTGTAATTACTTTAGAAGCACCAGCTGGATTTCCCGATGCATATACTTCTGGTAAATAGAGTGTCTTTATTACGGGTATATCACCGATATAAGTTGTATTATCTGCATGGTCAATATCATAATACATATAGAAGTCGGTATTTTCTGTATTAGATATGACCCAGCCATCACGAGAAACGTGAATTATGGCACTCTCGTTAGCGTCATCCCATTTTTCTATCTCACCGTATAATTGTGTTTCTCCATCTGCTTTAGTAAAAGCTATCTTAAATCGGTTAGCGTCAGAAGTTAATTCATCAAAGACACAATCTCCGTGAGTGGGAGATAATGTTACTATTACACGAAACCACTCCAAATCAGCAGTATCTATTTTATCTTTGTCTACGGTAAATTTTATTCTTCTTTTATCCCAGCCATCAAGCCATCCCATAATTTACTCCTTAACTTATAATATATCTAACCTTGTGCCAAAGTTATTGTACAAATAATGGTAAGTGAGTCAATCGTAATTGCGGCAAACCCCGCAATATTTAATAAAGTTCCTGCTTCTGAGGCATTAAGACAACCGTATTCAACTGCAGCTATTACAGTAGTAAATACTCCTGTAATAGTAAGAATTTTCGTTCCGCCTGTATGGGCATAAGTTGCTGCAACCCTTTCAGTTTCAGTGGCGGTCAAAGCAGTTGCAGTTGCATCTCCAGCCGCTCCGTTACCTATTGCCATCCAGCCAAATTCATTAGGTTGTGTAGGATTTCCTATTTGAGCACAAATAGCATCGAATCCTGCGTTGGTAATTAGGTTAGGAACTTCTCTATCGAAGGCTAAACTACCATCCTTGTTATGACCAATAAGTCTTACCTTACCGCAGATTCTCAAACCTTCTTCTGCTTTCTTTATTCCTGACATTTTAAACGAATCACTAATCTTAGTTTTTTCTTCAAACATTATTGTTCTCCTTTCTATTTATAATAAAATCAATCATATTTATTAATTTCTTATTCAAAAGTTAAATTATTTTTATTATTTATGTCTAAAAACCTCTAATATTGGGAATAATATATATAGAGAGCTCTAAAAAAAATTAAGGAGGTTTTTGATATGTTATATTTAAGAAAAAGCAAGAAGGGTTTTACCCTGATTGAATTGATGGTCGTGGTAGCTATAATCGGAGTATTAGTTTTACTTGGTCTAAGGGCTTATTCTACTCAAAAAGAAAGAGCAATGAATGCTATAGTGAAAGCAAATGCAGCCACTGTTCAGACTATGTTAGTAGGATATTTTGGAGATCACGATATACTGCAACCTATCGATATAGATGCGGCGCTCGCTTCATCTGGAACTACAACTATCCCATTAGAAAAAATGATAAATCCTTATGATAGTGAGACCTCTGTATATGTTGTTGAAGCTGCTACTGGTACCTCTGATTTTGTTCAGACCCCTGTTCTACTCAATGAGGGTATGGCTGTTTGCATATTATATGCAAAAAATGATGTATGGGTAAACGCTCGAGGCAAAGATGGAGAATTATTAATGTTACCATCTGATACACGTTCATTGCCAGCTAATAAATATTAACTAAATGTTTGACATATTCTAAATTTGTGATATAATTTAATTGCTCAACCATAACATCGCCCCTGCGGTGAGGGTACGCAGGGGTCTCCTATTCTTTTTAAAGGAATGATTATTTATATATGAAAACTTATATGCGGAAGGTCGGTAAGACCTTGCTGTTCGGGTTGGTTATATTGGCTATTGCAGTGGTGGTGTATATGGTAGGTAATGTATTATGAATAATCAAACCAGTAAATTACAAGATGTTATTCTTTTTATTATGAAGATGTTTTACTATGCCGTTGCGGCAATTATAATGTTTAGATTATTTCAAGCTGATTGGCTTGTGTTTATGTTTGTATGTATAATAATTATTATACTTTACCCTGGTTATTTTAAAAGTTAGGTAATTTTTGTGTTGGTGCAGATTTATACTTAAAGAAATTCTTCTTAAATATATCAGCCTTTATATCTATTTTCTTTTTAGTAATTGCCTTCTGTTTATCCTCATCTGATAAGTTTTTATATCTGGGATCTGTTTGTATAAGTTTAAACCATGAATTAAATTTCTTATTAAAATCGTCATTTAATTCTTTAAATCTTTTTTCTCCTACCTTCTCTTTAAATTGCTGTAATACTACACCGGGATTTTGAGACCAGTCTACATTTTGAGAATAAGTACCTGTACTGATACCTAATCCTTCGGCTATCATTGCAAGTAATGTATTGGCTGATTCTGGATCATCTTTTAATTCTTGATAGTTTGTCATTATAATCGGAACAAATAAATCCTTTAATGTGCTTACAGTTGTCGGTTTCTTGCCTTCAAAATCTCTTGCTTTTAAAAGATTCTTTATTGCTGCTGGTAATGGAGCTAATTTATTTTCAAAAAAATTATAAGCAACTGATAATCTTGTAGATTCTCCAAATTCTCCTGTCCCTAATCCCTTTACTAATCCCGTTGTACTGCTTTTTGTAGAATTAGTTATCTCTCTGGCAACCAATGTTACTAACGATGCCATTCCACCCGTTACGTCAAAACGAGTATTCCCTACCTTTATCTTGCCAAAATCAGCACTGCGAGGATCCCAGTCAACGCTGTCAGGTTTTGCTGCACCGGCAATTACGAGTATTGCGGCTGTTCCGCTTATTATTTTTACTAAATTAGCTGCTGCTTGGTATTTAGTAAATGGAGTAACTTTTGGATCACCTAAATGTGCAGTCAAAACATCAATATGACTTTTAAGTAATCTTGGTGAAAAGAATACATTATTAACTTTATTAGCAATAGGTTCAAGAAATCCCATTCCCCCCCTGCCAGTTAATGAATTGACTAATTTACCTATACTTTCAAGTTGTGTTTTATCATCTATATCAATATTAGACCTCTCGGCAATTTCCATATATTTATCAAATATATCTGCTCTTTGTTTATATAAAAAAGCAGTATAAGCGTCTTGACTTGCTTTATAAAATCTACCAATAGCAGGTATCTTTTCAGGTAATCCGCTTGGAAATTCTTCTTCAATGGTTGCCACTGCCAACCGTGCCTTTTTCATTCTGTCATAGTTTGGTCTTGATACGATATCAGCTTTTACTTCGTTTATTATATTTTTACCGCCTATAGTTCTGGCAATATCACCAAATGATTTTATAGCATTTTTTGTCCAAATGCCGGGGTTAGTCCAAAGCGTTTTCCAACCTTGCCTAAATAATGCACTATTATCCATAGAAGCCACTATTGACCTTGATACACCACCAATATTAACAATACCTTTTCCCAAATGTCCGGGTTTAAGTTGTTCCGATACAGTCATTTTTTTAGCATTTTCTTTAAGACCGCTTACATAATTACCGAATGCTACCGCTGCCCTTCCATATTCCAGTCTATCCCCGCCTTTGTTTATTGCCTCTTTTTTATCTGCGGTTAGTTTGGCAAGTTCAGATATCTTATTTGCCTGTTCTATAGTAACTTTTGTCTTTAATTTATGTGCCACCAAATCCTCTAAAAACGCCTTCTCGCTTGCAGGATTTAATATCTCGGTCATCTTATTAACTCTTGACAGAATATCCCTCTGTGCTTCAGGTTTTATTCCTGAAACTGTTTTAGCCCATGTGATCATACCCCGTTGCTGATTCTTTAATAATAACTTGCTCTCAAATAATGAATTGGTGTACTTTGAATGAATTTCTCCCATGAATGTCTGAAAAAAAGTTCGCCTACCTTCAGATGACATTTCGGCAAGTTTGGCGGGGTCAATACTCCCGTCTTTTAATTTCTCTATAAATTTATTCGCTAAATTAGCAGGTAAACAATACATATTTTATCCTTCCTTATTAACACTGTATTGATAAAATGAACTGTTGCCATGATTGGCTGGTGTTGGCTTTCTTAATCTCATTTTTAATATTGTTGGTTATGCTTTCTTTTGCTTTAGTTAATATCTGCTTGGGGTATCTTTTACCGGCTCTTTCCTCTAATAATTTGTTGATATCCTGTATAGCTTTAACGGGTGATTCGGGGTCTCTTTCTGCTGCCAATCTTAATTCTTGGGCTGCTGCCGATGTGCCTGAAACAAGCGGGGAATTTGCTAATTCAGAGGCTAATTCGCCATCTGCGGTTTTCTTTATATGTTCCTCCATTGCAGTTATTAAGGCAATGCCTTTTAACCCTTCGGGTAATGGTTTATCGCCTCTTATTATTCTTCTTGCTTCATCAATATTGGAATTGATTAAGTCAGTTGCCTTCTGTGCCTGCTCTTTAATCACAATAGGAGTATATTCGGCTAAATGACCATATCCTTTAGTTAAGCCCTGCTCGATAGATTTTGTTTCGATACTTACGGCTATCTTGCTTACTTTGCCTTTGCCTGTGACTGGTGCAGGTGCTTCAACTCCCGCAGGTTTCTCGGTAACTGGGGCGGTTTTTATTTCCTCTATTGTTTCTTTAATTTCAGGGTCAGTTTTAGCTTGATTAACAACATTCTCAAAATTAACACTTTTAGTTACGGTATCCATTTGCGAATATGTTTTATCAATGATGGTCTTAACAAATGTTTTAGGTGCATTGGTTTCATTAACAACACTACTTATAACTACATCTGCACCAGCACCTAATAAGAAGCCCATAACCCCAGCTTTTGCACTTCCTTCATTCCATTTTCTCGCTTTATCCCAACCCACTTTCGCAACGATATTAGAACCTGCTTCCTGTAAATATTCCTGACCTGCATTTTCAACGCCTTTAGCCGCCAAACTTATTAATTTTGAAGTAGGTAATTTAGTTAACAAGAAATTAAGTCCTAAATATTCCAATCCTGCTTCTGTGGTAAAATTGACAGCACCTAAGGCACTTGCCTTTAAAGGTTCTACCCCTGCTTCTCTTGCTTCCTGATAAGTTCTGCCTGAAGCTATTCCACCAAAAGCAACCGCAGCAGCCCCAGCATTGCCAGTAACCAAAGATACGCCTACCGCAAGAGCTATTGAAGAAGCTCCTGACCCTAATTCAAATAGGAATTTATTTAATTTAGTTGTATCTGCTGGTGGTAAGTATTTTTCCGTAAATGCTTGATTTGCTTTAATTAATTCCTGACCTTTTTCAGAAACAACTTTACCTGTCTGACCAATTTGCTTATTAAGCAGTTTTCTACTGCCATACATTGCTTCAAATATCTTTTTGTCTGCACCTTCCCATTTTGGTTCACTTACAAATTTAGTCGGGTCGGAAATAACCTGTTCGGTTTCACCCCATTGGCTCATTAGGCTGCCGATAGCCTGTGGCAAGGTGATTATGCCATACCAAACACCTTTAGCAATAGAAGGGATAGATTTGTTTATATCAGCGAAAACAGGTTTTTCTTCCGGTTTTGATATAGGCAATCCTTCCATTAATGGCTTCGTTCCCAGCAAGGTTATCCCGCCTATAGCCTGTCCGCCTGTGCCGATGGGAGTCTTTATAGGTGTGGTTACAGGTGCGGGAGTGGCTACATCTTGCTCTGGTGCGATATTGGCTTTAATCTTACTTAACTTTTCTTCTAACGATAGATTAGGTGCTTCTATTGGTGCAGCTTCTTCTGTGGTTGTCTGCAAGTTCAATTTTATCTGCTTCAATTTATCTTCCAGAGAAAGCTCTTCTTTTGTTTTCACACCTTCAACATACATTCTTGGGTGTCCTTCCAATTTATATTTAGAAGGGAAATGCCCTGTCTCATCTGGTTTTAACTTGCCTGTTTCTTTCCATAAAGCCCTGTAATCATAATAATGTAATGGGTTATCAGGGTCTAAATTTAATCCCATTTTTGTAGCAGTATCTTTATATGCTTTCTGAAATAAATATTCTTCCTCTGGTTGAAGTTTTGTTAATTTTTGCCAGCCAGAAGGTTCTTCCACACCCATATTAAGTTTTATTTGATTAAGTTTTTCTTGTAAACTTAACACCATTAAAGCAGTCCTCTCCTCTTTAATTCATTAATAGCCGCCTGATCGCCTGTCAAGGCTAAATCGGCCAATTCATCATCGCCCATAGCGGTATAATCTTGCTGTCCCTGCTGTTGTGGAGTACCTTTCATACCTAACCAATTCTTAACTGCATTAACACCCTTTTGTAATGGACCGGGTTGTGGTGTCTCTGGTGTAGGTTCGGGGATAGGCGCTTCAACAGGTGCGTTTACATCAATACCTATCTGCTTTAAATAATCTTCTACCTGTGTTCTTACATCTGCACTTAATGAAGGCTTAATTAGATTATAATTATTTAAAATCTCTGCTTTCTGTTCATCGCCTAATTGGCTGCCACTATTTATATATGCTTTCATTATTCCGTTAGTGCCAAATAATATATCGTTAGAGTCAACTGCTTTAGTTTTAGTTATTTTCTCAGGTTCTCTTATCGATTCCTGTGTAATACTTGACATATCTATATTGGGGAATTGATTTTGAAATCCCGCCTTTATCTTATTAAAAGTGGTAGGGTCAGTGTTTATAAATTTAGATAAATAATCAACTGCACCTTTATAATCGGAAATTCCCGGTGCTTTCGGAGCAGTAGTCGGCTGTAATCCTTCCAATCCTGGTACACCCTGCCCTGCCATATAGGGCATAGTGTATTCTGTTGGTAATTCTTTAGCTACCCCAAATACATTATCTAAAGTTTGCTGTTTAGTTTCTTCGTTTCTTATTCCATCTATGGTCTCTTTATTCCATAATTTACTAAATTGTATTCCAGTTATTTCATCAAGGGCAGATAGATCAGCCTGTGAAAGATATTTATTATCTTTTATTTCTTTGATAAGTGTGGCAAGTAAATCATTCTTGTTGCGTAAGGTTTGATATTCCTGTGACATTTTTTCTTTATCGAAAGATGATTGAGAAGCATTAAGTTCATCTAAACTTTTAGCATAATCTGACCCTATTTGATTTGCCAAAACTGCCAACTGTACCTTTTCAGAATAACTAAGTTCATTATCTGATAATTGATATTCTTCAAGTTTGGCATTAAATTCTTCTAATAATTTGCCTGCTCTTTTCCTTTCTTTTTTAAGTCCTATCTTCTGCACTATGTCACTACTAACTAAATTGCTTCCCGCTTGTAAACCAGTAGCAAAACCCATTATAATCACATCCTTTTATATTAAGTAAACCATGCTAATGCTATTTTTCCGACAAAACCAAGAACCCCACCTACTATTTCCCAGAAGGTATCTTTTTTTGCGGCTTCCGCAGCAGCATCTATCGTCATTTGAGTTAACTGTATGTTTGTTGAAGCTGTAAATTGTGCCATTTCCATATCCCATTTATGAGCTTGTGCCAAATCCTGTTTATTATAAGCGTCCTGAATCGCTAACTTATACATATCTACCTGTGCCTGCCATTGATACAGGGTCGGTTGATACTGTCTCCAGCTCTCCTCACTTAAATAAGATAAGAACTGCACGCCCAGACCTAAAGCATTTTGATAAGAAGCTATCTTCATTAAAGAGTCTTGTATCGCTACATCCCTCATCACGTTAGCCATTGCAATCGTGCTTTTGGAGGCTAACTTCATGCCTTCACTAAATGCCATACCCGAATCGGATAACCCCTGTGCCGCCATCTTATCTTCTAAATTCCTTTGTGCCTGTGCAGTGCTGGCATTGATAATTTCGGCTTCCCTCAAGAATAACTGTTCTTTGGTCTCCTCACCCATTCCGATACCGCCCTCTGCAATAATACCCGATATTGCTCCACCTACCTGACCTGATAACTGCTCTAATTCGGCAGTAGGCTTATAGGGTGGCAAGGTTGGTGCTTGAGGGACTTCCAGATTGGCTATTGTCGGTATGGTTGATGGAGTAGTCGGTGCTGTAACTATACCTTCTCTATTTACAGTGGGTCCGGCAATCCCTTCATATTCCAAAGGTTCAGGGTGAAATTTGTGCCACTCTTCCAATGTTCCGGTAAATCCATATTGAGGATTGGTTAATATTCCTGTATTCGGATCGTAAGTTACTCCTGATGGACTTGCCTCTAATTGAGAAGTAGTGGGGATAGTAGGTGTGGGCGTAGTTGCTCCGCCACTTAATCCTGCTAATTCGGCAGGAGTATATGCTAAACCAGTAGCAGGGTTTTTATAATTTGAAGTAATAAAAGTAGTTCCACTATACCAGCCAACGCCATGAGATTTTGAGGGGTCAGCAGCACATTCATAAGGTGTGCTATACCATTGATATGTATTTGCCATGAAATCACGCTCCTTAAAATTAAATCCCCTTAATTAACTGAAATACTATTTAACTGTAGTATTTTATTGTGTTTTTTAGAATTACAACTCTTACAAGAAGGAACTATATTATCCTTTGTATTATTTCCACCTTTTGAGATCGGTATAATGTGGTCTTTGGTCGGCATATTCTCAATTTCAAATTCGGCATTACAATAAAAACATCTATAATTATATTTTTCCAAAATATCTAACCATTCTTGATAAGTTAAATTATTGGTAATTTCCTTCATTTTTGTTTGCCTTTTAAATTGACTTCTTCGATTATTTGCCTTACCATTTTCTGTTTTAGCATATTCTTTCTGCCATTTGTTATGATATTCCTTCCATTTATCTGATTTACGAAATTTTAGATGTCTTAACTTACCCTTTTCACTAATGTTTGCTCTTTTTTGATTTTCTTTCCCTTTTTCTGATTTATTATATTTTTTCTTAGCTAATTTCCCATTCTCTGTTTTTTCATATTCTTTTTGATATTTTGATATTTTTTCTATATTATTAATACGATATTTTTTGTTATATTCCTTCATGTATTCTTTTCTGTTAAACATCATTTCCCCCTTATGATTTAAGTTCTTCTTTTACGGAAATACAGACATGAAAATTCCCTTTAGTATTAACTTCAGGCAAATCTATCTTCAATACCTTGACCCCTTTGGTCTTATTAGTAATGTCGGTAATGTTAATATTTTGTTGTTTTCCCGAATACGGTCCTTTGTATCCTCTCCATGCTATCGCCTCATCATCAGATACATAAAGACGGTAAGTGCCAGTAAATGGTTCAGTATATATATCATAAGTAGGTTGATGTAAGACCGTTGTAGTAAATTCTACCCAACCCCCGTATGTTTCACCTGCAGAAGTTGTAAAAAATGACCTGTAATGATAAGTCGTTTCTGGTGTAAGACCATCTATTTTCATGGTAAAAACATCTACGTTTAAACTTATTCCTGTCTCTCTTATACACCATAAGGCTTCTTCTTCATAACCGTATTCAAATCCCCGTTCAGTTACATCTAATCCGCCTTTACCGGTTATATCGCCATTTGCCAAACAATAGTTATCCCATATACTTGTAGCAGGTAGAGTAGTAACTGCGGCATCAACGACAGCAAAAGAATACTGATATACTGTATTATGTTGGCTTCCTATGACATATAACTTAGTTGAATTGGCTCTTAAAAATAAATCCATAACCAGATTGTCCTCTGTTATAAAACCTTTTGATTTATTATCATAAACTGCGGTAGTTATGTCCCAAGGGGTAGAGAGAGTATATTGGAAGATTAAATTACTACCCAATACATATACTTTAGTGCCATCTGGGATGAAGAAAAAACCATAAAGAACAGATCCTGTTTGTTCTCTAAAATCACAATATTTATCATCATTGCTTGCAGTACTAATGTCCCAAGGAGTAGAGAGGGTATGTTGATAAACCCTTCTTGAATCACCTCCCCCTACATACATTTTAATACCATCTGATTTAAAGAAAAGACCACGAGGATGAGTTTCTCCATAGCCAGGCTTGGTTACATAGGCTTTATCATCATAACTTGCGGTACTTATGTCCCAGGGGGTAGAGAGGGTATATTGCCAAGCGTTATCTTGACCATCATCCGTTTTAAACAATTTAGTTCCGCTTGAATCAATGAATATACCGTGAAGACCTGTTCCCTGTTCAGAAGTATCATAGGATTTACCACTATAACTTGCAGTACTGATGTCCCAGGGGGTAGAGAGGGTATATTGAAAGATTTCATCATACCCTGCATACATTTTAGTACCATCTGAACTAAAGAAAACTCTTGAGTAAGTTAGTGTTTCACTACTTACATCATAACTTTTATTATCATAAGTTAAAGTACTAATGTCCCAAGCCATTAAAGATTTATCACTTCCTTTACAATGTTACTGGACTTCGATAAGGTAAAGGATAAACGTCTACATAAATATTATTAACTTTGGTCATTTCTTCGTCTATACGAAAATAGACATAGGCAGGATGAGTATGGTCGGCATATACTTCTGCATTATAGGCAACTACTTCCTTGCCACCCCCGGAATCAATTAATAGGCCTCTTTCTTCAAATTCGTCCATTAATTGAATAACTTTAGCGTAAAGGTCATCATAAAATTTTTGTAACTTTTTTATTGCTTCGGCATTATTATCTAATTGTGCTAACTTGACTTCTTCGTTAGGCATTATTCGGCACCCCACTCCACTTCCTCGTCACGATAGACAATTTCAATACCTTGAATTTCCCAATAAAGTTGATTTGACATAGAAGGTCTTAATTTTATTCCTCTACAATGTTGACCTCCACCAGGTAAATTAATTTTATACCACTTTGTTGTCGTGGTAGTTGCGGTTATAGATTGAGTGACAGAAGTAACTTCATCTGCATCATCTAAAGTATAATTCATCGTTAAGGTTGTTGCTCCTGTGGATTTTACTTTAATATAAATATTATATATTTGCTTCCAAGTATCAGGATTCCCGAAAAATAAGAAAGGTAAGGTATCATAAGATTCTATATTAGAATTACCCGTCTCTTTAGCATCATAAAGTCCAGAAAAAACATCATAGACCCTGCCTACAGTTGTTGAACCTGCCTTTAAACTGTCTTCCCCATCCTGACCCCACACCGAATATACATTGAAGGCAAAATCATATATCCCATAAGTGCCATCTTTAAAATCAAAATAGACAGTCTCCGAAGGAACTTCGTCTGTTCCTTTAGGATAAGAAAGTATATACTTCCCGTCATAAAAACAGGCACAGGATTTATCTATAAAATCCTGATTCATATTCGCTTTTAGATATTTATTTAAAACTACATTTAATTCTTTAACCTGGTCTATATTTACAATATATAAACCGTCTTTATGTAAAAGTATGATATAATTATCACAGTCAACTAATGAACGAGTGGCATAGACACCTTTAGAGGAATAAGAATCTTTAAACTGGAAATAATCAGAACTTTCTATCTGAACCGATGTTCCCAGTAATCTTTCTACACTGTTTTTGGTAGCCACCTGTAGAGTATGGCATTGGTTTATAATCCCGGTGATATTCCGCATATTTCCCACTGCTATCCAGAAATTAGCAGGGAAGTATTCATAATATCGTTTAGAGAAGTAAAGTTTATTGCCTACGCCTAAATATATCCTTCCCCCTCGTTTACCTATCAATGAAGGGGCATTGGGCGGGGCATTGTGGTTTTCTTCGTGGTAGTTTTCCAGTGAATTAGCCTGAACCAGTGCATTATCAGATTGGGTACTCAAGAAAGTGGTAGTGGTATTATCAGCCACATATCCGTCATAGTAGAAAGAAGCACCACCGGCAAGAGTCCGATATATATTTCTCTTTACAATATTGTAATTAGTGTCTGTATTTACTGGTATGGTAACGGTAATACTATCATTTGCGACTGCGGTTGTTGCAGTAGAGGCATTAGAGGCATTCCCTTCGTTTCCGTCAGCATCTACATAGGTGACTTTAAACATATAATCCCCAGCCGATAATGAGCCTCCTGAACCAACCGCAGTACCGATGGGGATAGCCATACTTTTAATAGATAAAATAATCGTGCCGTCAAAAGTTGAAGTTGGTGTAACGGTTAAACTTGCAGTAGAAGATGAGGTAAATTCATATATTCCACTTGCCGAGATAGTTGCCTTTGATCCGCCTCCGAAGGCGACAGTAAAACTCCCTGCCGTCCTACCTGTTACGGTATAGGTTATCTGATATATAGTTGCACTAACGGCTGCTTTTGACTGGGAAAGTACCGTAGTATTGTCAATCGTATGTTTCCAGCCAGCCGCCCAGCTTCCAGTCCATCCGGTAGAAGTCCAGTCGGTAGAGAGTAGAAATTCAACACTTAAACCGCCCTGACCAACGCCTGAAACATAAATAATAGTCCCGTTAAACTTCATTAAATTTTCTTTGCCGTTAGCGATTAAACATCTGTCTACAAAGTCAACAAAGTAAGCATCAGTATCTGTGGTTACTGTTGCCAGTGAAGAACCAATAGTATGTCCATCCGCTTCAGCCAGAACATAAATATCGGTATCACATACAACCAAGCAATACTTGCCTGACTCGGTCTGCATATAAAAACGGTGCAGGCCTGTTATTTTATGATCTTCACTTATAGGGTCTCCTGTATTATATTTAGCATAACCAGCCCTTTTTATTAAATTACCCCATTCATCAAATGACATATTTTTGATAGCATTTGCTTCGCGGGGTAAATCTTTGAGCTTTACTTGACAAAACGGATCGAGGTTGTTTCCAATGCGGAAGATTTTCTTTTTTGAGGCCATTTAATCACCTTTGTCCCCAATCTGGCCATCTTGTTTTACGATAGAATCGTGCAGGATGGCTTTCAGGTACGATATTATAGGTATCATCCATATCAATATTCAGGAGTTCCTTCATTCTTTGTAAACCAATCTGGTATTTCTGCCAAAACTTATCACTTCTATTACTTTCCCCTTTTTTCTCCCAACACATTGAAACTACATAATCCCTGATTAGTTTTCTAAAATTGATTAAGCGGTAATCACCATTAAAGGGTTTAACATCACCTGACATAGCAACGGCTCTCTCAATCTGATAAAACTTAACTGTGGCACCTGCCGATATTTTGCGGTCAAAACCCAGCATATCACCACGCACATAATAGCGGGAAGGAGTGCCTGTCTGTTCACGCCATTTATTATCACCGAGAACAAGCCTCGCTTGAGTGGTAGGTCGCAAGGCAACATCATTGTAATAGACCACGCCCTCGTCAATGGCGATGAAGTCATCATCCATCCGGAGTTCCCGTTCATCAAATATATCGTTAGTTTCATCTATTAAACCTAAAATAGTATAGGTTTTCCAAGTCCGCAGGCAAAAAGTCTCGTGTCCTATTTCTTCTTGTGCCTCGTTGCTCCAATTAGTTATTTCTGTATCCAACCAAAAGCCTTCGGTTGATTCGTTTAATAGACTTCGGACATCAGTATTTATTTTGGCAAGAGTGCTTAATAAAGTATCTGCCATATAATCACATCCTTACACTGGTTTATATTGAACTAATAATCCAGTAAATTCCAAAACAATAGAACAACCAGTATCTAACTGACAGGGTTTATCAAACATAATAACTTTATTATCTTTTGTGCCACAATAGACAGTTAGAAACATATTATCTGTTGCTGCTGTTTTCTCATTATAAAATTTTGCCCACTTTGTCTCACTGTCTGCACTCCACGCTATTATTGTCTTAATAAATACCGGACCGTTGGCTAATTGAGTAGTTCCTGTGGTAATTAATTTCCATTGCCATACTTCCATAATTTAATTCACCTTCTTTATATTTTTAATGACTTTATTGAATTGATTGATTAATAATTCGGTATCAGATTTTACCAAATCTATCTTCGTTTCTAAATCAGCAATCCGTTTTGCCATTGGTTTAATTACATAAGTCTCCATGTACTCTTGAGATATAATCATTGACATAATTGATATTCCCCCTTTCTTTATTTTTTCTTTTTTAACTTTTTATATATTGAAGGATGTTTCTCTTTCAAAGTAACATTTATATCTAATGCTTTTTTATGTCTTTTTGCGGCTTCCAAACTTTTAGCCTTTTTGCTCATAGCTTTGCCACCATGAAAGACTTTAAACCCATCAACTTGTTTTACCTTATATGGCATGGTTAGCCCTCCTTAAAACTTAAAATTATCCTTTAATACCTGATATAAACCAATAGATAACCTTTGTACCACTTCTTCATTTAGAGAATGATTATTATAATTGACGTCTATTGCATGTAGAATTTCATGTAAAAAGGTTTCTTCTATTTCAGATTTAGCCCTTGCCTGTTTAGGATAGTATTTACACAGATAAATTACATCAAGATTGTGGTCAGTTTCCCCTACAAAACCTGTTTCTGAAAGTCTCCCATTGTCCCATACCACTTTGTAATAGTGTCCAGCCACCTTTACCTTATCGGGTATCTTCATCTAATTCCTCCATTCCTACACTGTCACGGTAGAAGGGTGATTTCCCATCTATAATATAAAATCGGTCACTGGTATTAATGGGATATTCTATCGTGATTAGTCCATCCTTGTCAGGCTTTATTTCGTGTTCTTTTAATACCTTTACAATTTCCTTAATGTCTGCACAAGTAGCTTTTTTCTTATTCATACTTCCCCCTTTAAATTTTATTCTTCTATTAACTTGCCTAATTGAACCAAAACAATCGGCTTTAAATTGATATCGCCTAATTGCTCTAATTTAATCGGTTTGAAGTCAATCTCTATTTTTTCTTCGTTTAACTCGGCAAACTCTTTTTGAAATTTTTCCATATTCTCATCAGTCAGGTCATATTGTGGCGGGTCAAGTTGCTTTCCGTCTTTGTCTTTCTTCATCAATGGCTTACCGTCCTTGTCTTTCTTGGCTAATTTCTCAACCAGTTTTATTCTTGCTTTTTCCATTGCGTCCATTTCAGAACGAATTTTGTCTAAAAACCGAGCCAGCCAGTAAGCAGGTTTAACAGGTATTTCCTTTGCTAAAATCACGTCAAGACCTGCTGTCATTGCCCTTACTTCGTTAAGAGTAATTTTCATGTTATTCCTCCTTTCTCATAGATTGCCGGGTTTATCTATACCACCCGGCGAAGATTTTTAATCAGTCACTAAATAAGTTTATGTAGTAAGTCTTTGACTGTGTTTTATCATACATCTTTAATTTTCCAGCACCAGTACTACCATGAGCAGCAGAACTATACATACCACCTACTAATTGGTCAAACTCGATGAAATAATCTGTACCAGCGTTGCCTGGATTTATATACATAATACTGGTTAATGGAGTAGTGAGTGAGTTATTGCACATACCCACTAAACAATGTACATATGCAGCACTCATATCAGTAGTATTTTGATTCTGGAAAAAACCAGATGCTATAACTGTATTTCCACCAGCAGTAAAAGTAGCCGAACCTATTACTGTACCTATTACACCAGCAAAAATAGAAGCACTTGTGCAATTTATGATAGCACCATCAACTAAATTCAATACTCCCTGAACTCCAGAGAGATATCCAGCAGTCGAACCAGACCAAGTTTTTAAAGTTGTAAGTCCAGCCCAACCATCAATAGCATTACAAGTACCGTATCCTGTACTTGCTGGATTATGATATACATTTGCTCTGACTCCCTTACAACTACCTCCATCTGTCTTACTATATGCAAAGTTAACATATACACCTGCTAAACCAGTAGTACCAGTCGTTAAAGCAGTAGAAGAATCACCAACCTGAATAACGTTGCCTGTATATGTACCATTGAAGTCTATACCAGTAGTACAAGCACCAATACTTATACCAGTAGTACAAGTAGCAATACTTATAGCTGTAGTACCATATGTAGTAACTATCGGATAAGCAGTAGTAAATGAACCTTGAGCACTCGATAATGGTAAATACCATGCTGTCCTTACACCAGCCGACTCATTGACTGCAATCTGTAAAGTATGGTTATAGAATAACTCGCCTGAACCGATTGTCGGAATTGTATTTGCGGCAGCGTGTCCTACTTCAAACAAGATTTTAGAACCAGTACCAGTAGCGCCACCTCTGGTTTCACTAAATACCAAATAGGGTACATTTGAAAAGTCTGCACTTGCACCAGGTAACGACTGAATATAAACTATGGAATTTGGAATAGCAGCATTATTAGAAGATACTTCTGCCTGAAGAGCAGCCGATAAACCATTTCCAACTGAAACGCCAGTCATAGTCATTTCAGCCCAAACACCAGCCGCACCCGACATACTGGCAGCGCTTATTGCGACTTTACCGTGAACTCCAACCATATCTCCTGCTGTCCAACTCGTAGCTGCGTTCACCAAAGAATATAATCCTTTTGCGGCAGTAGCAGTACCGGTAATAGTAATAGTTACAGGGTCAGTAAAAACCGAAGATGCCGTAACTGATACATTGACCGTTGGTGCTTCTAAAGTGATTGAGGTATCTGACGCTATAACCAGTGCCCCGTCTGCACTTGCACCGATATACATACCACTATCATAAAAATACGCTTTCCCGGTAGTATCGAACATTACATTCTTAATCTTCATACCACCGAAAGAATCACCAGCGTCATATGCTAATGCAGCGTGTAATTCCCCTTTTCCAAAACCCTCCCCAATGTGTTTGCTGATTGTTTCAGCCATTTAAAATCACTTCCTTTTTATTTTTTACGGGGGTAAGAGTTTCGTCCCACCCCCTTCCTATTGTGTTATAAGATTAGTTTACAGAGCAGTCGGACAAGCGAATATATTTACACCCCACGCACCGTTAAGCACGAGAGGGCAGTACATATTCTTCCAAGACATAGTTCCGAACATTGCCAACGGGTTAGTTGTGGTAAATTCAGGCGGGCAAATTTCGAATGCTTGGTCTTTACCAGCTAACTTAATGTTACCAAATGCTTCTCTACCAAAAATGGAAACCATCTGAGGTGCAGCAGAAGCAACATAGGTTGCTAAAGTTCCAGCAGTATGTTTAAATGGGTGAGTATCTTTATGGAATCTTACGTTAGCAAATTCACCTACTAAATTCCTATAGAGGTCTTTCGGTGCAGCATAATGTTTCAAGTTGATATATTCGGTATCGTTCATAAAGTCATACTTCATCGCTCCAGCAGGAATAACTCCGTGATAGAAACCATCAGGGAATAAAGGTGTTTCCTGTTCTTCTAATAAAGCAACTGCCTTCTTAACCAATGCAGCAGTAATCTTATCTCCGGTAGTTAATTCATTGGTAGAAAATATTCTTGCAGTATCTCCAGATTGAGGAATCTGCGGTAAGGCAGGAACAGTAATAGTAGTAGAACTTGCATAAGCATAAGTTCTTACTATCCCTTGACATCTTCCACTGGTAAATACAATCACGCCAGTTCCATCTGTATCTGCAGCAATAGCACTGGGTAAAGAAGTGAATACGGGAACAGTAACAGAACTTGAACTTCCAGTAACAGTTACCACTCCTGACCAAGTAGTATCACCATCAGCACGTATACCCATAAATCCCTGAGCAAGAACGTTCTGTATCTTCAGATCTAAACTCTTACCTGATTGAATACCAAGTAAAGCTGCCAAACCACCTAATTTGGGGTCAAATGCAGTCAACCATAACCTTGAAGAAGGTGCAACATAGTTACCGTATTCATCAAGAACTGCAGTAACGGTCTGAGCAAAATATTGTTCGGGAGTACCAGTTTGTCCTTCTACAAGTAGAAAATGGTCTGCATCATTAGCTAAAGGTGCATATCGGGTAAATTCAACATTATCACCTTTGCTTAAAGGTATATCCATATTTGCCTGTTTTTGGGCAAACTGTTGGAATACCAGTTCCGGTTCTCTATTCAGCAAATACGTTGCCTTGTAGAGAGTTTTTATATCATTAGCCTTAGCCCCACTTGAAACTCCGGCTATTCTTGCCATTTGGGCGTATGGGGCTGTATCATCTCGAAAATTTGCAATAGTCATTAAAATTCACATCCTTAGGTCTTTATATTCCCCTTGGATGCCAATTTATTTTTTAGAACTCATAATTGATGTTGTATTTCTTTTTTATTCCCTCTTGAATTTTTTTAGGGTCAACACCACTATCAAGCTGTTCTGCAAAATCAACCGGCTTACTCGCTCTCTTTAAAGTTGTGATATCGGAAGACATAATCTGAGCCTGACTCAAATCTTCTCCTTCTTCCTTCAACTCTTTCCTTGCTTCCTCAACAGCTTTCTTTTTAATATCTTCTTCTTTCTCAGGTAATCTTTCGGCTACCATTTCACCATAGACCACTTCTCTTGCTTCCAATTTATGAATATCAAACAGTTCGGGATTTTTCTTTAAGTGTGCTTCTACTTCGGCTTCTATTTCGGAGTAAGGGATAACTCTATCTTTAGTCTTTTCTTTTAAGGCATCTATAACTTTCTTCTTTTCATAACCGTAGTTTTGTCCGTATAGCGGATCAATGGCGGCTTTTAATACTGCATCGTTATAGGCTTTAACTTGCTTGTTATATTTGATAGGGTCATCGTAATACAGTTCGTCAGGGGGGTAGAGTGGCAGGTTAGCTTTGATAGTCTGCTGATCTTTAACAACCGCAGACTTTTCATATTCATCTATCTTGGCATTAATTAATTCTAAATCCTTGACTTGCTTCTCTAATTCCTTATTCTTCTGTGATAGTTTAGTAGAATAAGCCTCTGTTTCCTTTGACATCTTTATCAATTCTTCAGGGGTCTTATTCCTAAACTTATCGGGGATAGCCTCTGTGGGTTCTGTAATTCCTTCTTCTGCTTCTGTTATCTCTTCTTTCTTCTGCTTGATTTCCTGTTTGGTTTTGACCTGCTTTTCCTTTAGTTCCTTTAGGTCAGGTGCAATCTCTGTGTCCTTGCTTCCTTTAAGTTTCTCAATTTCGGCTTCAATATTACCTTCTTCTGCTTCTAAAACCTGTTGAGCTTCTTCTAACGAAATCGGGGCGTTAGCGTCTACTGGTCTTTTTTCGACAGCCGTATTATCCGCTTGTTCTTGCGAGGCGGTTTTAAGGTTGTTGTCAATTATTTCCATTTAATTCTAACTCCTTTTTAAATTCCCCTTGTCCTCTCTGATAGATTAGATATTCGATATAATATCAAGCACATTTGATAATTTAACTGCTGTGTTCATCATAAATTCATTACTTACTTTCTCTATACACATATCTATTTTTTTAAGTAATTTTATTTGTAGTGCGTATTGGACATTACTTAGTGAATCATTGTTTACATTTTCTATTATCTTCTTACATCCTTCATTCCCTAATTTTTCGAGTTTTTTATCAATTTTATTCATTATTTTTCCCTCCTTTCATTTCTTCTTTTTCTTTTCCTTCCTCTTAATCAATTCTTCCTCATCTTCCAAGCCAATCTTGACTTGCGTAGTTATCTCATTTAGCATCGTTTCTATAAAGTCAACCATTAGCCTTTTAGCCTGTATCAGTGCCATATCGGTATTTTTGGTATCACATAGATATTCTCTGCACTCTTTCAGCCTGACATCGAAATACTTCTCACGAAGCAGTTTCCAGCCATTGGTGTTGCATAGTTCGATTAGGTTATGAGCTTCTTGTGCTGATAAGCCGAGTTCCTTTTCTTCGTTGGTTAGGTTGTCTGGCATTTAGTCCTCCTTTCTATCAATAATCTTCATTTCTGGTATACCACTATTCCCACTGATATCATCTATAATATTTCCGATAGTCTTTATACCAAAAGCAATATCATCGTATTTATTCGTTACCAATTCTATCGTTACAGTTTTCTTGAATGTTTTGGGGAAGTATTTTTGCTCTATTTTTTCAATAATGTACAAGGTAAGTTCTTCCCAATTTAACCGATTAAAAACTTCTATTGAAAATTTTGTATAACAACCCTTTTGTTTGAAATCTAAAATTAATTCCTCCCACATCTGCATATATTTATTTCTCTCATCAATTAATTTATTTAAGTCCTTAATGTCTATACTCACTTTATCGTTCATAATTCTTCCTCCTTCTACCCCTTCTGTCCTCCCATTCCTCGTGCTAAGTAGTTTCCCCCAGCAGGCAGGGCAGGGGTATTCCTTGCCTGCTGACCAGACCGAGAGGCAGTCCGTGGGGGAGGTTCTGAGGCGTTAGTTTGAGGAGTAACTGGTTTCTTTTCTTCTTCAGGTATCAATTCATCTAAATCCTTTATCTTTAGCAGTTCGCCGATACGCCTAATAACTACTTCTAATTTCATAAACGTTTTCATAGCCTGCGAACCATCGGGATTGTTTATTGGTATATCATTGCCTAATAAATCTTTTTTAGTTGCAGGTACAGTATATTTTGCCCCGAAAGTAGCAAAGTCAATTAAGTTCTGTATCTCTACTCTCTTCTCCATGAACCCGCTTATTCCCGTAGGAATAAAGTCAGGGTTACCTTTCATCATGATATCTGCTTTGGTTAGTTCAGTGAGGTTAAATTCTTTAGCTTTCTTCTCTCCTAATATCCTGACTGCATCAGCCCGCTTGAAGTGCTGTATATTGTGTCTGTATATAATCCCTAATATCTTTCTGAAGGCAGGCTCGATATAAAACTTAACCTTTGTATTAATCGGCTGCATAGACTTTTCGGTCATCATGGCCAGTCCAGTAGCAGTCGAATGGACATCTTTTTTGTCAGCCGTAGGCATGATTTGCGGAGTTGAACCTGTTATCTCTTCTATAATTCCGTTGATCATGGAGATTAACTGCGGTATTAATTGTATAGTTGAAGCCTGAGCAGTAGTGCTAATCTCTCTTATAGTATTTAATTCTTTAACCGGCAAGACTCTTCCCGGTCTCATGAGAATAGTCTTTGCCCTACCTAAATAACGACTTACAGCCATTTCATAAGCTGGATTAGTTACAATGTTTACAAGGTCTGTTAATTTGTTATAAAGGTTGGTGAGCATGGGTGCAAGTGCCTTGATATCATCTCCGCTTCCCATGCCTACAATCTCATCTACCATATGGTCATTAACGAAAGGAACGAAGATATCGTTACACCAATAAGGATAAGCACTTGCCCTGATAACTGTATCTTCATGAGCCAGAACAATGATAGCCTGTACATATTCATCATCAAAGGGATTCGGTTCGTCGGGGTCATCAATTTGCCCTTCAATTAATCTTTTAGGAACGAGTCCGTGATATTCTAATGTATCTACTACATCTACATTAAGGCCAATACTTTCTTTAAGGGCGTCAATGTTGAAGTAAACTTTATCTTTCTCTTTTTGCTTGAGGTAAGTTATCGGGATATCATCTTTCTCGTATATTTTCCATGAAGATAAATCCTTGCAGTTGGGGTCACTTACGAGCTTCTGCAAGTCAGCACATTCTAAATCCGGCCCGTCAAAGGTTACTACGTCCTTAACCGTTTTCTTACCTGTCCTCATTTTCTCTACGGTGTGTTTCCAAGGGACATAAGCGACTGCATAACCGTAAAGTACAAAGTCTTGCAGAATAGGAATCATCTTCTTTTCGATTTCCATTGTGTTTAAGTCATAGATTATCTTTAGCCGCAGGTTTTCGGCATTCTTCTTATCTGATTCTTCTCCCGGCCCCAGGTCAAACGATTCTGCCCCTTTAGACAGGAGCATGGAGAGATAGAGTGATACGAGGTTGCGGACTACTTTCTTAAGAGTAGGAACGATAACATTGCCCTGCCAGTATTCCTTGGCCTCGTTTAGTACGCCGACATACTCTTTTTTTATATCTGCCCAGTTATCCCGAAAGGGTTGCCAGTAATCTATACCGATTTTATATTTCTTTAATACAAATTCCTTTAGAACTTCGCCCTTTTTCTTTACTACGGTTTCTTCGTTCAATGTAATCCATCTCTTTCACCCCTGTGAATAAGACTTATTTATCTTTATCCCCTTCAATCTTTCTTTCTAACTTTTTCGCAGCCCTTCTTAAATCCTCTGCACTTAGACAATCTTTATTTTTTGTTTTAACCATCTTAATTTTTTTCATCATTTTTTTATCTTCTTCTTCAGATGAAAAATTATACCATTCGCCATAACCTTCTAACATTTTTCCCTCCTTTCTATAATCCTACATACGGCGAGCATTTCGCCTTGTAATCGTCATCTCGCCAATCTCCATAACTTTCTGCTATCACTGCATTATTCAAAGTATGCAGTCCGATAATGTAAGCGTCTGCCTTGTCAGGACTTCTGCCTAAACGTTCTTTAATCTTTTCCTTCGGTTCGATTAATATTTTTCCGTTACGAATCAGATAAGACGCTGACGATAATTCCCTGGCTAAATCCTTATCTTCACCCGATTTGCCTTGCCAGGTTAGTTTGATATCCTTTTCGGCAAACCTTCTCCCTGTGTTCCACCACATCTCGGCACGCAGATTATGATATTTAGTCTCTTCTTCTGCCTTCTCCGCACTGTTAAAATCTAAGACATTATCGCCCATTTCTCGCAAGCGGTCTGCTACACCTGCACCTAATCCAATGACATCTACGCCAATTAAATCAGGGTGTTTCTCCTGCGCCCAGATGTGTATCTTCCCTGCGGTATACATCGTATCTTTCTGCCCGAATATCATTTCATCTTCGATATCCGTATCATCAAGGCAGTAACAGACCGTAGTATCATCGCCGAACCTTGCTACATCTACCCCGAATACTCGTTTAGGTCTGCCTATATAGCTTTTAACTACACGTGCGGCGTCCCTTATCCAGATATCTTTAATAACAATATCTGCACCTTCGAGGCTATCCCAGCTTCCCTCAATATAGGCCAGTAATAATTCTGGTCTGTGCTTGAAGGCTTCATATATGCTTGCCATATATGTTGGAGGCAAATAAGGATTTTCAGCAGGTAAGGCAGGTATGTATATTTTCTTGGGATCATTACCTAAAACAAATTCATCTTTTAAAAAACAGTTTTTAGGATTAGCCGTAAATAATGACTTATACGGTAAAGGTATGCCATTGACCTTCTGTCGAAACCGGGACATCAAGACTGCAATATTATCTCTGTTACACTCTTCCGCTTGGTCAAGAAAGACTAAACCAAATTCAGCACTACTAAATTTGGATACATCTTCTTCCCTGTCTAATCCGCCAAAGGCAAACTTGACTCTATCTTCAATCACAATTTCCTTATCGTGTGACCTGATAACATAATGGCTCTGCGGTATATTACGTTTCCAGGTTTCTAGAGTGGTATCATTAAAATCTACTGCCCTTGCACGCCCCATGAAGCCCAAGTTAATCGGGTATTTATCAGGCTTTAGGTTAAACTTTTCTATTACCCAGCTTGCATAGCTATCACATAGCAGACAGCCTATGAAGGTTTTCCCGCCACCCATAGCCCCACCGAAGAGGATAGCTATATTGATGTTATTCCAAAAAGCGTCCCAACATTGGGTCTGTTTCTCAGTTAGTTTAATGCGGATATCTTTGGTTTCAGTCATATTCCCCTTAAAATATAGATACAATCATAAGCGCACCTTCTTTTGCGTGCGTTACAATCAATCCTGAGCATCTTTTTTTTCGGGATTATTGTCAGGATAGCTCTTTTCGATAACAAATCGCAGCGGTGATCCGCCTGTTCCGGTAAGTTCATTAATGGTCTTTGTAGGTACATAACGATTAACAAAGTTTTCAAGAAGCCTGTTATCTTTATAAAGTTCATCTACATAATGTCGTACAATAGCCCTTTTATTAAATTCCTCGTCTTTTATAACTGCTTTAGTTAAATATTTTAAGGTAAGCCCCTTTTTTGGCATCCTGCCTATTTTATTACCTTTTGCAAAATAACCATTAGGTAAGCGGTCATTATCATTATCGGATTTTATCGGCTTTATCCGTTCGTCTTCCATTACCAATCACTCTCCACTTGTTCTATCGTCACCTTAAAACTTTGCCCCTTCATCATTATCAGTTGTACTACTGCCGCCACATCGCTTGCCGGTATATCTAACTTTATTCTGCTGTTACCGTCCTGGCCTGCAATGTTGATGGCTGACAAAATGTCAGGCAAAGAGGCTATGAATACTATCTTCTCCATTAAGCATCTTCCTTAATTTATTAATTGCTCTGTCCTTTATACCCTGAACTGTCGAGGTAGGTTTATTTAAAATTGAAGCTATTTCACGCACTAAATAGCCTTGATTGCATAACTGAATAATTTCTCTTTCGGTTGAGGTTAGCTTTTGTAGGCTCTCTTGGAAGTCCATTGAGGTGATAATATCATCTTCGTTGACTCCATTATCTCCCCAAAGCGGTGTGGAGGTTTCTGGCGGGTCAAGACCATAATTTATTACTTTATTATTTATCATATTGATAAGACATTACACTCCCCTTACCCTAATTGTACAAATATTTGTCAAGTCTGTACGGATTTCAGAAATAATTTCTCCTTTCTATTTATTTAGTAGCATCCTTACAACCCTGTATATATATTATTGCCCCATCATATAATCCACCATAAATCATAGATTTAGCATTAATCTTTTGTTCTTCATTTAGTAATTTCTCTTTGCTAATCTTTTTAATTACTTTATCTTCTAACTCAAATCGTTTTAATAATCTACTGCAATAATATGTTGGTATAGAATTCAATACATTATTCAAAACTCTCACCTCCTTTTTTTATTTATTAAATGGTATTTTCTTTAAGTGAGAATCCTTTGTTGTGCATTCATAAAAATATAAACTACGCTTTGTTTCTTTATTTATCTTTTCTTTTATAATATTTTCTGGCATATTATTTATCTCTCTTAACTCTTTTAATAAATCTTGTATATGCCCCGATATATAATTTATGTAATATCTTCTATAATCTATCGCTTCTTTAATTTCCATTAATTACCTCCTTTTTTTGCAAGGGGTAAACTATATTGTTCTAATCTACCCCTTGCTTTATTTATTTTCATTACCTCACCATATAAAAGTTTTATCTTCTTTTTTCTTTCTATCTATTGCTTTTCTCATTTTATCTATTACCTTTTTAAACCTTTCTATGTGCTTATCATTGCAAGATGTAATTATCTGTTCCCTCACACAATAGAAGTCATCTTTTAATTCGTCCTTTGTAAAATTTACAGTTAACATTTTCTTACCCCCCTATTAAAAATTTATTATGTGTTCCCAAAACTTAAATTCCAATGGCTCAATAATTTCACCTCCCTTCTAACTTATCTATCGCCTTAACTATATCGTTCAAATCATTCACCAATATATATATCCCGCCTGCACCCTCAACGCATTCCTGAAAATGCTTCTGATTATCACTCTGTTTACCCCCCAGTTTCTTCACTTCAATAAATAATACCTTCCCGTTCTTGGCTGCTATGCGGTCAGGAATGCCCTTGTATGCTCCCATTCCTTGCAGGATATGAAAGTTAAACCAGCCAGTAGCGTTTAAGTAATCCTTCACTTGACGCTTAACCTCATTTTCGCTTATCATATATTTCAGCACTTTGGCTTTAACCTTTTTCATCGGTCGCCTCGTTTTTAGGGAAGTATTTTTGCTCTAAATCATACATAATATCCCCTACTTCCTTTTTCCACTTTAGGTTATAGCACATACCATTAGCATTAACCATGTTGTCCAACCACCCCCACATTTCTTTATACTTCTTTAGTTCTATATTCTCCACTTTCAACTTCTCGCCTTGCTGGAGTAAGGGTACAATTGGTTTCAAATCCTCACCTATTGTCTGATATACTTTCCTCCCCATATTGCCAAATAATCTATCAATCGGATAGCCCATTATTTCTTTAAGTAAATTATTTATTTTGGTAAAATCCTCTTTTGGAATAGGTGTAAAAATATCTTCTGGATATGGATTTGATTTTAAGAAATTTTCTAAAAATTCAATACCTTTGTTAATTTCCTTAACTTCCATCGCTTTTCACCTCCTTCTCTTTAAACCACTCCTCATAACTATCTTCTAACATCTCCACTTTATTATTACACTTATCACACTGCCCAACTAAAGACCGCTGAAACGGACAGGACTGCGGGTCTATCTTTAGTTTTATCAAGTTATTGCAGACGGGGTTCGGGCATTCGTAGATGTAGTTAGACATTAATTAATACCTCCTGTTTCAAAATAACTATCTTCGCATTCTATTGAACAAAATCCGCCATCTTTGGTAGGTATAAAATCTAACTTTACCCCACAATATAAACAATTATTTACCTCCTCTATTCCCCCTAACTCCCGCTTTAGTAATATCTTCTCGTCATCATCTGTGCAGTTGTTTATTAGAGCTTCAAGTTCACGCTGTCTAATCTTCTTTTTGTGCCACTTATATGCTTCTTTTTTAATATATTCCAACCCACTAAAACTCCACCTTTCAATTATTGCTCTGTTAATAACTCCCCAATCTATATTTTCAGATGATTTCATACAAAAATAATAAGTTAAAGCAATATTTTTTCGTTTACATTCCTTATGATTAATTTCATTTAATATTGTGTCCTCACAACACAATAATTCCATTGTAAAATTATCGTTATTCACTTTTTACCTCCTATTTCTATATACCAAAGTAATTTATTCTGTGCCTCAATTAAATCCTCAACTCGATTGGTGAGGTTTATCAGGCCTACGAAACTGATTATCACCATGATGATTAGGATGATGATAATGGTACGTTTGACACGGTATAGGTTAGTCATTTTATTCCTCCCACTTTTCGCCAGTCCAGAATTTGTAATATTTCAGTATATCTAATTTAGAAATTCTACCCCAAATTTTTACCCACATCTTAATATAATTTTTCGTTATCATTTTATTTTTCCTCCCTTCACCCGATTATCGGGCGATTAATAATATTATAAATTAAATACTGATCCCGTCGTGTAACCTTTCCAGATTTGACATACTGTATTCCCTTCTTTGGATCATTATTGATTCGAGTATTTATTGCCCTTTGAGCTAAAAACTCCGGACTAAATTTTGGCTTTGCCCCTTTATGCACCCCTTTTTTATGCCAATCACTACCTTTAACCTTTACACCCCACATATATAATCTATGACATAAAGTATTAATTTTAGCATCATATTCATCAGCAAGTTCTATTATGTCAACGCCATTATTGTACATTTCGATTATCTTAACTTTATCAGATCGTAGCCTAGCACTAATAAGGTTTCTATTCATTATTTTTCCTCATCGAATATTATTATTTTGCCTTTTAGGATGTGGATGTTATAATGCTCAATTAGCTTTTTTAACGATGTCATGCTACATACAGAATTTACGCAGTTAGTTTGATTATCGATATCAATTAAATTATAAATATATCCACTTCCATCATCCATAAAACGTTTATTTATAGATCCATAAAATTTACAACTACCCCAAAAGTAACTACAAAAGCACGGAAACTTTATCTTATCCAGATTCTCGCCGTTAACCCAGTTGCCCTTACGTTTATTTCTCTCCATCATACAAATATATTCTTGCCCACACCTATAACATTCTTTAAACATTCTACATTTTTCTTTTTTCCTCACTTTCACTATCTTTGTTTCCAAATACGGTCTACTCACTTTTTTCACCTCCTTTTCTTCTATAATTCCTTCATTATCGGGACTAAAAGCATAAACATATCTATAAATTTTTTTAACCATTCTTATTTAACCTCCTTATTTCTTTCAATTTTATTTCCTCTTTCAAATTCGCTATCCTACATTCATCACTGCAGAACAAATCCTTTGCGAATACATTCTCGGTCAATTCGGTATAGTATTCTTTCCCACAATGCCAACAGAATACTTGAATTTTCATATTAACCTCCTTTCTCTTTCCTTCTGCGATACTTCTCATCCTGCCCTAACCACATCCAAACCAACTTCTCCACGCCTCCGGCAATAGCAATTTCCTTTTTGTATCGAAGTGGATCAGTTAAGAACTTCCCCTTATATATATCCTGTAGTAAGTAATTAATATTAAGATTGGGATATTTACCGGAGAACATTTTTATACGCCAGTTATCAAGCCCATACCAGCATTTATCCTTGAAGTCAAATTCTAACGGATCAGTTTCTTTTTTTATTTCATTAATGTCAGAGGCTTGCCTCTCTCTCTCTTTATCTTTACTTTCCTTTACTTTACTTTCCTTTACTTTACTTTGTGGACAAATGTCAACATTTATCCCATTGCTTGTGGGTAATTGTATACATTTAACCGTAGGCACTATACCTAATTGTTGACATATTGCCTCTTTAGTGGGTTTTTCAATGATTCGTCTTTTATAGACATCACCGATATTATCGATAAAATTCTGGCAGAAAATGATTTTATGCTCCCATAATTCCTTATCGATATTCCCCAGTTCTATTAAGACTTCGATAATCTTGTCTACAGTTTCCTCATTCACCCGGATATATGCTAACAGATACTCCCAGGTGGAGGGGTCATTGCAGTCAATATAATGACCCTCATTATCCCCCAGCAATTCTAATAGTTTAAACCAGAAGGCATAACCATCATTGCCGAATTTGTTTTCTAAGATGAAAATGGTCTTACCTTTTTTGATAATATGAGGAAAGTAATCGACAGTAGCCTTCGTTCTTTTTGACATATTTATTTAATTGACCTCCTAAAATAATGATTCTGGGATAGCTTTACCCATCCCGATAAAACTTTATTCAAACATAACTCTTTGGTCTGGATTCTTTCTTTTTTTTTGATCTTCATAAAGCCACCAATTAAACATTTCCTCACCACTATTCCATCTATCCACGCTTTTATTTCCCTTGGTTTTTCTATTCTCATATAGTTTTTCAAATGCTTTTATAAATGCATTTACATATCTTGGATATTTTTCTGCTTCCATGATTCTGTGTTTATGAGTTGCAAATGGACAAAATAAACATCCAATACGACTCCAACCTTTATCATAAAGATTACAATAAGGAATATTAAATTTATGAATAAATTCCCATACTTCTTCATTTGTCCAATCTATAATGACATTTAGATATTGTTTTAATTTGTCTCTATAACAAGTTTCAAGCATTCTTCTTTTGGATCTTCTACAAGATTCATCCCATCTAATTCCTGTAATTACAATTCTCCCCGAACCCCCTCTTTCTTTATATTCGCTACAACACCACCGTCTATGTCTCAGAGGAAATCCTCTTTTTGTCAGTTCTGTTAGGAAGGGTTTGACAGGATGGTCAATTTTTACATCAGGATGATATTTTTTTATGAAGTATATTAATTCTGGTGGATCAATAGTTGTATTATTGTAATGTGCATCATAGATAACACCAGCCATATCAGCTAATTTTTTAATAACTATACTATCTTTGCCGCCACTAAAAGCGAGATAATAACCACCCGAAGGCTCAAACTGTTGTAATCTTTTAATAGCAATTTGAATCTTATTAATTGTTTCTCCAAATATAGTTTTTTCAATTAGCATATTTACCCCATCCTCTCCAACCAACTCAACTGCACCATCTCCTTCTTCCTCGCCTTCTCAGCCAGGCAATTCCTGTTCAGGTTTCTCGCCCTCAATAGTATGCTTATCCCCTTGTGCCTTAACTCCTTGTAACAACTCGTTCTTTCATCTTCGGTATCATACCAGTAATAACCACCTCTGGGAGTGCTGATAATAGGTGCGCCGGCATCGATTAGCTCACGAAGGATTATTCGGGTGCGCCGGTCGGTGATATTAGTACCACCCATAGCAAGGCACTCTTCGGTTATCTCTGCTTGAGTTCGCTTATTGCTATCGCCTACGTAGGATTTGATGATACGTAATATGATGGAATGGCAGTCATTCATTTAATCGCCTCCGGTTTTTTTGCTTTATTAAGATTGCATTTTATTAACTTTTCTGCTTCTTTTTGTGTTATTAATTCATTTTTACGCAAAGCTACTATGTATCCTAAACAAAAACAAAAAGCATCATTGCTATTGTGAACAGGGTAAACTTCACTTTTGAAAAATTTCTTGATTTCCTTAACTTCCATTAACCAGTCTCCTTTCTTTTTTAACAATAGACATATTTTGGGTCTTATGCCTGCCCTACTTAAAATGAAATAACCTGAAGATGTTTTTATTTTAGGACAGTAAAATCTCATTTTCCCTCTTTTATTAATCATTTTTATATGTGGACATTCAAAACAAGTTTTATACATGTTCTGAACTTTTTATATAATCTATCCTAAAATACCAATCATTATTTTGTAATTTTTTATTTTGGCAATCTTGACAGACGATTACAAATCCATTTATATGCTGGCTAATAAAATGTCTATGAGCTATTAAACTCAATTCTTTATCCTTCCCACAAAAAATACATTCTAAACAAAAATTGGTATCTTTATTTATATTACCTATCTTACCTTTCATTTATTTTTTTCCTCCTTTCTTATTGATATATCCCTTATTTGTCCTGTAGGAAATTTAACTCTTACAAAACCATTACCATTCGGAAACATCTCTAAAATCTTTAATACTCTTACTTTATAATTTTCTTCTCCTTGATATTTTATTTTGATTATTTGTCTCTCTTTCATCTAATCCTCCTTAATATTTACTGTGATAAATCCCATATCTTTCAATGCTTTAATATATTTTTTAAAAAAATAGTCATCAGGAAAATATGCACAAGCCATTTATTCACCTCCCTTAAATTGAAATCCAATAAAAATATTTACTATATCCTCAGACAAATATTTTAGTGTCTTTTTTTGCTCTTTTTTAGCTTCTTCTAAATTTTTTGACTCTATACCTAATGCTTTTCTAATATCATATCTTTTTTCTATTTTATAATTTCCATCCAGTTTTGACTTATAAATATAATAAAACAATCTATTGTTAATTAATTCTTTTATTTGTTTTTTTAATCCTTGAATATTATTATTTAATACTATCTATTTTCACCTCCAATTCTTCCAGTTCTTTTTTATAGAAATCGCTTAAAAAATTATAGTTTTTTTATAGTTCCCCCGCAATATCAATCAATTTATCTCTTACTGTAAGCACCACAGAATAAGCGATTTCAGGCAAAACTATTATTATGGCAACGAGAACTATAATTATTAATTCGGCAAGGTTAAGCAAGGATTTCATACCTCATTCCCCCACACATCCCAACCTTCTCTCTTTTCCCTTGCGAATATATCTATTCTCGGTTCTTTCGTATTTTCTCTCAAAACATCATAAAAGATATTTGGCTTTCTTGAATGCTTCCCTCTCTTTTCGTAAAACATCGAAGGAATAAATTTACCTCTCTTTTTAATTCCCATCTTCCCTCTGTAGGCATATATTATCCATTCAACCCTTCTGTAAATACCGTTAACGGGAACTCCTATCCCTTTATCCCATGCAAAAAAATCCATATATCTAAAATCCCATGCTTTTAATATCTCAAAGCAAAAAGGTATTTTAGAGGTTATAGACCATAAGAACAAATCACACCTATCATCAGCAAAATTATTAATAGGGAAATTTATTATTTCTTCATTACTCATTAGAGGATATGGCATTGGTTTTCCTGTTCTATAATATTTTAAATTCTTCAAATTGTTCTTAACTGCCCACGGGAAGTCAATTACTGCTGTCTGGTATTTCTTATTCGGGAATGATATCATCACAACTCCCCACCATCTCCATCACCTTATCCCTTACCCTGAGCACAAGGCTGTAACAAATCTCAGGCGTTACGATAAGCACGGCAACGCAAACTATAATTGTTAATTCGAGAAAGTTAAGTAGGGTTTTCATCTTATCTCCCTCCAATTATCTAATGGACACCAACTTTGAATATAGTCAACATCTTCAATTTGTGAATGCTCTTTACCACATGCAAGGCCATGTATCGGTGCATAAAGATAATCGCAATTTAAGCATTTATCAATCTTTTTCCCATCACAATCTTTATATATCTTCATCGTCGGCCTCCTTGTAATCTTCGAGTGGACACCATTTAGGAATAGTAGAAGCATATTTAATATTTCTTAAATTCTTTTTGTAACAACAATAGCATTTCTCGGATATAACCCATGCTTTGTCATCACAAGACAAACACTTTTCGATAATTGTTTTCCTTATTAACCATTTTTTCATTCTATCCGCCCTTCTCTTTCCATAATCTCATGCGCCCTTTTATCCCCCTTAATAGCATCTTTCTCTTCATCGGTCAGGCCACCCTCGTTATCATCTGTCCAACCATCGCAAGTATCTTTTTCATACAAGTCAAACTCGCCTCGTGCCTCGCAATAACACAAATCACCATTGTAATATTTACAAGCTCCGCAAATATAATCTGACATTTCCTTTACCCCTTTAATTTAATCTAACTAATAAAATATAAAATGAATAATAGCAGGCGGGTCTCGATAGGCTGACCCGCCCTGGAGGTACTACTCGGTGTCTTTTGGTATGTCTTCGTCGGTAACTTCCTGATCTGTCTTAATCGCTACCAGTAAAGCATCATAAACCTCTGGATGGTCGCAAATATAAGTCTTAACTTGAGAAACTGCTATACCGTCATAAAAGATTTTATGTCTTGTTCCTATATCAATTATCTCTCCCCAAGTATTGACTTTATAGGCTCTTGCTACTGTTTCAACTTCGGCAAGTTTAGTCTGCTTTTCCTCAAAAATCTTTTTTACTTCTTCGGGAGTTCTCAAACTGGTTTTCCCTAATTCCCTTGCCGTTTTCAAATCAGCTTCTCGTTGATTAATTGCTTTATTTTCCTTGACCAAATCTTCTTTCTTTTTCTCTAACAGTGCCTCTCTTGCTTTGGCTCCTTCTTCAGTTTCTTCTACAATGACCGCCCCATCTTCCTTTGAATCGTAGACATGGTTTTTATCCTCTTCGGGTGCTTCAATCTCGTATTTCTTGTTTTGCCCAAAAAACAATTTTTTACCGTTCTGCAATTTAGAAAGGTCTTCTTCGGTAATATCAAGTTCCAATTGCAGGGTATAATGGATTTGTTTTTTCCCCTCGTTGTGGGTTTCCTTTGGTACCCTCCTGAGCTTAAAAGGTACGAAGGCTATCTGATCATTTAATAAGGCTCTGGCATAGTCAATCCCGCTGTTGATATCTACGATGCTGTGATAACTTGACAGGTCAATCTGATATACCCCTCCAATCTTTATTCCCGGCATCATAAAAACTAAACTTGCTCTTTGCTGGCATTTACCACTGTCCAGTAATTCACAAGGACATTCCCGTTCTTCCATATTTTTCGTTTCCTCATTAAGCCTTAAAGCAGTTTCACCATCTCCCCGGCACTTCAAACCCATACTGCTTCCATACCATTTGTAGCATTGCGGGAATATTACTTCTGGATCGTTCATAGGAAAAGCAATATTCAATTCTTTTGGCTCATCTCCATAGAATTTTTTAATCTCTGCCGGACAGACAAAGTAATCAGTCTCTGAAGGATATTCCTTCCCGGTCTTTTGTGATACTTTTTTGATTCCCAATCTAATCTTGCCTAACCTCGGCAACCTTCTAATCGCAGACAACCCGCTAATCCGGGTATATTTTTGTCTAAAAACATTCTCACCGTTCATTTCCATTTCCTCCTAATTTTTTATTTTCTTTTTGCCATAAATACTTCTCATAAGAAGTTGGCTTAAATAAGTTTTCATTACTGCGTCTTTTTCTATCTTCTAATACTTCCTGTTCTTCCTCTACGGTGTTACCGTTCATTCTTGCCCTGTATATCGCTATATGTTTCAATGTCATCTAACTTTTTCCTCCCTATCTTTTTTAGTATCCGGTTAAAGCATTCAGGATTAATCGGGATTTTTTTATATTGCTTTTTCTCTTTAAATTGTCTTGTAAAAACTGTATCGCAAAGCATCTCCTTTTTTATCCCAGCTCTGTTACACATTTCATCAAATTCTTCGTTTTTCATTTCATTTTCCCCCTTAATTAATATTTTCTTACCACTTACAACGCCCGTAACGCTTCATAGACTTCCCCTTTCTATTAGATTTTTCATTTCGCCGTAACCAATCTGTTCTCCAAATCATTACTACGAAAAGTATAAAGATTATGATTAATCCCATCAGCTATTCCTCCCTTCATTTTTTCTATCCCAGCAACCTAACCAAGCCCATCAGCTTAATTACGAAATATACCGTCAAAGCTAACACGAGCAAGCCTGCGATAATGCTTGCGTTAAGATTGAACCTTGTCATAGTTGACCTCCTCCTTATATTTATATATGTCTTCTCGTAATAAGCTTAATATCTTTATTTCTTTTAATTCATTTACTCTATTACCATCGATATAAATTTCTTCATCTTTGATATATACTCTGACTGTTATAAATTTCTTTTTTCTACCTCTTTTCATTATAATTTCCCTCCACTTTTAATTTGGATCACAAAATTCATTCTCCACTTCCAATACTGCCTGCCCCGATATGTGTAAGCGTTTTACTTTTTAAGCCTGGATAGTGTCGGCTGCCAGGCCAACCCAGGGCAGGCATGATTTTATTTTGTTTTATTTATCTCCTTCATTTTCGGAATCTATTTCTGGGAGTATTCCATATAACACTTGAGTTATTTCTTGAGATGGAATGGAATTATTTAAAATATAAAACTTTTTATTTTTACCTAAATAAAATTCAAATTTCATCATTTCTCTACATCCTGTTTTGATAAAAATAACCCCCGTTCCATTAAATTGATTGTATAATTTATCTTTTGATACTTTTGTTAATTTTAATTCTTTATTGATAGACATCCTTTTTACCTCCCTTACTATTACCTGCCCCGGCAACACTCCGCCTTTAATCGGCTAATCTGCACCTAACAAGCATTTTTCTTGTAGGCTGTTTTCTCACAGGGCAGGCATGATTAAAATAAAAAAAGCCAAATAAAAAAGCCCAAACATCTACAGGCTCACCGTAAACCTGTTTAATGTCTGGGTTTAGTATTTTGGCTATTAAATTTAATTATATTTTTCTAAGATATTATCATATGGTTTACATACGATATATTATAGGACGTTGACAAGAGCCCAGACATCCAAAATATTCTATTGTAATTAATCTGGATATTTAAGCACCATATACAGTTTTCCCCTTTATTATCTTAATTTTATAATTATATTGTTCTATAATTTTATCAATTACTCTTTTAGTATTTTGACCTTGTGGGATAGTCTCGCCTTTTCTATATCTATAATAAGTAGCCAGGCTAATCCCGATAATATGAGCCATAGTTATAGGACTAATTTGATGCTTATCAGCAATCTCCATTAGTTTTTTAATTCTTTCATCTTTTATCATTTTTTCACCCTAACTAATATTAGCACATGAGAATTATTTTGTCAACATTTATTTTACTATTTTCAAGAAATAATTTAAAATATCTTTTACCCTGCTAAAATTACATGCTGTAACCCTTTAAAATAGCCAATATCGTTTTTTAGATACCTACAACTGCCGTAGTAGCAAATTGTGCCTTTTACATAGATTATAGCGTTAAGATATGAATATCAACGATTATTTATGCAAAATAAGGGTCATTTTATACCCTGTGGGGGTATATAATAAAATAGCCCGGCTCTCGTATCCGGGCTATCAGGAGGAAAAAATGAATCCAGGGTAAAACCCGCCTGGCCGGGATAAGGCTTCTCAATCTTATACACTAAAGTTAACGGATATGGCATGTATCGTGTCTATAATCGTGTAGTCAAGATAGACTTCGATTGTAGTATTTACTATATACCATATACTATATACTATCCCATATTCTTTACATATATGGTTGCCTATCCTGGCAGGATTTCAACCTCGCATCTGGTGGGATTTTGCTTTCAGCTATTAGCTTACTAACCGTTCTTCCCGTTTCATTAATACCAGCGTCCTAAACGCTTCAGAATAGGCAGTTCGTTATAGTACCGCTATTTGGTATAAAACAATACTAATTTGTTACTGTATCGTTACCTTTTCGTTACTGTAATCATCACTTATTGCAGAAAAGAGAAATAACATAATCTGTTGTTATCATATCCTGCAAACAGGGGACGCCGTTAACGTCATAGACGCCCCCGTTACTCCTTCTACACATGGCAGGCGAGCTAATATTTTGGATGATGGTCTAATATATTAGATGATGAGCTAATCAAAATATGCTAAAAATTTCTTCTTGTATTCATCCCCGCCATCGGTATATGGTTCGTCTATCAAGAAATTTTCATATAAATCCAAACAAGCATATTTAAAATCCATAATTGCTTTTTCTTCGGTATCACCTTCTCCGTATATTTCTAAATCTTCATTTTCTACGATGTAAAGTTTTTCTATTTTTACTTCAAATGGTTTTTTTAATTTTTTATCAAAAAGTTCGTTTATAAGCATATTCAATCTCCTTCAAAATATAATAGTCGCCCGAGCAATGTTAATTCCGCATCATTCTTTTCCTCTGGCGTACCATTTTCTAATTTCTCTAACAATTCTTCGTATGTCATAATATACTCCTAAATACTATACTTAAAAGTCTACTAAATTGGATTGTCTCCAATTATGTCTATAATTTGTCTTTTAACGCTTCTCTAATCTCCTCATTCGGAGCATCTTCAATCTTCCAGCCCCGCCTGATTTTTTCAAGCCAGATATCAATAATATATATTTCCATTAATTAACTGTCCTTAACTGTATACATTTATATTTTTCTGTATACCTATTCATCCACATATCTTTGCAAGTGTAGAGGTTTGTTACAGTTCACTGATTAATGAATAATCCTACGGCGTGAACATTAATTGCCGTAGGTTATGTACAATGTGTAATAAGTTGCCTTGTTAGGGTTGCAATATGTGACCTCAAGTTGCTATATTAGGAATGCAATATTATACTTTAGAGTATATTCGTGTCCTCGTGGGACGCTTGGTGCATTCCAAGTGTCATTTTATTCAGCCACATCAGTATATCTGCACTTTCGATATAACAGCCAGAGTACAGCCAGAGTAACAGCCAGAGCTTATTCCACTAATGCCACTTTTATGGAAAATCTGGCATTGGTAGATTTTTGCCTGCTTTTTGTGGTAGCTATGGTTACGTATTCCATAACCTATTATTTCTTTTGTTACAGGCTGAAAACCCGTCAGGGTGCGCATTGTTAAGAGGCGTAACGAGTATATATAAGGTAGTCATATAAACTACCTAACCGATATAATTAATCGGGGAGTCGTATAATTGCCTGACCTATAAAAGCCATTTTCCGATATTTTCCTGATTTATCTTAGAGCGTTAACCCATAACATCAGGTGTATTTAGGGGACTTGACAGATTGCTGTGTACCTTCCTGTTCTACCCTCGACGGTATCTTGCCTTAGTGGACTAAGCTAAAGCTCAGACTTTCTTACCACCTACGTGAGTTATCCGATAGGTCAGGCAATATGGTGGAGGCGTCGGGAATCGAACCCGAGTGTAGCTTTTCGCACCTGTTAGGATTGCCCTACTCCTATTTAGCGGTGTTATTCTGCTATCGAAACCTTACGCCCCCATATTATCTACATACTTGCTTAAATCCCTAAATAATGGATTATATAAATCAGGGTAACCATTTTCAATAATCAAAAATCCTTGATTCCATAAGGGATAAGTATTTGTAGTCTGTATATAAGCTACCTTGTTTGAATCAAACAACCCCCCACTATTAATAACAACATATTTGCCACTCTCACTAACAGACATATCGCAAAAGTGACCATGTGCAGAAATAATATTCATTTCGTATTTACCCGCTAAACGATAGGGGATCCTACCTTTGATCTGACTGTAGTTTTTGGGGTGACATATTCTCCATTTCTTATTACCCGAAGTTAATATAATATGATCCCGATTAGTAATCTGATATTTATCAATATTGTCAGTGAATAATCTAAATATATCTCTCAAATTAAGTTTACCTTTAAAAATTGCCATCAATCTATATATTTCATGATTACCCATATTGATAATTATTTCTTTAAAGTTATCTTCTAATATATGTAGTGCCTTCATGGTTTCCGTTCTCTCAAATGTAAAATTCCTTGCTTCTTCTTCCTCCGGTAATCTTTGTTCAAAATATGAGAAGGCATCTACATTAAGTAAATCACCATCAATAATACAGGTATTAATCTTTTTTTCTTGTGAAACGTTTAGCATAATATTAAATAATTTTTTATCATGTAATGGGATATGAACGTCACAGATTATCATGCTTTTTTTTCGCGTAAGTTGTAAGGGTTCATATAAACGTTTTTCTTTTTCTATACAATATCGAATATTTTGCTTTATATCATTTGCTTTTTCTTTAGGAAATTTACCACAATCATTGCAGAAATATCTTTTTTTATATTCCCCCTTATAAGTTGAATGTCCGTATGGCGATAAATCTATTGAGCCACAATAAGGACAATTATTTATCAAATATCCTCCTCCTTAATTATTTTAATATTCTTTTGGTGGTTCACAAACCCCACCATCACAATTATCTTTCTTCTTATCTTTTTGCTCTTTTTTTTCTTCCTTCAACATAAGCAATATCTTATCGTTGATAACGAGAAAAGGCGTAAATCCTATAATCCTGTCAACCTCTACTCCATTCTTATAGAAAATCAATACAGGCAACCCTCGAAGCGGTCTAAAATTGTTTAGGAATTTAGGGCTTTTATCTACATCTACCTTGACAAATTTAACTTTTCCTTTATGAAATATAGTCAACCTTTCAATGATAGGATCCATTAACTTACAGTATTTACACCAGGAAGCCCAGAAATCTATTACCACAGGCGCATCGCTTTTAAGCACCTCCGCCTCGTAATTATCGGCGTTCAATTCTATTATTTCTTCACATAAACCGAATATAGATAATAAACTGATTACACATAAAGTTAAGATGATTGTTTTAAGTATTTTCATAATTACCCTTCTAAAAAGAAATTCGCAATGCCCCGTAAAATTCCTTATCGGTATTGTATCCGAAGGCAAGTTCGATATTATCCCTTATCATATAGCCAACATCACCGCCAACAACAAACCTAAAATCCTCAAAGTCTTGTATCAGAAGTGATACATTAAGGCTGTAATCTTTTATGCTCAATATTCCTTTAGAGATGATAATCCCGTAAGAATTATCAAAGGAATAATAACCGCCTGCCTTCAATTTTAGACTTGTTTTCTTAATCGCTATTTCTTCTTCGGCAAGAGTTGGTATAAGTTCTGACAATTTTCTATGCCGAGTTATGGTAATACCACTTTCTAAAGAAACAAGATTACCGTCTTTATCTTCATAGATAACTATCTTTTCTTCTCCTTCACCCAAATTAATTAATATC
>Ga0307376_10000625_pt1 | contig 43412 bp, 55 predicted proteins | sample TR2MG_FD_202536 | JGI IMG/M metagenome (GOLD analysis project Ga0307376, IMG submission 202536) | Soil microbial communities from Risofladan, Vaasa, Finland - TR-2 | ecosystem: Environmental > Terrestrial > Soil > Coastal area > Acid sulfate soil | place: Finland: Risofladan, Vaasa | collected...
TTAATGGTACCGTTAGGGGCTATATCCCCAGAAAGGACCCACTTTTTAAATCCAAAACCCGAAGACGCTATCTATTAGCGGTTATACAGCTTCCACTCCAACTTTTCTATTGTGGCGTTCGCCTCCGAAAGCTTGGCGTTCGTAGCGTCAAGCTCTATGAGTGCCTGTTCATACAGCTCATACAGCACACGATTTGACACCCTTGCTTCCCCGTGCCAATCGGCAGCCTCACGCTCTGCCGCCTGTGCTCTGTGATATAGGAGTTTGGCTTCCATTTGGCGTTTTGCTGTTTCCGCTTCCGTGATTGTCATTTCCTCGAATTTTTTCATGATTTGTCCTTTCCGTTTTTGTTGGCCGTTGACTTCGTTGAAGAATTTTCGGGCTTCTTTCATAACGGCATTGTTATCTTGTTTATCTGTTTTAGGTTTTTTTACTTTTGGCATAGGGGTTTCAGAGGTTGCGGCTGGTAGTCCCCTATCTTCAATATCAGGGACTTTATTGAAAGTTAATTTAAAAAAATTTATAATCTCATCAAGATCTTTATTTTCGTTTTCGGACATATTGCAATTCCCAAACAATTAGGTTTTTTTATCCTTAAAATCGCCCCCATAAAAGCTCAAAAGCTTTTTTCGCCTGTGCCGGTACCCAGGCATTACCGAGAGCTGCCACCCTGCCACCGCCACATTTTATCTTTTTCATCCGCGGTACATCAGGTTCTTGGCCCCACCCTGCCTGCTCCTGCATTGGCATCTCATGCGCTGCGTCGGTCCAGCCTATAGGATAGCCCATGTACCACTCACACCATGCAGGATTTAAAGGGCCTGGAGAGCTATATTCGGGGCGTTTATTGCTCTGATATCTTGCTTGCTCCATATCGCCGGGCGTTTCCATGGATGCTGTGAGCGTCGGCAAGAGAGTCCGTAAATTATCGCCGCCCTGTTTTCCTGGCCCCCTGCCGGCGCCGGTGTTATCGCTGGCAGTTAAAGTCGGCAGCACCAGCAAGTATCCACATTCTTTCTCTTTTATGCCATGCGCCAACGGCTCCCGCCGATAGCACACCCCACTCAGCATCATACCCGATAGAGGCCAGATCCCCGAGAACGACATCAAGCCCCCGTCTATTGAGAATTGCGGAGTTTTCCACGAATACGAATTTTGGTCGAACTTCGCAAACGATCCGAAACATTTCTTTCCAGAGCCCCGATTTTTCGCCAGTAATTCCTGCGCCTTTCCCGGCCGGGCTGATATCCTGGCAGGGGAAGCCACCAGTGACGATATCGATATATCCTCGCCATGGCCGGCCGTCAAATGTGCGGATATCGTCCCAGATAGGAAAAGGCGAAAGCGTTCCATCATCTTGTCGGGAGATAAGGACGTCTCGGGCTTTGCGCTCGATTTCGACAGCGCAAACTGTTTTCCAGAGTCCACGCCCTGCGATAATTGATCCGCCAATGCCTGCGAAAAGTGCCAGCTCATTCACTGCCCTGCCTTATCACACCGCTCCTTACATTTCTTGCAATCCTGGGCCTGATCCAGATCCATAATGATATCAATCAACATTGGCACAAGGCGCAAGATGACAGCCGTAAAAAAGCCACGCTCTTTCCCGGGCGATCTCTTTTGGTGCGTCATCGCTTCCAGGGCTTTTCGATCCCCAGGCAAGAGGGAAGCTTTATGGTCCTGTACCGTGTCCATAGTCATCTCATATATAAGACGCAGCTTCGTTTCGTCCGGCTCAGCCGGCTTCTGAATCCCTGCCATGCATGACAGCAAGAGCGCACATATAAGCGCCCCGATTACCATTCTATTCCCTTTCATCGTTTTCCTCCTTTTCTATCCGTGTGATAAGTTTCAAGACTTTCCGCCGTTTTATCGCATCCACATTTTCGACCATTTTCGGGTAAAAAGCCTTCATCTGATCGATCAAAATTTCCACGTCTGCAATCTCCCCGGCAAGACAGGATTCGTACCCACGGCCAGCGGCCATATGATGTGCTTCAACCGCCAATTCACTACATTCTTCCGCCAGTTTGTGCAGCTGGTGTTTTATGCCGAAATGGCCAACGGCTTTTTTGTATACAGTTTTTTGTGGCATTTTCACCCCTTTTTCGCTCATACTCCATTTCTTCGAAAGCACTCCCTGCCGGCTTTTATCTCATCCCTGAATCTATTTATGAAAAACTCTTCTATATCCGCTTCTGTTCGATTTATTTCCAGCATGCTTATTTTTTTTTGTATCGCGAAGAGCTCCCCGTCTATTTTAAACTGTGCCAATATTATTAAACAGCTATTATCTTCATCCGTAGATAAAGATACGTGGCTTTTCACCGGGATAGCTTTCTTGATTTTTTTAATCAAAGAAAACGCTTTTTTTATTCCATTGTTTACAATTCTATTCTCAATATTCATTTCTAATACCTCCAATAATCCCGGATAAGCTCATATAATAGCCAAGTATCGGCACAATCTTTTTCACAATATTGCCGAATGATTTTCTCGCCCCTTGGCCCCATACGATAAAATTCCTGCATCATGGACCCGTCGAGGCCGTCTTTGCCGGTGGATAGGTCGAAATATCTCATGTAATAATCCAAGCTGCCTTGTGCAAACCGATCCCACTTTCCAAGGACCATACGACAATCAGTGTGATTCGTGATCCGATACATCCCGCAATCGATTCTCACTGTGGGTCGGACGCGCGCCTTCATCGAGCGGAGTTCAAGACACGGGATGTCGAAAGAAATCCCGTTGAACGTGACAAAATGATCGTACCCTTTCGCGGCAAGGAAAGACCAGAATTCCGTGAGCATGGCCCCCTGAGCCTTTAAAGACGTGTCGGATGACGGCAAGAAGAAGGATCCGCTGTCTTTTCCGTCATCCCACCCAATGCAGATGGGTATGTTTTGTTTCACATTCTTCCACATGTCCCGGATCTGATCTGATTTTTCCTGTTCGTGTTTGGCCATGGCTTCCGCTTGCTTTTTTTCGACACTTGCGGCTATTTTCACAGGATCAGTTACCCGGCCATCCGGTTTTATCACTGTCAGGTCCGGCAGAGGAATCGGCTTTAGCAGCGGTATACAATCCGGATCGGGGATTGTCTCAATGTCGAGTATCACGACTTTTCGGGAGATCATATCAGATCCTTTTCAATCGCCAACCATTCCGGAATTTCGAAAGTGGCCATATCGTCATCGTCCCCATGCCGGTCAAATTCGGAAATTTGGCTTTTCGGGATCCACATTTCATTATCGCCGTCAAAGAAAAGATAGGCAAGTGTTGTTTCGGCCTTGATTTCCATTGTGAATTCTACGGATGAAATGGGTATTTCTCGTTTAAAGCTCATGCATTCCTCCGTTTTGATCATTCAGCCGGTAAATACCAAGCCTGTGAAAAATTATCATTCCTTAATTCAAGTAATAGTTTTGCATATTCTTCCGGAGTTTTTTCGATAAATTTTTTCCACTTGATCGGAAACAAAAATCGCACACGAAACGCTGATATATCATCTCCGGAAATCGTATAAAGTACAACCATAGCCGGTATCTTCGCCATTTTTGCAAGATTCATGGTTACGGTCCCGGCTTTCCAATCTTGTCCAACATCAATGGCGGTTTCAATCAGACAGCACGGCTTTTTTGTTTTGTCGTGATATTCTGTGTATAGAATGACATCATTATCGATCATCGCCAATTCCCGAGCTTCGGCAGGCGTGACAAATCTTTGAACCGATTCAATTCGATGCCATTTTGAATACGTCATATCCCGAGTTCCATATATTTCAGTTTGTGACATATCAAACCCTCCAGACAATAATTTCACGCGTCAGAACTAGACAGCGCTTGTTTTCCTTGGCCCATATTACCATTTGTGCATTGCATTGTTGTGATTCATAAGGCACTGAATACCGCATATCGACCGGCAAAGAAACGGCTTTTATCATATCAACCACATGGTCTGTGAATTGCTTTTCAGGAGCTTTCCATTGCGTCGGTTGAATAATCATGGCGATCACGGCCCCAGGTTGCAACTTTTTCGAAAGACCTTTGACAAACCCGGCAAGAGTGGAATTAAACTTTTCAAGATCCATATTCGCCAAGTCTTCCGGATCATCGGAATATTGACCGGCAGCTTGTTTCCAGTATGGCGGATCGAGATAAACGAGTTTCACATCTTTCCACCGGGGAACCGATGGACATCCGGAATTTATATCATGGGCCCGGATTTCTTTTTCCCGCTCCACTATCGGTTTCCGATCAGATACGAAATAGCGACGGCCTCTCTTTTTGCACACGTCGATTGTTGAACCTCCACCGGCAAACGGATCGAGAACGATATCGAAAGGCTCGGTGTAGAGGTATATCAGGTTTTCCAACCATTCCGGCTCTGAATTTCCAAAGTGGGATACTCCGGTTGTTTTGGTTTGTTTTTTCCATACGTTGTAGATTGGAGGTGTATAATCGTCTTGAAATTGGATTTTATGAATATTTCCAGATCTGTTAATATTCATAAAACCCTGTTCTTTTTCGTTACCTTTTATCCATAAATTTATAGTTGCCTGATCCTTTCCCAAAGATTCTGCTATTTCACTTTGAGTCCGGCATGAAAGCCAAAGGTCGAAAGCCTCTTTCTTTTGTTTCGCTTTCGTATCCGTGTCAATTCTTCGCAGCCATTCATTGACAGTCGAAACAGCAACCGAAAACAAACCCGGCAAACGCTTTTTGAATTCCGGCCGGTCCTTCTCTGCCGTCGAATGATACAGACTCCGTGCCTTGTCCTTTTTATCCTCTGCCGACAACTGCAACCCATGAGCGTTGTTTTTCTCAATCGCAAGGAAAAGAAGATCTCTATCGGATGCTGTTTCGATAACCAAAACTTCGATCTCTTCCACTTCGTTTTTTTTGTGAGCCGTCCACCGATGCCAACCGTCAATCAGGATATTGTGCTGATTGATTTCAATCGGTGGCATGATTTCAAGATTCAAAGCGTATTCTTGAACCTTCGCCGGGTTCGTGATCGATCTAGGATATAGGTCTTCCCTGTAAACTACTTCGGACGTTTTGATTTTCATTCTCAACCCTTCCTGAGCTTTTCAACACTGTATTTCGTTTTGTATTCATCACAAAAACTATTTCCACATTGAAAAAAAAGAAATCCATTTTGAACAAACTCTTTGAAAAACATAGTTTTCTTGCATACTGGACATGGCATCCAAGCTATAGCAGCAAAAGATTTTACCATTTCAATAAAAAGTTCGTTCAGTTTCAAGTCTTTTTCTGCTGCAATTATACGGAATCTGCGCTTTATATCTGAATCAACTTTTAAATTTATTGTGACTTGTTCCACTTTTGTGTCCTTTCTTTTAAGATGTGAATTATACATATCTGGCTTTCTTTATTTTGTCAACCCCTTATTTCACCCCAACCCCGAAAAAAGACCCCGGCAAGGGGGAAGGCCTTGTTTTTGTTGCGTATGTTTATTTGATGGCATTAAAAATCACCACAAGATACGGTCCTACCTTCGCATCGGTTGATATGTTTTTCCTCCCCCTCAGATTCTATTAAATTGATCCAGACGTGTTCCCGCTTCCCCGCATCCCGATATTTACCGCAATCCTGGCATAAAATTCTGGTTTCGTTTATCGACATCAGGATGATAATTGTCGTTTTATGCTGGCACATCATTTCCCCGCCCATGTCATATATTTCCCGTTTATATCAAAATAACATTGGCTTTTAACATCGTACCGCCACCGCACACCACATTCCGTCGACCACGGCCCGGACGTGTAAAATACCGTTGCTTTGATGCCCGGGATGAAAAAAAAGCCTGTATTTCCCGATTTTCACCTTCATTTCCTTCATGATTGTCATCCCCCCATCAAAAACCGGATACACATAGCCGCAGTTTGCACGGCTTCTATCTGCATCCGAATAAAAGCATCGTCCCCGTTTCGATTTCCAGCAGGGTATCGATGATCATTGGCCGCCTGTACGAGTTCCCCGGCTTCCTCTGCGATGATCGCCGCCCGGTGTATGCAGTCCGGTAGGGTATTTCGGATAAAGCTTCCTGGCTCGTTTCAGCTCGTTCTTGATCAGTCTTGCAGCTTTTCGAAATGTCATGTTTTTTGGTCCCTTATTGAGAATCATTCTCATTAATGCGGGGTTATGGGGTTATTTGGGGTTTTTGCCAAGCCACGCGTGAAAAAATAAAAGTAACTAACAATATAAAACACTAGAGAGGGGGGGACAATAACCCCGAATAACCCCATAACCCCGCGGTCGATTTTATTCATCATGGCTATTTATGAAATATCGATTGACCTTGCTACGGGAAAAACCGTCCTGTTCAATCGATCTTTTCCCCTCGTCGGTCGTGTATATCCGCCCCTTTACCCGGGATATGGCCCGCCCAATACTTCGACTGTTCAGCCGGTCCCCCCCTATTTCCGTCAGGATATCTTTCAAATCTTCGTCATGGACAGACCCGGCTATCAATCGCGATACAGTGAAATCGCCGGTCATATCCCCGATCAGGAATTTTTCAACGGCTGAAATTAAAGCTTTCGCCCTTGTCGTTTCGGGATCCTCTGCGAATGCCGCCTCGATAGCGTCGAGCGGATCCACACAATCGAAAATTCCATCATTGAGCCTGAAAATGGCCGGTCGAATAAAGTCTGACCAATCCTCAAACGATCCCATTTGCCGCTTGTCCTTTTTCCCGGTCATGAGCCCGGCCCGCAAGATGATAAAAGCCGCCCGGATCATTTCCAATCGATTCCACCGGCAATGTTCCAGCGGATCAAGAGGAAACCGGCGTTCCCATGGCCGCTCCATATGTGGATCCAGATGGATTCGAAGAAGGCGCCGGCAAAGATCACCAACAGGCGTGATATTATTCCCCGTGACCATAAAAAGCGACCTGGTGGAAACGCTTCGCATGGATGAAGAGCCCAGAAGGCGATCTTCGTAGGTTTCGGAAGTCAACCAGGCGCAAAGTGCCGCCGATGTAAAATGGCCGATCACGTTATCGATCACAATCGCCCGCGGTGATTTCATGCCGATCGATAACATTCTTTTCCGGGTTTCCTCGTCAGCATCTCGCCCATCGTTATGGGGAATCACTTCCGCCTTGCCGCCCGCAATAATAGAAAGGCATTTTGACAGCAGGGATTTTCCAGAAGATGGCGTTGTCGCTGAAATATAAAAACCAGGGGCCACAGACAAAACAGGCCGGACGGCAGCCGTCAGCAGTGCCGCAATAAAAACGGATCTATCGGCATTAGATTCAAAAGGGAAATCTTCAAAAGGCAAATACAGAGTTTCAAAGGCTTCAGTAATCTCTTCAGTCGTGGGATTTTCCGGGATATCGGACCATTCAGACACAGCGAAATCAAGAAAAAATTTGGTTTTCGGATCATATCCCGGTTTCTCGATAAGCTCCCCGGTTATCAGCATGATAGGGTTTTGAACAACTCCCAGAAGATCGTTGAAGGGACGGCCGAAGCCATGAAAAACGGCTTTAGCTACCTGAAAAGGTGCGTCTATCGGCATCGGTCCTGCTGCCGTCGCCTTTTGCCAGTCGGCCCGCAAATCCATCAGGAACAGAATCGTCTCGACATCCACCGGTTGAAAAATCCCTCGGGCATCGATCCGAACAAGGGCCCCACCGAATTTATAGATGTCGCCATGCCTTGCCGCCAATCTCATAAAGGCGTTTGCCGCTTTCAGTCGTTCGCCCCTCTGCATCGTAATCACGTCTAAAATATCCGGATTGTCTTTGATCGAAATTGCGTTGTTGACGATAGACGCAATAAGAGGCGATTCCCCGGACTTTAAAATTTCATTAAGGTCATCGGATGTCTTGGCAAGATTCCAATCAACTGTGAGTGACTCAGGGAACATTTCGGCCACTCTTGCAGCTGCCTTTTGTCCCGATGTATGATTATCGAAGCAGCAGACAATTTTTTTTCCTTCCGGGATCTTGCCTTGCAGGGCATTGGTATTGCTTGCGGAAAACAGAGATATCACGAAATGATCCGGAAAAACGTCATAGGCCGAAAGGCCATCAATAACCGCCTCCGTGATCAGATACGTTTCCGCCTCCGGGTCCCCGATAAAAAAAACGCCGATATCAGGACTTGATTGATATTCATGGCGTTTTTTTATCGGCTCCATCTTCCCCTTTTTGAAGATCACCGGCAAGGGTGGAAGAAAGATATTCTGAAGTCCGACCAGGTCCCGGCCAGGGGCAAGCCACATGGGAACCACGATTGAATCCGATTCGACAACCTTTTTTTCTTTATCCTTCCCGGCATAGGCTTTTTTTGAATATCCTGCAAGGGCAGAAAAGGCTTCGATGGTTTGGTCTGATATCCCGCGACTTTTCAGATACCCGGCCCCACCTTTCAAGCCGTTCATCTTTGCCGCTCCCCATTTAAGAGCGAAAAGGTTTTCTGTCGGCTCAGTCGATCCGGAGGATCCCTTTCCTTTGCCGTTTCCGTTCCCGGTCCATTCAAGCCCGGCAATTTCGCAGAGGCTTTTTTCAGCTCCGATAAAGTCAACACCGTGCCGGTCCATGTAGAAATCAAATATGGACCCCTTTTTGCCGCAGGCGGATGAAAAACAATTGAAATATCCGGTTTTGAGATTTATTGAGAAGTCTTCAGCGCCGCCGTGGAAAGGACATTTACAGTTGGGAGCGTCTCCTCTTGGGTTTGTACGTCCTAAAGTTTGGCTCGTTTCAGACTCGTAAAAGGATCTGATGCCGAAGGAACCAAGGGCGGAAATTATATCATTCTTTTCCATTTTTTAACGCCTTATTCTTTTGGTATAACAACTTCTTTGATACCCTTGCCGCAATACGGGCAGAAGACCCACCCGTTTTCAATCGGCCCCCCCTGATCGTCGAAAATAAAAGACCCGTCACATTCTGCCGAATATTTCTGGTCATCTGTTTTGGTCCACTCGCAAAAGCCGTCATCTTCCTCTTTTTTTTGCCGCTTCTTTTAAGTCCATTTATTCACCCCATTTATGATATTTCCAAAAGTTTTCCAGCAAAAGAAAAGTGATCCGCTCGGCCAATTGCCGATGATGCCCCCATACAACATGGACGCCGTATTTCACGGACCAGGCCAGGCAAGTGCGCCAGACAGCTTTCGGATTCATCCGGCTGTATGCCGGCGGATTTTTGAGAATATTTATCCAATCATCTTCGATCATTAAAACAGAATAGTCAAGCTCTGCAAGGCGTTCGAACTCGCGTTCAAAAGGCTTGCGCCTGCGTCCCATGCTGCCGAAAAGATCTTCCGGAGTTTTTCTTTCGACTGCAATCCGATCTTCGAACCCGACAAGGGAATAGTCCCCGGTCTTTAACGTCGCGGTGATCGTTTCCGGGCGGGGATTGATGGCGGTAAAGGTATATGGTAGTTGTTCCCGCGTATCTATTTTAATGGGTGGCATAACAGTCACTTTTCTTCATTTTCAACAGTATCAAGATATGCCCCAAAGTCATGCATAAAGTCTTTGAATAAAGCCTTAAGCTCCTTAACATGATCCACCAAATCCAATATCGCAGGATCGGTAAAAGAGACTCTTTTCCTGATTTTTAATTTATGTAGCTTTTCTCTTTCGTCTTTTATTTTAGGGTTGATAATTGATAAAGCTTTGTTACAATTAGAAATCCTTTCTCTTAAACATTGCAGTGTTTCCCTGTAATCTATCACGGATATATTGCTTCCAGAGATTTTGTATTCTGCCATCTGGGTTTCAAGTTGATTCTTTTTAAAAACCAAGGTTTCTTTTTCATCGATTAAGTCTTCAAGAGTTTGCCTTTGTTCGTAATTTCTAAAATTAATAAAAGAACTACTTCCGCCAGTTGATACTCCCTGTGGTCTCATCATTTATCCCCCAAATTTCTCATTTAAAAAAGTTTTCCGACTATCACCCCGCCGACCAATAGCCCGCTCGACAACTGCCCATTGCCCGACAGTAAAAACCGCCGTTTGGCCCCGCGTGATCGCGGTATAAATCCAGGGATTGTTAACGATAAACGATGTCGATTGATGTACTGGGATGATCACAACCGGGGATTCACTCCCCTGCATTTTATGGCATGTCACGGCGAAGGCGTGACGCAAGTCGTTAGCCGTGCGTGATATGGCAACGTCCCGACTCGGATCAAAAAAAGTTACATAGATTTTTTTTTCGTCAATATCCGTTACGATCCCGATATCCCCGTTGACGACAGGCACATCCTCATCGCCATGTTCATCTTTCAGCATGGCGTTTTTCAATTGTATCACTTTTTCCCCTGATCGATACGGACATCCTTTCACAGGATCCCCATGGACAAGATTGAATCGCAACTCTGCATTGAGATTGTCACAACCGAGCGCACTCTTCCCGTTCGTGGGCGTGATCACCTGCGTATCCCACAACGGATCGAACCCGTTATTTTTCGCCCATTCATGCAGTCGTTTTACCATCGATATGATTTCTCCCGGTTCGGACATTTCAAGATGACGGAAATTCACTCCGGCGTCAAGATCGATTTTTTCCGTGGGCGCAGCAAGGGAACGGAAATCCCTGATGGCTGTGGCCGCCTGAATGATTCCGCCCGAATTCCGGAAAACTTCCGTCAGCATGGTTATCGGAATCCGGCCGGAGGCTATCATATCCCGAAAAGGGGCGCCAGGCGTTACCGGTGGAAGCTGCCCGGGATCGCCAACGAAAAGTATTTGCGTTCGTGTCGTGTCCACGGCATCCAGAAGAGACGCCATGAGACTTAGCCCGTCCATGGACGTTTCATCGGCAATGATAAAATCAACCTCAATTTTCCGACTCGCCCCCCGAGTAAACCGGAAGTTTCCGTCCATGTCCATCACCGGCTCAAGTGCCCTGTGAATCGTGACGGCTTCAATCCCGGTGCACTCACTCATTCTCTTTGCCGCCTTGCCGGTCGGTGCGACACAAAGGATTTTTTTCCGTCCGGAAAGCCGGTCAATTATCGCTTTTAATGTTGTCGTTTTTCCGGTTCCAGCGTACCCGGATAGTATGGATACGCTGGAGTTGATTGCCATGCCTACGGCGTTTTGTTGCGCTGCTGATAATTTCATTCGTCAATCTTCATTTGTCGTTCATCGTCCGTCATTTTCTGAGTCCGAATCACAACCCCGGTATCTTTCCGCGTGATCTCCCATTGTTTTGCTGAGATGTTCGGGATCATCTCGCATTCGATTTGGCGCATCTCGTACCCTGAATTGATCTTTGCAGCCGCCGCGCTGATATGAGCTTCGAACCCATCAATCCGGTTTTTGAATTGACCCATAACGACCTTTTTTTCCTCTTCCGATTCCTCTTTTGCCGTGATGTGTGCCGCCATTCCCGATGCTATCTCTCTTTTTTCTTCCTCGGAAAATTTGTACTTCAGATATTCGTTGATCGTTTTTGATTCCATGGATTTGCTCCCTTCAATTTTAGCTATAATCGTTAAAATCTGGATCCTGTTCGCCGTTCAAAATTGCCAACTCATCAAATCTTGGCAAAAGATTGAAAATATCTTCATAATCAATTCTTTCTTCCGGCGAACTATCTTCTGACGGATTTTGCAAAATGACTTTCAAAAAATGCGCCTGATGAACAGACAAGCACAATTCGATTTCCACTGTTTTTTTTATTCGATATCCCATTTATATATCCCCCAATTCTTCGTCAAATTCCACTTCCCCGGCGAAGCCGCAAGCCTCGCAACCGATCCCCAGGCAAGCCGTGTGCATGACAAATTTCTTGCAAAGTCTTTGCAACTCATAATCAAGGTCTGTCATATCGTTAGCCAATAAATTCTTGATTGTATCCGATATCAAAAACTCGTTTTCGTGATCCTTCCGGAAGGTGATCCACCCGTCATACTCGCTCACCAAGTCCCCGTCATCGATCAGAGCAGAAATTCCGGCATCGGCATTGATTCCGATCAACCCCATGATTTTTATACTCAGATCATCCCGCAAGATCCACACGGACCCGGTCGACCGCTGAAACTCCCGAAGGGCGTATTCGGTCGCAGACTTTTTCCGCAGGATGGAATCGACCGGAATCTTGACCGGCCCCATTGCCACCTGATCGGCAAGAAGAAAACCGACGCCTCGGAACTTCGTCAGTCTGTACGGATCGGCCCGGATCCACGCTGGAGCGTCCGCCTTATGATCATCGAAAAGGCGATAGGGCAGATTTTTCGGAAGCCCCTTGATACCTGCGAACATTTGCAAAAGTTCGATGATCACCTTCTCTTCGTCCGCCATGGCTTTAAGATCGCTGCTGATTTTTTCGGCCAGGCCCCCGGCAAGGAAAGGAAAGTCTTTTCCCGCCCTTGCCGGATCGTCCCGTAGGATGTCAATCGTATCGCTTCCGTATTCGTCCGTGATCTTCCGGGCCTTTGCCGGGCCGATGCCGTCAAATCTCTTCTGAAGAAAAATATTGATGCCCATGACATCCCGCGGACGTTCAACAATTGCACTACCGAAATGAAATTGCCGGGTGACTTTCCCCTTGTAGGTGTTATCCTTCCAGACGCCTTCCCGCAGGGTATACGACAGCCCGACTTCCGGCCCGGAACAGTTGCCCAGGGCCGTGAAATCATCCGAGAACCCGAAAGAATCATCATCCGGCATAGAAAACCGTCCGATGATAGACGATTCCCGCTGCCAGATAATCCGGTCCAGAGTGGCACCGGTTATGGTTTCCCCCTTTGCAGACATTAGATCGCATCCAGATCGATGGCGGGTTCCGGTGTTTCAGCCATTGCCCATCCGCCAAACATTTTGATTGCCACAAAGTCGGTCGGCTCCCACTTGCCGGTGCTGTCATTTTTTCGCCGGGTAAAATCGGTTTCAATGATCGCGGTCCGGCCCAATGCCTTGGCCCATTTCTCAGCGTTCAAGGGGCCGCCGGTTGGCGGAATAAGTTTCAGAGCCACAGCAACCGCCGTTCTTTTTTTCTTGACCCATTCTTTCTCACCGGCTTTAGGCATGGGCACCTCGTCCTTGAGGATTATTCCATCGGATGTGTGTCTGTTTTTATCCGTTGCCGGTTTTTTGTCGATTTCCAGGGCTTCTATAATTGTCAGTTCGATTGCCTGGCCATAACATGGCGGTTCCATCTTTTCCATGGGGATCACATCGCGGGCGCTCACCCGACAAATGAATTTTCCCACGGGATATTTCCCACCTGTAGCCTCTTTCACGTCGCCTTCTGATACATCTTCATCAAAATCATAGTCTGACATTGTGCTTTCCTCCATTAAAATGGTATTTCATTCAATCTGATAAACTTCTCCGCCTGTACTGTATCCATCTCCCCAGCTTTTACCGCGCCCACTTCGGCAAGGGTGGAATGCCATCTTGCGAAAGCCCCACGACTTTCCTGATTTTTACAGGTGATATCGCATATGAAAGGATCATCAACATCCGGATTCGTCCTCTTCAAGACAGCTTTCCATGTTTCCGGATCGTTCCATGATTTCGGATCCTTCAGGATCGTTTGGATCTCGGCATGGGGCACTATAAACCCCCTAGAGGCGAATGTGTTCCACCATGTGTCGGCGTCTTCTCTCAGCGCGTCCTTGTAAATATCCGTGATCTCTTTTTGTTTGCCGCCGAAGGGTATTTTTTCCCCGGCTTGTGCTTCCACCTTTGACGGTTCGGTCGGTTCGGTTTTCGTTTCAGGAACGGTTTTCGTTTCCTGCTCAACCGCCGCCGCCTTTTCCTTCGCCTTGCTCGTCTCCTCGATGTAGCGCCGTGAGTGCTCCGAATTCCATAGATCATCCGGAACCCGTTCGGTCCCCATGATGCGGCCCCATTTCTCGAAAACTTCCACGGCGATTTCATACGGTGCCGCCGCAATCCGGTCCCCGTTTTCGAAAACAAATTCCCGGAGTCCGGTCTGCTTCAGGTTTTTAAATTCATCCACGGCAAGGGGAAGGATCCCTGGCGTGTCGGTTTCTTCTTTTGCCGGTTCTGTTTCGGTCACCTCTTCCGCCTTTGCCTTTGCCGCTTGGTTTTCCCGATATTCCTTCCATGTTTCTTCCGATGCCGCCGGTTCATCCTCATCAGGCGCCCCCGGCAGGTACTCGACAGCAAAAGCCTTTTCTTCTTCATCGTCCCGAAAGGGTTTCATGCCGATGGAAATCACGCGCTCAATTTGACGCATGTGTTCCAATTGTGCGGCTTTTTCTTTGCGGTATCTCAAGGCTTCGTCAATCAAGAAATCCCTGCCGAATTGCTCTTGCAAAGCTGCATGATATTTGGGCTCTTTGCTGTATTGAGTTTGGAAAGGATGGATTGTCAGCATCAAAGACATCGACGCGATCTGGCCGCCTGTAGCGTATGAAATTTTCGCAAGGGAACCAACCAAACACTCAACGGAATTCTTCCCTGCCGTTCTCAATTCGTGGCATCCAGAAAAAGGCATCCCGTAAAAGTCCGCCCCGTTTCCGGAAATAACAATAGACAGCCGGCCGGTATACTTACAAGCGCCATCTGTGCCATCTTCCAGCCGCGCACAAGGGCATTTTCTTTGACCGTCCAGAACACTTGTTGCGGTTTCCCCATCGCCCCAACAGGCTTTTTTTGACCCTGACCGCCTTACAAGAAAATTGTTGAAAATTAAATCGGGATCATTATACAGAGCGTGTACCGGGATTCCCACAAGATTTCCGTCTTTATTCACAAGCCCGCCGTTCGCCTTGACATAATCCATCAGCTTGATATCGTGCTTGTAATTTTTCAGATGATAAGGCTCGATTCCCTCTTCTTCCCTTTCAAGTTTCGTAATTGTAAAATAATCGACCGTTCGACCTTTCCTCCACGGGTTTCCCCCCTGGCTCTTTAAAACAGGACCGTACAGCTCCCCCATCTTGATATGGCCGCCCGAAGGCAACCGCATATTCAAGTTTTTAATTGGCATATTATTTTCCCCCATTAAAAGATTGATGAACTCTCTTGTTTGGATCCCTCGCTTCGTGCGAATGCCCGCATCCGATCAGCCATACAGCGGCAAGGGCAAGGGCTATAAACCCCACGACGGCCGCTATTACCTTTTTTTTCATGATAGATTTTCCCCCCATTCCTTCATCCGACAATCCACATCGGATCAAGTTTATATTTTTTGCAATCTTTGCACTTGATGACAGTATTCGCCCTTGCCGCAGTATCCAGACACGCCGGATATTCTGCACAATCACAGTTTCGTTTTGATGGGCAAGAATAAACAGATTCAAATCGCTTCCATTTTCCTTTAGCCGCTAAAGATTCAAGATACCTTTGCGCCTCCTCTGATGAGGCAACAAACATGATACCGCCGCGGGGATTGCTGACTTTTCGCATTGATATTTTACCGCTTTTACGGTGGTTTGCGATGCTTTCACGATGATATCCCGTTATTTTAGAAAGCATAGAAATATTCATGTCTCCCGATATTTGATCATCCATATTTATTTACCCTCAGTCAATGCCAGAACAGCAAACATCCCGGCAGATATAATCCCGTAAATAATCGCCTGTTTTTCATGGCCGATGAAGAAAGCCCCGCCAGCGGCAAAGCCGGTGAATAAGGCGACACCGAAGATGGCAATTTGCTGGAAATTATTTTTCTTCATCGTTTTGATCTTTCAGGATATCGAATTTCCGGAAGAGGATTTCTTTCCGACCATCCTCTTTTATACGGCCGGCGTTGATCGCCTCTTGCCGCCTTTGGCTTCCAGCTCGATCGCCTTTGCAAGTTCCCGGATCTTTAATGCACACAAAAGGAGATAAAAAAAAATGACATTCTCAGCGATTCAAAAACGAAAACCGACATCGCGGCCACCGTGGGGAAAACCTAGAGTTTCCCGGCCATCCCCGTTTACTTTAGTACCCCTTGCCAATCAAAACCCAGAAAAGAAAGGGCAATGGCAGAAAAGCGACCCAAACGAACGGGTTTGGTTTACTCCGACGGGCCGGGATCGCCGGTTGGAGGAGGCCGCCGTGAGTGTGTTTATTTTTTTGCCGGGTGATATACGCTCCCGACAGTTTCCCCGAAATAATCCGCTAATTTCTGCATATTGGTATCAGAGGGCGGATTCCCTTTTACCCAATGATAGACAACCTGCGGAGTGATCCCGAGCGCAGAGGCAAGCCCCCGGACCCCCACCTTGTCAACCTCGTCAATTATTTTCAATCGAATATCCATTACGTGTGTGGTCCCTTTCCCCTGGCCGGTCATGTTTGCGCATCTGCTTTCCTGTGGCGGTGTCGCCTGCGGAGATTCGCCCCATGCCCGGCCGAATTAAAATCATGGTTAGACCCTAACATTTTAAAATTTCATTTGTCAAATGAAATTTTAAAATCACGGCAAAAAAAAACGGGACCTTTTACAAGATCCCGTTTTTATTAGATAAGATTTTTTTATGTGTTTAATAACGATCTTCCAAAGTCGTTTCAGCTTCACTTTTTGCAATGGCAATTTTGTTATTTTTGTATTGTGCCCTTGCTCCCTCTATCCAGTGGTATTGCATTTCAGTTACCAGGACATCAACTTTTTGTTGGATGGTCAGATCCGCAAAAGGCAATTGAATTCCTTCACCATCGATGAAAGTCGGGTAAAGCTGCGGACGCAATTCATAATAAAATTGCGAAGCGTCCCCTGACATAGCATCGAATTTAGGAATCTCTGCTGTTACTTCAGCCGTAAGTGTCCTGTGTGTTGCCGTACTCGTTAGGGTTCCTGTTGCCATTATGCTTTCTCCTTTCGTTCTACCAAAAGAGTGTCATCTAGAGCCATCAGAATCTGCGCTCTTGGGCCATTCCACATTATATTTTCTTGCGAAAAGACCTTCCGCAAAAGTTCAAGATCAGAATGGTCAATTTCGATAACCCCGCCCTTCTCCATAAGCTTTTTGGCGATACCGTACAATTTCACAGCATCGAATTTGGTTTCTTTTTCAAGATACCCGGCAACCATTTCATACATCTTTCCAAAGACTTCTCCTTGCAAACTTTTTGATTCTTTACTCAGATCCAATTCCATTTTCTTCTCCTTGTTATTAAAGATTAACCTGCGCTTACTGTTACTACCCCTGAGTTATTCCATAACTGTCCGGCATTTGTTGGGTCAGAGGTTGGAAGGCTTGCAAGCATGACTATCGTAGCTTTCAAGTCGATTTGACCCGTTGTTCCTGTCCAAGTATTTCTTTGAATTTCGTTTCCACCAGCTATAAGAGAAAGTTGGTCAACGGCATTTCCGCCAAGCCCGGTGTCTGTATCTAAAGAATCTGGAAGTATGTTTGGTACTGTCGCCGTTGCCTCTTGTCGATAAAATACTGGATACCTACTAGCACTAACCCCCATTTGTAAATCATTAAAGGTATACCTAAGATTACCAGCGATACTCACTGCTATAATGTCATCAGAGGTTTCATAAAACCCGCTATCCCCATCGCCAAAGGCAACGGCTGGGTTATTGTCTGTTCCACCTGGAAACACAAAGCTATTTCCTGTCGTTGCCAAAGTAGTTATACCACCAGCTCCCGTTGTCCATGTACTTTCCACACTCCCCTCAGTATAAGAGATCGTCATCTGTGTTACGGTGTCTACTACATGAAATTTAGTGTCCGGTGTTGTGGTGTTTATTCCTACTTTGCCGTCATTCTTGACTATAAATTTATTAGTATCAGACACCCCAAGCCAAAACAAATTATTTCCATCACCTGTTGACCCATCTCCTATGCTTGTTTCTGTTGCATTCACCCTAAGGCCTGTATACGAAGCTGTTCCTGATTGTCTTACACTAGGTCGTATATAAAAAAAACTCTGTTCTCCGTTGGTATCAGTCATTCCTATATTGGAGGCGTAATCATAACTTAATACGTTGCCAGCGGATAAGCTACTGATCATCCTGCATCCCCATCTAGCGTATGTATTAGTTACTACACCATTCGACTGGATTCCGCTATAATTGTATCCGGTGTAATTAGTACCGTTTGTAAAAAAAGCAACGATTGTTGGCATTCCGAAATCAGAATAAGAAACCCCTGAAATAATATCAGCTTGTTCTGCTAAAATAGTATCTCCAGCAAAGTAGGTTTTAGCTGCCGAAGGTAATATATTATACCCACCTGCGCTAGTAGTCCCTACGTCTGTATAGACAGATCCTGCCGTGTGCGTGAACCTTGCTTGAATTCCGCTTGTGTCTAGGGCTTCAAACTTTTGGGCTGGCGCTGCTGTTCCTATTCCTAACCGGCTATTCGTCGTGTCGACAGTGACAACTGCCGTAACACCGTCTGTTTTCGTGATCTGTACAGCCGAAGTACCATCAGCTTGCGGTTTTATCAGACCTGTTAGTTCAAGCGGATCGGATGGCGTTCCGTTTCCGTCAACCGTGATCCCATCCACCGACACGGAAGAAAGCCCACCGCCTGATATCCCGATTTGATTCTTCGACGTTCCGGTAAGGGCTTCGATCTCTGTTATCTTCCAATCGGCCGCCGTGTATTGCATTATAACTTTGTTAATGAAGATCAATTCAGGGGCCATAGTGGCAAGCGTCCCCAAGTCAAGATCACCGGTTGTCACCGCACGGATGGATGATAAACTCAAGCTTTGACTTTGCGGCTGAATCCAAATAAACCTGTAAGTCTGACTGCCGGTTTCTGAAGTCGTTGGTACGGCCAACTGAAACCATGCAGCATAAAAGTTGTTACTCATTGCCGCATCGGTCCATGCCCCGCCGGTATACTCATTCCAGTATGGAACTGCAACATTTAAGCGTGTAATATCATCCGACGCCGTAACGAAATTAATCGTATCGGTCAATGTCAGATACATCAAGGTATAGGTTTCTGAAGACAATTGCGCCGGCAAATCTGACGGTAAGTCCTCATCGTCAAGAATACATAAGGAAGTGTCAGGCCTTCTATTTGCGGCAACGGTAGAGGCGATGGTATAGTTAGACAAGTCCCCGCCCGATTTTCGATATGTTCCAATCGTGTCGTGCGCTTCTTGGTGTGCTTGCCATTGCATAAGACCATGACACTCACGGACTGCAAACCTGATCGCCGTGGCGTCCGCAAGCACGGAAGCGATAGATAATTTTGATAGATCAATTACGCTATCCCACGAAAAGGCCGCCCCATCATAATGCAGATAACGATTTGAGGTAATCCCGGCGGCGTACGCATCAGACTCCCAACCGGTCACCAATGCGACAACTTCAACGCCTTGATAATAAGCCTTGAAAGTCCCCGTCAAGGTAATCGTCCTGGCCGTCGCATCATGAGACACATCAATATCAGCCAAGTCGCCTGTCGTTGTTTCAACAAATCCAGTAGGCTCTTTTGTTAAGCCTGTCAAATCCGCCGTGCGCCCATCTCCTGTGAATTTGAAACTCATATCAGGCCCCCCTCTTTTTTGCTCTCGTAGACAACGCATTGGAGAGAAGCGGTTTCAGTGAAAACAAGCTTGGTAAATTTCTTGTCCACGATTATCTGAAACGGCAGGGTGGTGGATGAAAGCACGGTCAAGGGCGTGTTCGTTGCCGCCTGCTGCGCCATCGTTCCTGTCCCTGAAAAGTTGGAAACAAAAACGGTTTTCGTTTCGGCGTTCAGCGTTATTGTTGTCGTTCCGGAAACGGAAGTAACCGCCAGCCATTCATTCGAGAGCGGAGTGTCGGCCGTCAAGGTGAGTTCCGGGAATTCGCCCCCGGCCCCCACGGAATAAAAAGTATCCGAGATAATGACCCGCGGCAAGATGGTATCAATCTTGATAATCTGATTTGCACCGTTTATATCCCGAAGAACCAGGTTCCTGGTCGGCGCTGCTGATAGCGTATAAGTAGGCATTTTTCAAATTCCTTTTTTATGTGGTTGTCTGGGCGTATGGATTGCCTTTATCGTGCCAAAATCGGGCAATTATATCAATGGAAGTCGTGACTGGCCTATCAATCGTTTCCGGGTAAACTTCGATCCCACCTGATACCCATTCTATCTTGTCGATTGGCGAAATGTCAAGGTCCACTTCAATCAATGCCGTGCCTGTGCATGTCATATTGCCGATTGAAATCAACCCGGCGGTCCATTCGTCTACATCATCCAGGCGGATTATATCGATATATCCATCTTGCGGAGTGGCCCATGGAAAAGCCGGTGAATAGTCCACGACCACCCCGCCGATAGCCTCGGGCATCGTTGTACCATATAGATCGAGAGGACTGCCGGTCCCGGTAAACGTGGCACCGGTGAAAGTCATCCGCCACCGCTTGCCGAGCAAGGCCTCGTAAATATCAGCCTCGACTTTTATCGATTGCTTGTCTGCTTTTTCATAATTGAATTCCGTGGCCCCTGCTTCCAGGTACTCTGAAAGAGCTTCTATCCGAATCGGGAGGTCAAAAGTTTCCCGGTCATAGGATGTATTTTCCGGGATTGTTTGCGTCGGTTGCGGATATACGGACATCCCCGGCAATGTGGGAAGGTCACGCCTGGCCCGGTAGACTCGCCCCTCAAAATCTGTATTGTAAGGCGTTCCCGCGATGATCTGAAGAAGGGAAACGATTTTTTGCATAACCTGCTCTTTTATTGTATCTGCCATAATTTCATCACTTTCTATAAAGTTTCAATTCCATTTTTGGATTTGTGACATCGTAATAATAGTTGCACAATCCGGCGTTACAATTCTCAGTTGTCCCATCCGGTCCCTGACAGTTTTCGCCCTCATAATCCGGGGAATCATACATGATTTCAACGCCCCTCAAAACATGCAGCGCTTCAATCAGATCGTAAACCGCTGTTGAGAACTCCTCATTTTTCGCCATCAATTGCGGATCTGTTACCTCACCCCCTAAGCCGTCATCCCAAGGGTACGTCCCACATGTGCAAGCCGTGAGCGTTTCCCTTGCCGACGTGTAGACCGTTTCAACTCCACCGGCCCCGTCTGAAATCGTTTCCGTGTACGCATGGGCCGAAAATGTAACTTGTACAATTGAGTTTTCGCTCATGATCGCCCCAGGATACCCCAGGCCGATATTGTCGTTGCCGTACTCGGCATCCGTGCCGTATGAAAAATATGCATCATCGATATCGAGAGGGCAGATAAAATGGGACTCGAAATAATCCCAAGACGACCAATCATATAGACTCACACCACCAGGCTGAAAAACCGGTGGGCTTCCGGTCCAATAATATGATTGAGTATAAGCAGGCGCTATAACCCCCCATGGGGTTGACGTATCGTCCCATTCTTGCGTGCGGTCATATATGCCCCCGACAAGAGATAAGGTATCTGATAATTGCGGCTTATCATACAGGTATCCGGGAACTTCGCTTTGTTCTGGAAGTCCCCATGTAGTGGACTTATTATGATACTCAGTATAGGCCGCATCCGTGTAAAACGTTCGAAGCAACCGTGTATATGGCAATCCGAAAGTCGAATCGACAGCGGTCGTTTCGGTTTTGCCGGCAAGGTAGGCGATACAATCCGCATAATCCTGGACGCCTATAAAATCCGTGGGATAATCGTTTTCGGTGATATCCCACACGATGCCGAGTTCCCCTAGGGAAAAAAAAACAAGTTCATCGGTCCCACATGGTTTCGGGCTGCTCCGGAATCCGATAACTTTTCCCTGCCCCCATTTTTGCTTTTCGAACTCGACAAGGACTTCGTCGTTTTCTTCGAACGGCTCGGCATGGCAATCCATATAATCCACAGGCACCCCATAAAGATTTTCGACCTGGTTGACATCTATATCCCGGTTTGTCTGCGACACATGCGGCCGCAAATTGACGGAGGCTGTGTTATTTTCGTAGTCGATATCATATATCTTGCCGTATCGATAAGTCGGATGGAACTTTTGAATCGACGGTGCAATGATCCAATTGAGTAATTGGTGATACGGATTAATAGTCCCGAAGAACCGCAAGATACCATCTTCCGCCGCCGTGTATGCTGCACCGTCATCGAATGCCGGGGCGATATTCAACCCTTGCAGCTCCCGGTCGATTTCGATAGTTTTAACGATTGATCCGACTGTTATATCACCTAAATCGGCACACCAAACAAGCCGGTCTTCTTGCGTCTGTGTCTCGTAATATTCGAATTTTTCAATCTTTTTTTCAAGGCCTGCAATCTGAATTTTCAAGAAAGGTTTTTCGGTAGCTGTGGCCGTGTCAAGGCGTGCTGTGAGCTTATCGGCAAGGGACTGCAACATTCTTTTTGAGTTCCGACCCTCTTCGAATATCAGGCGAATTTTAAAAAAACCATCGTCGCCTACTTTAGCTCTGACCAGTGCTTTTCCCATTTAATTATACTTTACATAAAGATAATATGATGAATCTTTCCACGATACCGGATTAACATCCCGATCAATATAGAGCGTCAGCCGGCAAGTGTAAATTCCGGCAGGCAACGTCCCGTTAAACTCACCGCTCCCACGATATGTATACAGCGTTGGCGAGGGGTTGGTGAAAGGCGTATATTCCCCTTGAATCAAATCGAATTCAAATCCTGTTGCTATATCATCAGAATCCAGAGCAGGCCGTAAGGTGGAAAATTGGATCTGGATATCGGCCTCAGCAGGAACAGTAAACTGCCTGCAAATAAACACAAACATATCATAAGTATATCCTTCTGGGGAAATGTAAGTTATACCGATATCCCCATACCCGGATGAGCATAGCGAGCCAAACGCTGCGGCCGAAGGCGTGCCAATAAAAACTTCATACGTGCAACTCGGGAGTCCAGGATCGCCATCAACCGAATCGTCATCTGGCGGCTGTGCCCCTTCCGTCAGTGTAGTCGTGCCACTGGCCCCGGTCCACTCAGCCGAAACGGATAAAATATACCGTTCAACTCCGAGATAATCCACCGCCATTCCGGTTTGATATCCTTGTGCGATGTACGGCAGCCGGAAAGACCAGAATCCGTTCTGGAGCTGTTCAAAGGCTGTCAGGTCATCGACTTCGAAAGATGCTGGGATTGATCCGGAAAGAACAACATCGGCAAGGGTGATCGTTATGGACTTATTTGTCGGCCCCTTGGCAACTGCGAGTGTATCAATCCCGGCCGTCAAAATCTCAGTGGAAACCCCATCGACCACCTGATAAAGCGTAACCGTCCCGGTTTCCTGATTATCCGAAATGAATTCAAGATAATCCAGGCCCTCGACTTTTATTGACCCACTTTCGCCGGATGCGTTTGATGCAAAATTGAACGATGAAACCGGGAGTTCCGTAGATTCAAGATATATTTGGAAAATTGTTTTGCTCATCGATTTACAAATCCAATATTTTAGCAGTGGAAACCCACGGACTTGTTGCTGATAAGGGGTTCACCTCATTGTTGATATTACGCCCCCATCCATAATATTCACCAGTGGAAGAAACGGCCCATGTTCGCTGATATCCGCAAGCGATAACCGAAATACCGGACAAAACAGGGCTTGAAACGTCTATCCAGGGATTCGTTGCCGATGCAGGATTTGATTCATTGTTACCATTACCCCCATACGAAAAAACGTCCTCACCTACCAAAACGGCTGAATGCAGATTGCCACAAGCAATATTGGAGGCACCTGAAAACAGGACTCTTGTTATGTCAGTACTTGCCACTCCATCAGTACTGTTATAATCAGTTTGTGGATTTCTACCAATTCCGACTACATCACCATTCGTTTTCAAAAATAGCGCATGAGTTCCACCAACACCAACCTTAGACACTGACCCCACAATAATATTGGTTTGATCAACCCATGGGTTCACGCCGCCGGGCTTGATTTCGCCGTCAGAATTGCCACCCCACCCGATCACGTCGCCATTTGTTTTAATCACAAAAGTATTGTCACCACCCGCAAAGACAGCGATACAATCAGTCATTAAAACGGTCGCCGTATTCGTCCATGGGGTTGTTGCGCTCGCCGGGTTTACTTGCCTTGTGCTATTACGGCCCCACCCGATCACATCACCATTTGATTTTAATGCGATGGAATGCGCACCACCGGCGGCAATGTCAATGCAATCGGTGGCCATTATTGTTGCAGAGTTTATCCATGGGTCTGTAGCACTAGCGGGATTGACGTGCTGATAGCCATTCCAACCGAATCCATAAACGTTCCCGGAGGCGTCTAAAAGTAGGGTATGAGACTCACCCCTCGAAACTTTTATATATGGCCCTGTTAAAATAATGGATTGAGATGTCCACGGATGCGTCCCGTCGTTCGGATTCGTTTCATTATCGGAATTGATCCCCCATGAAATATAGGCCCCGTCATCGTCAAGATATGAAAATCCCTGACAATAATCCGTCATTGAGGCAATGGCAGAAAAAGGTGTAGGCGTAGGCGGATCAGGTTCAGGCGGATAAATAATCTCCGACACATCCGTATCTTTTGATACAATCTGCAACTTGATTTCCGCCTGATCGCCGGCGGGTTCAAAAATCCCCATCACCCGGGCGGTGAATTGCGCCGTATTCGTCCCGAAAAGGATATCCGCCCGGCTTTCCATCATGATCTCCAAATTCAACCGCTGCGCCGATGTCAAATTCTGAATAATGATCCGAGCTTCCCGGTCACCCTGCACGTATCCGCCGTCATGAATAAAAGTTGTTGCATTGACTAATTGCACGGTCGAAGTCCTGGCGGAGCCCACGGCGAAAGTAAGAGCGTAATTCCGATGAAGGACAACCGGATCAAACAGCCCAACGGTTTTCGGGATGAGCGTAATCATTTTGACTTTTCCTTTTGGACATCCGGGAAGAAAATTGACCGGTTGCAATCTTCACAATTCCAGAGCGTCCCCGATTTCGTTCTTTCGGCCTTAAGTTCTTTGTCGCACCGATCACAAACGACTTTTATTTCTTTTTTCATGCCGGATTGTACCCCACAATATTCCGCATGATACGCCGGAACCATGCCTCGGTTTCATTCGGATCGCTTCCTGAGTTGATGTATTTCATGGCCAGGCCGTAATAATATGAAACATCCTCATATAGAAAACAATCATCCACGGCCGCCTGGGAATATATATAAATCCGGTCAGCTACTTCATAAGGCTCCGAATCAAGGAACCCGTTTCCGTCCTGCCTTGCTGACGTGCAGGCCATCAGGCGGATGTTTCTTTTTTCGCATGCCACCCCATCGGGAGCGACAACCGTTTCTTGATCCGTTGTATTTTTTGGGATTTCGTTTATCACGGTATCGTCATCTCCGCAACCAAACCCGAAAAGAACCGCAACCAGCAACACGATAAAAAACTTTTTCATTTCAAATCCTTTCGTTCTTTTTTTTCGTTCCCGATCTGCGCCGGATACAGAGTCGAGAACCTGATAGAAACTTACCGGCCAGGCATGAAACTTGTTTAAATCAGCAACCCCAACAACCATAGATTGACAAACAAGACAAAATCAGCATAATACCAAAAAAATACCTCATCGTTTCTCTCCTTTCTTTTATGTTATTGATAGAATCCACCAAATAAGTAGCATAACAGATATCAAAACGTCCAAGCTTTTATTCCGCAATGTCATCATTCAACCCCTGATTTTTCACAATTATTTCCACCATGGAGGCTTTTTCAGTCTCCTTCTGTGTGAGTGTATATTTAAGCAGTTCGTGGAGTTCTGAACCTTCTTCCATTTCCGGGAAAATAAAAAGGACAACTGTCTGGTTTTTGCTGCAAGCGGTATGTATCAATTTTTTCAAGCCATCGCTCCCGGCCTTGTTTATCCTTCGGATATTACAAAAGGAGAAAGAAATCGGAAGGCTTGAAGCCCTGGCCTTTTCGACCTTCCCGGCCAGCCCGGAAAAAAAGAAATTGCAGTCGGCAGGGTTGATATTTTCCTTTGCGATGTATGAAACTTTCCGGTCGAAATAGGTCAATTCCCGCTCAACGAATTTGATATCAGACCACTGTTTCTGGCCTTGGAATACAGCAAGGATCTCCGGAAGAAATTGTTTGACTTCCGGGAAAAGTCGCACGATCAAAAAAAGACCCATCCCGGCAACTGGCCAGTTTTGCGGCAAAAGAAAAAAACCTCTTATTTCGTTCCATATCTCAATCATCCTGCCGCCTCGATTAAAAATTCCGCTGCATCTTCAGTCTCGCCCCAGAGCTGCAAATATGGGATAGCTTCCTTGACCGCTGCCGTCAGCATCGGCCCGAGCCGGTCATCAATCGTGATCCGGAGAGCGGCTTTTTCCCCGGTGATCAAATCCCTTTTTAGCTGATTCCGGAGTTTGATTTCTTCCAGCGTTTGTTCCAGAATCTTTTCCTGGATTGTCGCCTGCCGTTCCTGTACGGATAGGTTTTGTCTGACCTGCTGCCGCCAGAGAGAGAGCGCCTCCAAGTCTAATTTATCAGCAGAGAAAGAACCGAAAAGGCTTGTGTTCGCTTTTGTAGCCTCAATAGCAAGCGCTGTGGAGGATTTAACGGCCGTATCGAATGTTTGAAAAGCAATTTCTGATTGTTTTATATCGAGTTCATATTTAAATTTTAAGGCTTCGCTTATGATTTTAGATTGCTCTTTTATTCGTGTTGTGACTTGCTCAGTTTCCGCCTTTATTTTTTCAGTTTCGATTTTAAGAACAAATTCACGGTCTTTTGTAAGTTTGTCTATTTTCTCTTCGACTTCTCCGATACCTTCAAGCTCTGGTAGCAATTCAATTACATACGAACCGTCCTCAAGTTGTTTTATACTTTGGGCAACATCCCCAAGGGTTTCCTTGAATTTTGTTTTTACTAAATTGGTGGAATCATTTATTGAGTCAGGATCAATATCAAGCCTAAAGTCTTTTTGAGTCTGTGAAAATGCCTCCCCTATTTTCCGTTGTAATTCTGTGAGTGATCCAGCATCAACTTCAGCGCTTATTTTTACCGGTTCTTTTGCGTCATCCTTAATCCCCTTAATATTTTTCCGGTATTTTGCCAGCGCGTCCACTTTGTTTTTTAAATCTTCTTCGGACTCGCCAACTTTTAAATCATTTAAGTTTGTCCCGGTAATCGCTTCATCGATCAAACCAATCAATGATTGGGTCAAATCATCAACGCCGGGAATAAGTCGGATGAGCGTTCCAATAGCTGCACCTATGACTCCAGCTACAGCCACAAGCCCCGCCGCTGCCGTTGCCGCCGAACCTGCTACCGCTGTTATACTCGCAGCAACCCCGGAAAAACCAGACATAGCGAAACCCACGGCTTTAATTGATATCCCAATAACCGTCAAACCCCCGCCCAGAAGAACAACTTGCTGTGCAACCCCGCCAAGGTTCCCGATAAATTCTTTTGTTCCGGCATCCAGATCGTTGAAGCTGTCAACCGCCTCGCCGACAGCCGTAAAGAACGGCCCCCAGGCTTCAATGATCCCTTTTGTAATTGATATAAGGCTTGTCCCGGTGTCAACAATGCTTTGAATCGCCTGATTAAGACCCTTTGCCGTTGTCAAATCAGCAACCCCGAAAGCGTCCGACAGCGTATCCGAAAGACCTTCAAACGCTTTTATAAATCCTGTATAGTCGACGCCTTCCAGAGCTTCCGGCAAAAGTTCGGCAATCTTTTTTAGCGTGTTCCCTATCCGCTCCCCTGTTTCGTTCAGGATTTTAAAAATAGGGTCAAAGGTATCCCCTTTGACAGCGTTTGCGGCCGACCGGAAAAATTCCGCAAATCCATCAATCGGCCCGGATTGGATTTCCGCACCGATTCGAATGAAAAAACCTTCGAAAGCTGAATTGAGCGAACGCAAAGCTCCGCCGAGTCCTGATTCCATTTCCTCAGCAAGTTTTTTTGCCGCCCCGCCGGATTCATCAAGATTCTTTTTTAGGCTATCAAAAGCGGGAAGTCCTTGATTTAAGAGTGCGAGAAGTTGAGGCCCTCCACGTTTGCCGAAGATTTGAACCGCGGTTGCTGACCGATCAGCACTCGAAGGTATTTCATCCAGTTTTGTTTTCAGATCCCCGAAAAGATCGGTCAAAGGCTTTAATTTACCATCGGCCCCCTTTACTTCGACACCCAAAGACTTTAAAGCGTTTCTTGAGCTTGAAATATCAATGCCGAATTCCTCGGTTGACACTCCAAGCTTTTCCATCAACTTCGACATGTTGGTTGTGGGTGCCACAAGGGAAAGCAGAATGTTCCTAAGAGCGGTCCCGCCCTTTTCCCCCTGAAAACCGGCATTCCCCAAAAGTCCAACAGCCGCCGCAACTTCTTTAAAATCTATGTCTAAGGATTTCGCAACCGGGCCGACGAACTCGAAAGCAGAGCCCAATTGATCAAGATTGGTGTTTGTGCTTGTGAAAGTTTTGACAAGGATATCATTTGTTTTTGCAAGATCTTCGGCTGCGATCCCGTATCCGGTCATGATATTTGTAACAATATCAGAAGTTCGGCCAAGATCCAAAGCGGCAGCACTGGCAAGATTTAAAACGTCCGGCAAGGCTTTATATGACTTTTCGACATCAAACCCGGCTTGAGCCAAAAATTGCAGACCCTCTGCCGCTTCTTTCGCTGTGAACCGTGTACTTGTTCCAAGTTCTTGCGTTTGCTCTGAAAGTTTTTTATATTGTTCTTCGTTTGCGCCTGTGATGCCCTTAACTTTTAACATCACGTCTTCATAATCTGCAAACTTTTTCACGGCAAGAGCAAGCCCACCACCAACCATCGCAACAATAGCAGCATCGAGTTTTAAAATGGCGTTTGCCGCATCAGCAGCAGGGGAGGCAATACCATTAAGGCCCTTACTGATATCGCCAATGGCTTTTCCGGTATTGTTTACCGCACCGAAAATAATTTCATAAGTACTTTTACGCTTTGCCATATCGCTTATTTTCTTTTCGGTTTCGGTTTATTCTTTTCATATAGGCTCCACAAATGTATTTCGACATCATTTGCGAAACCTTGAGGTATTACGTCCGGGCAATCTCGATATAACCGCCCTCCCCGGTGTACACAATATTCTAGCGCCCATTGAGTCCGGGGCTCCCCATATAGGCGCTGGGCTATTTTGCGGCCTGCTGTCCCATTCCGGTAAGCTCGTTTATCTTATCGATTGCCGATTCGAAAACAGTTGGAAAAACCCGGCAAAGAAAGACGGCAAATTCCAGGCGTTCGCCCTGGGGGATATCCGGGGACTCAAGCCCGAAAATGAGCATGTAGTATTTTTTTGCCAGGTGCATGGGGATTTCGCCCTTGGCATCTACCGGAAAGAATTCCTTTAGACCTTCGGCCAACTTATCCACGACTCCCGACATCATCTTCATTGATAGTTCCAACACGTCCGGAATCGCATTCGATTGAACCATGGCAATCTCGACCCCGGTCAAACCCCGGACCGTGATCCCTGCCACCCTTGCCGCTTCCTTTTTTATCCCAGCTTTCTTTTCCGGATCTGCCTTTGAATCGGCCAGGATTTTCAAATCATCAGCCGACATGAAAAGTTCGGCAAGTTCCGGCACCGGAATAAATCCGGTCCGCGGAACATACGTTGTGGCCATGAATTTTTTATAATCCATTTCCATATCAAGCAAACACCCTTTCTGCGCCATTCTTCGGTGACAAAGTTACGGAAATTTGCTGTGTCCCTTCTTCCGGATTCGTGCTGCTACCGGTCGCCGCCGCCTGGACAAGGATATATTCGGCGGTTTTCAACACGTTGGGAAAAAATTTCCACCAGAGATACATTTTATCCGTCTTTGTGGAAATGGATTGCCATTCCGAATCCGTGACCGAGTTGTCGATGATCCAATCAAAAGAGCCGCCGGAAATTGAACTCGCATCCGAGGAAACCGGGCCATCATAAGAAGGCGTCGAAGAACTCGTGATACTTGTTGCCGGTTCAGAAAAGTTGTCGGCTCTCCGCCAGCTTGCGAACTCCGGAGTAAAGGCGTTTGTGATCCAGACTTTTTTTGCCGTGTTTCCAGTATGTATGAGCGGCAAGGCAGCGGTAAACGTAACGCCTGCTTTCCCTATCACGCCGGAAGTCACTCGGGAAAATGCGATGTCAAACGTCGGATAATACGACATTTCCATGGAATTTCCCTGCACGTTTTTTAACTCTGTTGCGGTGAACGGTGCCGGAGTAACGCTATCAAGATGGACTTGGCCCATCTCGACCTCATCAACCGGAACAAGTGGGGCCTGCCCGGCTCCGCTCCTTGCCGATGTATCGATCGCTGTAGCGTGGGCAGTGCCTTCGGTGATTGTTACCGTACCGGTTGCGGCAACGGTAACGGACGCAATCATAAAAGCGTTGGTTACTTCCCGAGTAACTGATGCAGTACCCGCTGAAATATCGATTTCATCCCCTTCGATATTTGCCTTGCAAGCGGGCCAAGAGACAACATCGTTGGTGGAATTGACGATAAAATTGATGGGCGTAATCATGCCATTCGGCAAGGCCACCGGCAGCCGTGTAATTGACTGGCTCGCCTTTTCATACCCAGAAAACAAGGTCGCCGTTGCATGATTGAAAATTGTATGGTCCCCGGAATCAGTAAGCGCAGCGGCAGCGAGTGCCACTTGTGCCGCTTCCCTGGAAATTCCTTTTTTAGCCATGATATTTATCCTTTCGATATTAGATTATCGAGTTGTTTAGCGACATTATCCGCAAGTTTTTTCAATGCTACCGGCCCGAGTTTCGGCTCAATCTTGCTCGTCATCGATGGGATACTCGGCCCCTTTAAAGCTTTCAGCGGGTATCTATCCGCTGTTTTTCTTTGAAAAACCTGATTTGTTTTCTGCCCCCGTTTCGCCCGAATAAAAGAGTGTTTGATGATTTTCCTTTTTCCTTTTATCACGGCAACGGAGGCCCCTTTTTTTGACTTTTTCGTCCATCTTGTCCCGACAAAAGAAGTCAATGAAATCGGATCGCCCCCGGCTGTTACCTCAGACCCAAGGCTTGATTTTTTCGCTTTTTTCGTGACAGCTATTCCCTTGTTTAGTCTCGGCTTTTTTATCGAATACCGGCTCAGAATAAGACCCGGAAGCTCTGTTTTTTTCGTTTCCGTTGCTGCCGTGTTCAGAGCTTTTGATAACGCAACAGGGGAATCATTTTTCAATTTCTTGAAATCCCGCTGTAAGCGCTTATCGTCGATTTCGATAGTAAAAGACATGTTACCTTTTCTTGACTGAAAAAGTTATCTGGTTCTCGTCGATATTTAAAACCGTTACAATATCATACCGGTCAACGGAATTATGCAAAAAATAACCGGTTCGATTCGATCCGATATCTGATAAAAAAACTTGAATCGTATCAATATACCCTGTTGTCGTTGTGTCGTAAGCACCAACAACCTGTTCCGCCTCCGTCCCCAAAAATCCCTTGATCCCTTCGACGGCGGACGCTGCACCAGTCGGATAAAATGTCAGCGTCACGCCGAAGAGGTCCTGGAGGGAGACGGTGTTTTTCTTAAAAAGTGTGTCGATTGCTCGTGTCAATTTCTTGCCTTATCTTTACAGTGCCAGGTCACAATGGTATTCTTTCCAGGTGATAGCGCCCGGAGTTGTTGCGGCATGGAGAAATTGAAAAACAGGAATAATCGTGTCGCCGGAGTCGAAGGTGAAAGTCGCCGTCGGTGATACAGTAGGCGCTGCACCGTCAATTTTATAACTGACAACACCAGCAGCCGACACATTGACTTCGAGCGTGTGGGTTTCCGCATCCGCCCAATTTTGAGTCGAATCCGTGGTGGTTGCTGAGCCCGAACCGTTGAGGTCGGTCATCATTTTTATGTCACCCGAAATCGGCCCGATGAAAGCGAAATCCGTGTAGGCGGTCGGATCGTCATTTCTTGCGGCAAGCTTTCTCCAGCCAAACCAGCACACATCCAGCCCGGAAACATCAGCAACAGTGAAGGTGATTTTCAGTGATACCGGATCAGTTCCGGCAACATAAGCGGCCTTACTTAAAGCGGTGATACCCTGGTCGAAAGTGGCGCCTTCGTCGTTCGTCAGATCCAAGGATACAAGGAGCCCGCCAGAAGTGAGCGACGGCCCGACAATGGTCTGTGTTCCGTTGTTCTGATATTCGAAAACCTCACCGTTCACCCGGACAATATTGACGGCATTATCAGTGCCAACGGAAGCGCCACCAGCGGCACCGGTAACAGTTGGATTTTCAGTGAAAACCACATGCGTTCCCTGCCCGCCTGCGGACCCGCCTGCGGATGCGCCCACCTGAGTCGGCAACAGCCGGACGGGTGCGGAGGTGTCGGTTGCCCCAAGGGCAATCCCTTCCAAAAGGATACCATAAGGAATCCCGGAAGTTTTGCCGTTGAGAACGATGGTATCACCGAAACTGTAATAGACTGTATCACCGGCAGCCATCACGATATTTCCGGAATCGTTCACAGCCTGGACGGACAAGTTGACAACCGCCCCAGGTGCGACGAGAACGGTCGTTCCGTTTGTCGTGGAATCGCCTACCGCCACGCCGGGTGTCACACCATCGGCAAGGACGGGATCGCCGGAAGAATGCCCGGTTTCCCCTGCATAAGTGATCTGATCACTGCATTCGGTACTATATACGGTATTTATCATTTTTCTTTTCCTTCCTTATTTTAGGATTCAAGGGCGGCGTAATTCAACCGCCCATTTTTTACTTTTCCAGCTCTTATGCGCCCGGATTATAGAAAAGCCAGTTATGGGCAACCGGGAATGATGCCACGTTATGGTGACAGAGGATCTCCATGGCGTCGGTCAACTGATTCTGTACCGTCCGGAGGTTCGGCGTTCGCTGGCCGTTGAGATAGACCATATCGACCGTTTTTCCCTTCATCCCGGCAAGATACCAAGCTGTAGCACTGGCATCGTCCAGCCGGGTTTCGATTACCGGGATCAGCGCAGGCTGATAAAACGGGTTTTTCCGCCTTGACCCCATTGCGGCGTCAATCGTGCCCTGTGTGGCTTCATCATAATAAAATTCAGACCCCACAAAAGCTTCCCACCAGGTTTCGAGAGCTGCTGGCAAAAGTACATATTGCGGGCGAACTTTGATTCGGGTAACACCATCCGGCCCTGTCTGCAATCGCATCGCCAGCCTTGCGGCTGTCATCGAGTCAATGCTCGGCTTTTCGGTAGCTGTGGCTTCGAGGTTGCCGTGATCAGCATGAAAAAGAGCTACGCCGTCGCCCATGGCGGCATTGTCTGTCAATGCTGCATAGGCAACGTCACCCTCTGTCAGCGCTGCGGCTTCTCCATATTCCCGCATAACCAGAAAGGCGTTCAGATCGTCATCGACTTGCATCCGATAAGACAGGCCCCATACTTTCCGGAATTCCCGAAGCCTGTAAGTTTCCTGGGCTTCTGATCTGCTTCCATATTTCGGTTTCGCATCCTCGGTCTTGACTTCTTCGAGGCGCCCGGTACTGGAAAGCCTGGGGGACTCGTGGATCTTGAAAGAAGAAACGAACCGCTCCCCGGTCCACAGCTTATGTGTTTCCTCGGCTTTTTCGTAGCCGTCGAAAAACATTTTATTAGCAGTGCTGGAAAGCATATATGGAAAGTCGCTGGTGCCCATGTTCGCACGGGCAACTATATCCTCTTTCGTGCCTTGCAGGGAAAGCCCGTTCAACTCACACGCTCGCCGGGCAAGATCTGCCATGCCGAAAGACAGAAATTCATTTTTTCGGTCCAGGTCACACAGGCCGTTCCGCATCTGAAGCGAAAGCGCCCCACCGTCCCGGAACTTTTCAGTCGCATCGAGGCCCATCTGGACCCGAGCAAACCCGAAACCCTCGCCGCCTTTTTTCGATTCATCGCCCATCTTTGCCAGCAAAGCCCGAGATACATCCTCGAAACTTTTCTTTTCTTCGATGAATTTCTCTGCAACTTCGTCAGGTTCCCCGAGTTTGCGGCACATCATCCGGATTTCGGTGTTTCTCTTGTGGATCTTCTCAGCCTGGATCTCGGCCCGCCGATTCACTTCGTCCTCATCAACGACTTTTTCAATCTTCGTTTCGGTTCTGATCTGTACTTCCGGGGCCTTATCGGGCGCCCGTTTTTCTTCTGTGTTTTCAGTGTTTTCGCTCATATCTTCTTCCTTTCGTTTTTTTGCATTCGGATCGGCCCCGACAATCACAGCTGAAATCTCGTCGAGATTCCACTCCTCTGATATAAGCGCCGGGCCCTCATATGTTTTGCCTCTTATTGTGAGACTTTCGCCTTTTTTCAAAAACCCCTTTTCCGGATCCACCCGGATGCCTACAGATACCGCTGAGATATGCCCGTCATGATAAAGCGACCGGGCGGCCTGACCTTCCGGAGTGCCTGCAAACACGATTTCGCCTTCGTTGCCGTCTTCTGTTTCTGTAAAATTGCGGACGGATCCCAAGACAGTTTTTACGATATCCCCGGACCGATCATGATTATCGATAAAAGGCACCTGCCCGGCAGCGGCCCGAAGTCCACCCCTTGTCAGGATATGCGGAATCACCGCCGCCCCTTGCCGGATCATTACCGGCGTTTCCGTTGCGAAAAGAATCCGCATCGGTGCATCGGCATCAACCGGAGGTTGCAAGGTGGCTTTTCTTATGATTTTTTTCATGCTTTTTATCCTTTAATCTGGAGCAACTGCGGACGGTGCGTTTGCACTCGCTGTGCTGATCCCGGCTGTCGGCTCGTCTTCTATGCCGTATTCTTTCCGCATCTCTTTTGCGGCTGCAATATCTGCATAAACATCGTCCATGTCCCTGCCGGTTTTCGCCATGATTTCTTGCGGGCTTGCGATCCGGCCGTCAAGGGCCACGATATCAGCTTTATTTTCCTTTAGCGGATCAATCGGAGGCATCCCCACTGGCATCCACTTGCAAGCGCCATAATAGGCCGGGTTCGTGAAAAAGTCCCGGTAGGGAAAAACGCCGGACAGAACGCCGCCTTGCAGGAAATCCCATTTGATTGGCTCATTGTATTGATCAATAAATCGCTTTATGTGAGCCTTTAATTCGTGCGAAAAGTCGTTCCGTTTCCCTCTTAAAACCGTGTAATTCAATTCGGAATAGTCGCCAGACACCAATTCGAAAGGGAACCCCCGAATGATAGAGAACATTTGCAGGATAAATTTCACAAACGGATTAAATCCGGCAGGGTCCGGAGCGCCGCCGGCCAAGGTGATATCTTCCATCGGGTTGAGATATTCAATGATCCCGTTTTCAATCTCTTCGATTATCCGGTCATCACCGTTGATTTGGTTCCCGTCCTCGTCAACTGTCATTCCAGTTTGGCGTGTAAGCGGGTCCGGGGTTTTTACGAATGCCAGCCACTGAGCGGCAAGGGCAGAGCGTGAAAGTTCGTTATCGATCCGGGCTTTAAGTGTATCGGCAAGAATAACGCCGGGAGCAAAAGCAGAGATTCCCCGGAGTTGCGCCGGTCGATACGTGAAAAAATTGTGCATGATCGAATCGGCTGGAAGCGAATACCCTTCGCCGGTCAACTGATCATAAAAATGGTAACCGTAAACTTCCCCGGTGTAAATATTATATTCCACGCCTTGCTCAATTTCGGCCCCTTTTACAAGGCTTTTGCCGTGGAATCCGGACAAAAAATCCGGTTCGAATATCTGGTAGCAAATCCCGAATCTTCGGTCTCGCCGGTAGTGCTTCCGGATGATATACTCGCCGTTTTCCCCATCTTGCCGGCAAGCGAGCTGTTCCATGGCATCGAAGGAGAGTTTTTTAGCAACGTCGAAATTTTTAGCGTCGGAAAAAAGCTTCCACTCGTCTTCTTGTTTGCGGTTCAGCGTTTTATTTAAGGAAAATGTGTCGGACGTCCGGTCATAATCTTTAACTTTCGATTGATACCCGATACCGGTGTTGATTATATACAGCGAGAGCAGGTCCACCGCCCGGGCAAAATGCGGATAATCCCGCACAAGTTTTCGGATTCTTGCGCGTACTGTGTCGGAACTTGCCCCGATAAAAACATTTACGTCGGCGTTCGTAGCTGGCCAGGCGCCCGTCATTCGAGACGTTTTCGCCGCCTGGTATAGATTCGAACGCCTCAAACGCCGGGGAATTGTTTCATGTGAAACATTTTTGGGAGGGCGGAGGTCGAGTGAGGCTATTTTTGACATTTAATCCCTGATTCTTTTTGCATATGTTCGCCTGGCAGCTACACCGCGGGCCGACTGAGCTTGCAGAAAAGCGGCAAGGTCGGAAAGATCCTTCCCGGTCCGGCGCTTTATCATCTCGTCGCCCTTCTGCGCCTGATCGATTGTCAGGTCGCCGGAAGAATCGAGATTTTCAAGGATATCGTCGGTTGTCGGTGTGGCCATAGGCGGAAACTTTCTTTTGTGTAGTGAAATCCAACAGTGTTGAGATTTTCAACGTTGAAAAATACCACAGTTTTTAAACCGGTATCATGGAACTGTGGTAAATGTCAACAGTTAGGTTTGTTATTGGATTCGTTGGCGGGATTCTTGGCCGGAATGGTATAAAAAGGGTGAAAAGTGGCTTTTTTTGATAAAATATCAATAAATCGTATAATATTGTACGATTTTAATTGACAGGCTTATTCTAATTTGTTAATATGCATTCAACATCGGGAAGGGAATCAGCCCAGCCCGAAAAACTCAGGAGGAAAGACAAATGCAGAAAATCGAAAGAATCAAAGGCAAAAACATTATCAAATGCGACAATGGCGGAACCTGGAATTTTAGAGAATGGAAAGAAAAGAGAATCTATTTTTCAAATGACCATTACGCGGTGGGCGCTTCCAGAATTTCCTTTTTCTGGGATATTGAGGCCGGAAAGTTCAACAAAACCTTCCCCGCACTGGCAGAAGAACAAAACGATATAAAAGCCGTTATTTTGGCTGGAAACCTCAACCTTGACGACTAAAACCAACCGCCCCCGAAAGGGGGCACAACTCAGGAGGGAAAAATCATGGAAAATGGAAGAAGAAACAGCCGATACATGGACGGGATGTCAGATTGTGTCATCGTGGGTGACATCCTCTTTTCCGCTCGGATATTCGCCAAAGGAGAGGAGCAAAAAAGGTCATCTTTTAAAAACGAATCTGAAGCCCTCGCATGGCTTCAAAAAACATACGAAGAATTGAAAGAAGAATTCAAGGACATACCCGATGAATGGGAACGACTCGGGTATGATAATCTTGAATTGAGATTCTATTCATATTAAAAAACCAACCGCCCCGGTTCGCCGGGGCTTGAAAGGAAAAATCATGAAACCACTAACCGGCCGGAAACGGTCTTTATATGAAGCCATAAAAAACGGATCACCAACCGGAAAACTGGTTGTGGTCCACAAGGCCCGATACCCGTTGCCCCTGGCCCGATCTTTGGAACGCCGGGGATTTATCACCGTCTCTCGGTGGGATGGGGATCGATACCTGGCCAAGCTCACAGGCAAAGATCCAGACGCACCGCCGCCGGAACCACCTGCAAAGGTGGGGACGGCCAGAAAAACATTGAAGCCGGGTTCGAAGGCTTACCCGGAAAAGATCCGGGAGCGGTTCCCCACGGCCGTGAAATATCGACACTATGACAGCGGGATAAAAACCGTTGAAATACCAGTTGAAAAATAATTTCATAAAATCGTATAATATTATACGATTTTAGTTGACAAGCTCAATTCAATTTGTTATAAAGGAATCAAGATCGGGAAGGGAATCAGCCCAGCCCGAAAAACTCAGGAGGAAAACACAATGGAACAAATCATTATCGCAAAAGACGGAAAAAACCAAATGAGTATCCAGAAAAAAACAGCCATTCGGGGTTTTGTCTACGAAATTACAAACTGTGTAACCGGTGGAATCATGGGGAACTTTTCAGAAAAAAAATTCAACGCCCTGATGAAAAATTCAGAAGCCGATCCGACAATCGAAATCAAAAGATATGAGAGATAAAACCAACCCGCCCCGGTTCGCCGGGGCACAACCAGGGGCGGAAACGCCCCACAACAAAGGGAGGAAAAATCATGATTTACGATCTTAGAAAAGGTAACCAATTCGGATTTGAAGCCGAAGAAATTGAAGCCGACCCAGTTTTGAAACTTGCCGCCGAAAGTGCCGCGGTATCCTCAGGCTCTATCGAATGCAACGCTAAAAATGTATTTGAAGCCTTCGAAATCTTTTTCAATTGCACATGGGAAGACGCACCCGGATTTCTTCCCGAATTTACAGAGAGTCTTCTCGGATGCCTGACAACTCATCCGCATCAATTCATGCCGATAGACGGATATATAATCGCACCGGTTGAATAATTAAACACCAAAACCGCCCCGGGAAACCGGGGCAAAACTTAAGGAGGAAATCATGAAAAACAAAAACGAAAAAAAAGAAAAAATAGGCCGGGGTGTATGCTGTGGTTGTCATTGTAAAAAATACAGTAGCCAAAAAAAAATAGACGAATGCGTCAAAGACACGCCTGATAATTGGAATTGCAAATGCGCTTATCAGGCTTGATTTGTGGGCCTACCACCCATCAAATCGTTTTCGCCGCTTCCGAGGCTGCGCCAGGTTCCGCCTGGCAGGCTTCGGAAGCTGTTTCGGCCTCGAATCCGCCCGATTATCCGCTTTTTTCGCCTGATTTTCGGACGGTTTCGGCTGTAACGGTTTCAGCACGGCAAGGGTGGGAGTGATTCTCATAAGCCCGGCGAGAGCATAAACAAGGCAATCGAGGGCATGATTATCTTTGCCGATGCGGGTATTTTCCCAACTCATGACCGGATATCCCTTTTTTGTCGTCATTACAAACTCTTCAGCGGTGATCTGTTTATAAAATTCGTCTGGTAGGTCGGCCGAAAAATGGATATACCCAGGCCCAGGTTTGTCTTTTTTATATCGAGCATAAATATCCGTTTTCATTGTGTACGTGTTGACGTTCCAAACTTTCGCCCCACCCTTGATTTTCTGGCCGCCGTATGTGACATCAACGTCGGTTGGTGGCGCAAGTATCGGCCCGGTGTTGCCCCTGGCCCCCTGCGCTGCTATACATTGCGGCCAGCGTTTCCGGGTGTATTTTTTCACGGCTTCCGTCCGATGCCCGCCCATGTCAATCGAGCAGTTTGAGATCTTTAAAGACGCCCCGTCTTTTCGAGGAAACCCACGGGCAAGAAATTTGTCCAGCTCATCCCACACGTAGGAATCGTTTGGATCGCCGAAAATCTCACCGAAATATAAAACCCAAAGTTCGTCATCTTTTCCCCGCCCGATTAGCGTGAGCGTAAGTCGTTTATCGTGCGTATCGACGCCCAGCGACAAGACGAAAACATCCGAAGGGATTTCGAAAAATCGAAACGGCTCAGCCCTGGCCTTGAGCACTTCCCATTTCAATCGGACGGTGCCCGGGTGTTCGTAAGTTTTGACGCAAAATGTGTTCAAAAAAACTTGCAAGGCTTCATATTTTCCTTGCGCCTTTATCCATTCAAGCGCCTTATCATCCCATAATGCCATGCCCGGTGGCGACATAAGCCCGTGAACCATGAAGCCCCGGTATTTATTATCCGGGTCCTCGTGGATATACTCGCCCCGGTTCAACCATATAAACTTCTTCCGCTCTTCGATCTCCCCACCGCAGCCTGCGCACATGTACCAGGTCCTCCGGATTTTCCCGTCTTTCCATACCTGATACTTGAGCCCGAACGGAGTATCACGGGTGCCCCATTCCAAATATTGCATGTGCCCGCATTTCAGGCACGGAACGTGGTATTTTCCTTTTGAAGATTGCTTGTATTGGTTTTCCCCGTGCGATGCCCCCTTGATTTTCAGCGTCGATTCTATCAGGATTTTCTCAATCCCAGCGTAATGCTCCGCCCTTTTCGGGAAAAGAATCATGGGATCACCTTCTCCGCCTACATTTCCTTTGACCCCGTCGGCATCACTGATCACGATATACCGCATCGAGAGCGAGCGGGAGGTCGTTTTTTCCTCGGACCCGGCAAAGATAATCGACCCGCCCGGGTATTTTTTCAATGATTTGGTGTTCCCTGCCTGCCGGGATTTCTTGACCGGGAAGATGTCCCACCCCATAGCCTCCGTCATCGGATCGAATTTTATTTCAACGTGAGTGCCGGCCATTTCCCGCGTCGGCAAGATGAAGAGGGCCGGCCCGGGTGAAAGTGCAGCGGTGCCAAGAAGGAAAATTGTGCCGAGTAGAGTTTTGCCTATCTGGACCGGTCCGACAACGACAACACGGCGAGTCCGGACTGAAGGAGAAAGTTCATACAGCGGTTCCCTCCAGAAAGGCGTGTATGACAATCGATACATGCCCTCTTTCGGGTCGCCATGGGGGAGGCGGATATTATCTTCTGCCCAGGTGTCGAGCGTAATAATTGGATCGGGGCGGATGATTCTGGAAAATTGCGCCGTCATGTTATTCTATTTATCAATTTTTTCTTGAAATCCTCCGCGGTGCTGTTTGATAAAGCGCATTCCAGATTCTCGATACAGCGCTTCAGGCCATAAAATTGGCAAGCTTCCTCTTCAGAATAAACGCTCTGATTCTTCTCGAAAAAAGTAAAAGCATCCTTCCAATATTTCAGCAATATGTGGACTTTTCCGCATGTGTGGCAATTCATTTTATGAACTCTATGTTATAATTTAGTATTCGTAGTGATTCCCGTCTTTATTCTTAAACCGGCCGCCCCAGGTTCCGCCTATCGATTCCCAGTATTCCCCCAGGGGCTTATGGGCTTCCGTGTCCCTTCGATATTTTCCATCAATAAAAAGGTTGAAATCCACTGCAAGGCGGTCGTGATGTTTCGAAGTTTTCGAGCCATACGGGCAACGTGGATCTCTGTAGGCGTCACCATAGGTCAACTCATACCCGAGTTGATTTGCGTACCAGATCAGTTTGCCGGTCATCCGGACAAAAGTCGACTGCTTTTCTCGGAGTGTCATGGGTTCCCACCTTTCCGGACAATATCAATATCTTTGAAATAAAAAACTTTTTCAACTTCTTCAAGGCCATCACCAAGAGTTATTATTTTTGCCACTGCTGCCTCGGTAGCACTGCCAGTAATGGCGAACGATATCACCCGATCAATTTTTTTACCGTCAATCTCAAAAATTGCGTTAGTGAAATTTTCATTGTGCGTTATTTTAAGCCTCATTTTTTATCCCACCTCCCCTTTAAACCGGCAACAGTTTTTTCGTTTTTTACCCGATCCGCAATGACATTTTTTCCCGAAAATCTTTTTTATCTTGGTTTTTGAAAAATAGCTACTATAAGGCTTCAGGCATGACTTGCACGATAACACCTTGCCTGGATCCTCAATCGTCATAGACCCTTCATATTCTGTAATATCGACACTTACAGCGCTCCCGCAACCGGCACACGGAAGATTGACCATCGTTTTAGCCTCATTTTTCATTTAAATATCCCAGTTATTGTTTTTCCTATCGAACTCCTCAAACTTACAACAGTTTTTCCGCTTCCTCCCCGATTCGCAAGGGCAAGGCTTCCCCAAAATCTTTTTCTGTTTCGTTTTCGATGTCCGATTTTTAAAACATGCCGGGCAGGACGAGACATGCTTGTAGAATTCAAACTGCATCTGGTTTTCCCGAAGATCCACTCGGACCGTTTGCCCACAATTTTCACACGTCATAGCGACGGTTTTTTTTATTTCCGTTTCGGTTCCCATTATAATCCTAATTCCTTTTCCATGTTTTCGACAACATCGGCAAGATCCGAGAGCAAATCAAAGATCACTTTCTGCAATAAATCCTCGAATTCTGTAATATCGACACTTACAGCGCTCCCGCAACCGGCACACTGGAGATTGACCATCATCTGAGCCTCGTTTTTCATAATCCTAATTCCTTTTCCATGTTTTCGACAACATCGGCAAGATCAGAAAGCAAATCAAAAATAACCTTCTGCAATAAATCTTCGATCTCTTCCGGTGTTTCCAGGGCCACAAGTTCCGCAATTACATGGGATTTTCTCGGGAGCGCCTGTATATCAGTAACCGTCTGCCGGAGAATTTCGTAAATCTTCCGGCGTTCCTGCTGCCGATTTACAAGTATTTTTTTCCGCTCTTCCAGGTCAGTCTTTGTAAGTTGTGCCTTGAAATTAGCTGTGGCCCGCTGAGCCCCGGCAAGGGACAGCATCCCCTTGAGCATCTTGTCATCCAGCGAACTGTCTTCGACAATCTGAATTGCCTTTTCAAGCGTCTCTTTCGCTTCCGACTTGCCGGGCTTCTTTTTTTTCGATGGGCGATCAGGCCGGCCACCAAGCTTATGATTCCGCCGTGCGGTTTCGTCAAGATTTTCATCCAGCGCCTTATCAGCAAGATCGGGGACAATCTTCCGGCGTGTTTTGCCGTCGCTGCATTTCTCCATGACAAGACAGGATTTCGGAATCTTGCCCTGCTTGATCCATTTCGAAACGGCAGCTCCGGAGACTCCCCGGCGTTCGGCGTATTCTGTTTGTGTTAGATTCATCGTGATAAAATACGCTTCATAGAAGACTCAGCGGCCCTTTCAAAACTTTTACGGCTCCTATCTTCCCGGCAAAATGGGCGTAAATGATCAACCGGCAGCCCGTCGACCCACCCTGGAGCCTGCGCTTTTCTTCCCTTTATCCGGTCAATAATCGCATGCGCCCCCTCGGTCAGCTCGTACCGGTTCGGGCTTTTCTCTGCCAGGATTATGTTTTCCAGTAGCTTCTCGAAATCATCATTCATCAAAAAACCCTCCTATTGAAAAAGTTTTTCACACGCTGCCAGGGCGTCGGAGTTTTGACCAAAAGATGCCATTGAGCCAACAATCGCTGACGGACCATGTCCTCATCTGCCTGTAAATTATAAATATCCTTCAAAGCTTCGGCCGCTGTAATCGGCTTACCCTTGTCTTTCTCAGGCTCCCACGGCATCGCATCGCCGGCCATGGCACATCGTTCGAAATATTCAAGATCCTGAAGACCTTTCGACCTTTCCAGAAGAATATCTTCGGTCAAATCTGGCCGGACTCTTTGAATCCTCTTGATTATATATGCCACCTCTTCGAGGTTTTCCTTTATCCATGACGGCAAGAAAGGGACCATCATGCTTGCGGCGGCCTCGGCTAACGATATGAGTAGTTTCGCTTTCATCGTTCCCCCATCTCCGGCTCATCGTAAATAAAATGCCGCTCTCGCATCGGGATTTCAAAACAAATTTCGTAAGCGTCCAAAAGTTTCCACCGCTCTTTCGTCTCGTCAATGATCAGCGTGCGAAAATCCTCGACAAGATTTTTTCGATCTATCCTTTTGGAATCGTTTATCGCTTCCACGAAAGAAGAATACATCTTAACCTCCCTTGTTTTGGAATTGTTTATTGTTTCCACGAAAGAAGAATACATCTTAACCTCCCTTGTTTAACCTGTCAACGTGAACATGTAACCGCCTGATTTTGTTTTTCTTTAACCCCAAAAAGACCAGATTAACTATCAAAAAAAAAGGCTAAAGACAC
>Ga0307376_10000626_pt1 | contig 43400 bp, 56 predicted proteins | sample TR2MG_FD_202536 | JGI IMG/M metagenome (GOLD analysis project Ga0307376, IMG submission 202536) | Soil microbial communities from Risofladan, Vaasa, Finland - TR-2 | ecosystem: Environmental > Terrestrial > Soil > Coastal area > Acid sulfate soil | place: Finland: Risofladan, Vaasa | collected...
GGAGTAACTGGACTTGAAGGTCAGACTGGAATTCAGGGAGAAACAGGTTCCCAGGGCGAAACAGGCCCTCAAGGAATCACTGGCCTTATTGGAGATACAGGTGTTCAAGGTGAAACTGGATCTCAGGGCGAAACGGGTCTTCAGGGTCAGACTGGAATTCAGGGAGACACGGGTCCTCAAGGAATCACTGGCCTTATTGGAGATACAGGTGTTCAAGGTGAAACTGGATCTCAGGGAGATACCGGTCCTCAAGGTGAGACTGGTCCACAGGGATTAACAGGCTTAGAAGGCCAGACTGGTGTCCAGGGTGAAACGGGATCTCAAGGAGAAACGGGTCCTCAGGGGATAACCGGGCTTGAAGGTCAAACTGGAATCCAAGGAATCACTGGCCTTGAAGGTCAGACTGGTGTTCAGGGAGAGACCGGCCCACAGGGTGAAACCGGTTCTCAGGGAGAGACCGGCCCTCAAGGAATTACAGGACTCATTGGTGATACTGGGATTCAGGGAGAAACCGGTGTACAGGGTGAAACAGGCCCACAAGGTATAACAGGTGTTAAGACTTGTCCGGGTTTTGATTATGAATTTGATACGGCAACTTCTGGTGCTGTTGCTTCAGGGGACTTGAGATTTGATTCCGCGATTTTCAGTAATGTTGCTGAAATAGTATTTCATCAATTAGACCAAAATAGTGTTTCTATTGATGCCTGGATGGACTCCTTAAGAACGGGTTCTTCAATTCTAATATCGAAATGTTCTGATAAAAATAATTATAGCACATTTACTGTTAATTCACTACCTGTCTATGCAAGTAATAACTGGACCGTAAGTGTGACTTATGGGGATTCGAATGGCTCGATGTTCTCAGCCGATGATTGTCTGTGCGTTATTTTTACATTGGCAGGAATTCAAGGTGAGACTGGTGCTCAAGGTGAGACTGGTATTCAGGGTCAAACGGGGATTCAGGGGAATACAGGAATTCAGGGGGAAACTGGTTCTCAAGGGGATACAGGGATACAGGGAGTAACAGGATTAATAGGTGAAACGGGCTCACAGGGCCAGACAGGGATTCAGGGGGAAACGGGCTCACAAGGCCAGACAGGGATTCAGGGAGAAACGGGATTACAAGGTGAGACGGGAGTTCAGGGAATAACAGGTCTTATTGGTGAAACCGGGATTCAGGGAGAAACCGGTCCTCAAGGGGACACTGGGATTCAAGGCATAACAGGCCCTCAGGGTCAAACTGGATTAATTGGAGAGACTGGTATTCAGGGTCAGACAGGTCTACAAGGTCTAACAGGATTACAGGGTCAGACGGGGATTCAAGGAAGAGGGCAAAATTTTAGATACCATTATGATTCAGGTGTCCCTGTTGGTGGCACTCAATATTTAAGATGTGGGCAAGGTGTTTTCACTTCTTCTTGTGGAGACAGGGTACCGTATGGTTGTACTTTGAAAGCGATAACTATTAGAGTAGATCAGGTAGATGCTTCACGATCTTATACTGTACAGATATTAACGAGTCCCTCAGGGGTACCGGTAGTGGTAGGGTCTCTTACATTACCTATAAGTACTATAGGAGTTACGACGACAGCTGTCAGTGCAGCTATCGCAGCAGACGCTGAGTTGGGGGCTCGGATCGTAAGGGCTACAGGAAGTGGAAAGTCTGATTTTAACGCTATAGTAGTAAACGTAGTCCTGGTACAATAAATTAGGGTAAATATATGTCTTATAATCAAGTGATAATAACATCAAACGCTTCTCAAGGTACAGACGTCCTTATAGATGATATGGGGATAGTCATAGCTGCCAGTGGTGGTAGTGAGACTCTTACAGATAAGCGCTCCATATATGACGCTTCAAAATCAAGGGATCTCGTTATTCTATGCACTGATGATGCACATGGAGCTGGATCTTCCACTCTTATTCTGAGCAACGATGATATCACTATACCTCAAGTTGAAGTAGAGGAATATTTAAGGAAGCTTCCCATATCTCAGGTATGGCAGTATCAGGGGGATCCTACTGGATTTGTGACTCATGATGATTCCGAATTCAGTTTCGTTAGTGGAACACGGACTTTTACTATACAGCCTAAATCTCCGGCCACTGAATATAACTATTTCATAAAGGGACTTGTATTTGTTAAGAGTTCTTCTAACAGTGTGATATTACCGGATGTAACCGGGTTGTATTATATCTATTTTGACTCTGACGTTTTGACGGCTTCAACGACTCGACCAGATGACTTTTATAAAGAGGTAGCTCCTGTATGCTTATTGTACTGGCAATCTGACTCCGGTGACTATATCTATATCGGTGAAGAGCGTCACTTTATAAGTATGACAGGAGACACAAAAACTTATTTGCATTTAGTAGAAAGGTCACAAAAGATTGAAGGGGGTCTTGAAGTAGGCGATTATATAACGGACGGAGACGGTACCTCTGATTCAGATGCTCAAATATCTGTTTCAAATGGGGTGTATGTAGATCATGATATGAGAGAAAATGTCATTGATGCTGCTGTGCCCGCTGCAGATTGGGAGCAAATACTTGATCCTATAGCCAAGATACCAGTTTATTATAAGGATGTAGATGTGTGGAAACGTATAACAGCTACAAATTTCCCAGTGGCTTATGACTCCCCGAATACATGTTTTTATAATTATTACAATACTGGAACAGGAGAATGGGAATTAGCCAATTTAACGGATGGATGGCATTTTGCAATATACCTTTTTGCTACGAGTAATCGTGAAGAGCCTGTGATAGGAATTTTAGGAGAAAAAGAGAGAAAGACACTTATACAAATAGGTGCAGAGGCATTGGTATCGAATTTAACATGGCTTGATTTACCTTATTTGGAATTTGCTTTCATATCACGTTTAGTCTTTCAAACGAGTACATCCTACACCAATACCCCGAAGGCTGCGTTAAGAGAAGTTACTACTACTCCTACCGTGAATGTAGCTGATCGATATGTCTTTATAGCAAACTATAATGGTAATGCACTCGCTGGGAGATATTTGCAGGTATTTCCTGGAGTGTCTGCTGAGGATACTGGATTCTATATACCGGAAACGAGTTATATCAGGACTATTACATTAAGGACACAAGCGCCAAATACAGGGGCTCTTTCTATTTTCTTATCAACCGATTTAGTTAATCCTATAGCGACTATATCTTTAACAAATGAAAATACAAAGGTAGATGATTTCTCGGTATTGGTACCATCTGATTCTGAGCTGGTACCTCAAGTAACGTCGGGAACAATGAATAAACCGGCTATAGCGGTGTATATGCAAACGTTGGCATAAAGGATAAATTAATGGATACAGGATATTATATAAAAAATCTTAATGCAGAACAAAAGATCTATGCTGGTATGTCTCTGGATTCTTCTGCTCAGTTTGAAGTACAGGATATTGATAAACTCTCTCTTCTTAATGATGCGTCATTCATAACGGATCTCCAAGCAGGGAATGCTGTAATGAATGATGGAACGTTTACTCTGCCTTATGATCACGCCGTATCATTCCTTGGTATAGGTGAGCCAACATATCGGAATTTTTATAGTGGATTAGATCATACAGATTCATCGAGTCTTAATAACTTTCTTGATGTAAATGTTGTTGTTACCGATGTTTCTACAGGTATTCAGGGCCCTTTTTATGTCATGCAGAGCCTTACAAACAGGCGTGAACTTTATAATGATTCTACAAATCCTTTATATATACCAGATCTCACCCCTATTCTTGGAGAAGATGGCTATCTTGAAGATCATGCTGATAGAATAAATAATCTTGAAACTATCCATGCTAAGGCAGGCTGGCATAATCAGGAAGTACAAAAATCCCTATACGCACGTCCGAAAGACATGCTCATATATTACGGATGGTTAAACAGTTATAATTATTCAATTCATGCATGGTCTAATGAAAAAGTAGCCCAGGACATGGCAAGATATTGCCTTTTGGTTTTTGGAGATGGTATACAGAATCCGGATCATGGTGATTATGCTAATACAACAGTTATTATTCCTCGAGTGAAAGCTCTTAATCCAGAATGTCAGATTTATGGATATGTTTCTGCTGATCAAACTTTTTCTGATTTTACAACAAAAGTAGATCAGTGGGGTGTTATTGGGGGAATGGACGGGATTTTTATTGATGAAGCCGGATATGATTTTGGAGTAACCCGGGCAGAATTTAATCAAAGGGTGGATTATGTTCATGATCGTACTTCATGTAATCTGTGTTTTGCCAATGCCTGGAATACTGATAATATTTTAGGAACAGCAAATGATCCATCCTTTCCTAATTCTACCTATAATGATACCAGTGCAGAATCAAATCTGGCTCAAAATGATTGGATACTCCTCGAAAGTTTTCCTCTTAACACAACCAGTTTTACCAGCACAGGTGGTTATGAGTCAGCCTCAAGTTGGGCTACTCGAGGTTCCAAAATGCAAGCATTACGCAGCACTTATAATGTTAATTTCTCTGCAGCAGGTATTGTTAATAATGATAATACGAAAGGAACAGAGCTTTTCAATTTCGGTTATATTTCTTCTCTTATGTGGTCTTTGGAATCATTTGGAACGTCTGATACCAATTATGGGGCTTCTTCAGCAACAGTTAAATATTGGGACAGGCCTTCTTTATGTGGCCTTGAGGGCTTATGGGATTTAAATGCTGCTGTTCAGGTTGATACCGGGGATTCAGATGTATACCACCGATACACTGAATGTGCCCGCTTATCATTGGACTTTTCAACAGGAGCACATGAAAGTTCTATAATAAAAACAGCTAAAAAGCCTTACGGGTCTTTATATAATAAAGATGGGACAACGGCTCAGACCAGTATTGGTACTACCCCGGTTAAGCTTCAATGGACTTATGCGGGAAGCAGTGCTGGATTGGAAATAGATAGTGCTAATAGTAGAATCATAGTTAGTTCATCTGATGTATATGATGTATTTGTTCAAACCAGCTTTTCAGGCTCTAATAGTACAACTTTCAGAATGCATTTAAGAAAAGATGGGACTGAAGTATCAGGTTTTTCCACAAAAAGAAAACTTGGCGTTGGTGGAGATGTTGGGAGCGGCAGTTTTAGCAATACAGATTATTTTGAGGCTGGAAATATCCTTGAGGTTTATGTCTCAGCAGATTCAGCAGGTAACAATCTTACCCTTGTTGAAGGGCAATTCAGAATAAAACAATATTAATTTTTATCTTTATAACAGCCATTCAAAATATTATCATATAGTATGAGAATAGTATGGCTTATACCCCAGCTGGATTTAGATAATCCTTCTATACGTCTTCGTCGGTTTAATATTCATCAAAAATTGAATGAGATGGGTATTGAATCCGTTATCATCAAGGATTATTACGATAAAGATATTTATAATCAACTGCAGTCTTTTGACATTATCATATTCACTCAGATATCCAGATATGATTATGAATTGATGCTGAGATTGAAGGATAAGAGACTCATACAGGATCATTGTGAAGCCCTTTTTGGGCTTCCTTATGAGACAGAAGCTTTCAATACTGCAGATGTTATTGCCTGTTGTTCTACAAAACTCGAAGAATTGACCCGTCAGAATGGTTTCCAGAATACTTCAGTAATAAGAGATGCTATAGAAGATACAGCTAAAAAGTTTAAAATATCTCATAATTATGACCGGGATAAATTAAAAGCCGGGTATATAGGCATGGGCGGTAATAGTTTCATTGTTTCCGATTATCTTAAAGATACAATAGAAAGAGCTGGATATGAGATAATCTTATGCACAGAGTGGGATAATGCTACCCATAAATGGACAAGAGATACCTGGATGGATGTCATGAATGATTGTGATGTTATCCTCTGCCCCCAACGAACAGAAATCCAACCGGCGAAATCAAATGTTAAAGCTACAACAGCCATGGCTTTAGGAATGCCTGTTATTGCTTCCCCTATTGATTCTTATAAGGAATGTATCAGGCATGGAGAGAATGGTTATTTATGCCATACTAAAGAACAGTGGTATGATGCTTTGATAGAGCTGAAGGACCCACAGAAAAGAAAACAAATAGGGTTAAAGGCAAAAGAAGTAATTGAATCGTACAGTCTGGATGTTATAGCTAATCAATGGAAAGAGCTGTTTGATCTTCTTTTGAGTGAAAAAATGGTGACGTTTGAAAATGCTTCCATTGTTAAAAATCCTACTGATCCTAAAGCTGTTTATAATCCTGTAGATATCATTGTTGTTAATAATAGTCCTTTGGAAAAATTAAAGGGGTGTATCAACTCTATATTGATGCAGACTTCTTATACCTATCGATTAATAGTGTCTGATGCTACAGGGGATAAAAAGGTATGGGATTATTTGAGCATTTTAAAGGGTGTTACAGTTGTTGGGGCCAGGGATAAGGTTATAAGTGTTGTAGAAGCAAGCAATGATGCTATACAGAGGTCTTCGACAAGATTTTTTGTTCTTATGGGTTCAGATATTACAATAGAAGGTGATTGGTTGGCTCCTTTGGTGAAAAGGATGGAAGAGACCCCAAGACTTGCTGCTTGTAATCCTGTTATTAATTCAGAGACAAAAGACAGTTTCGAGAAAGTAAGTGAGCTTTCATATTCTCTTACAATATATGCCAGGAGTGCTCTGAATGAGATAGGTCTTTTTGACCCTTTATATAAAGAATCTGGATTTAATCTTGATATGTGTTGGAGACTTCGAAAATATAATTATGCTCTTGGTATTGATTATTCCGTAAGAGCACAAAAATCCGAGATTTTAGCAGATAATCCTGAAGATATAGAGAAATACATAACTAAAAAGGGTAAAAAGAAGATAGCTATTTTTATGTGGTCTCCTATGGATGGAGCCGGGGTAATTCCTCGAGACTGGGCCCGGCAAGAACCTTTAGTATCGAAGCTGGCTCAAGGATTCTCCAGGAAAGATTATGCCGTTACAGTATATAACGGTGCATCAAAGCCAGGTAAAGGTGGCTGTGGTGAGCATTACAGGCCATGTACTTTAATTTCTAATGATATAGCAAATGACTATTTTGATTTTTTTATAGCTATAGGTAATACAGATGTTTTTTCCAAGAATGTTCATACTAATCGAAAATTTGTGATTGTAAAAGATATGTGGATGTCTCCGGAAAAGAGTTATGACACTAAAGAATGGCAAATAGAGAAATATATCCTTCAAAATGAGAGACATAAAAGAATCTTCATTGATCATCATAATATACCCGCCGAAAAAGTCATTGTTAATCCTTCCCCATACGATGATATCAAATTCTGGGAAGAACTTTTCAGTTAATAATAATCTACTTGTTATTTTGCCGCGTAAGAGACAAAACCTTCAAAAATTAATAATCTGTTAATATAAATACCTATATAGGACATATAAAATATAGAGGATAGGAATAAAATCATATATAGAAGGAGTAATTATGGATAATCTTCAAATATCGAGGGAGCAGGCTAGTTTTTCAGAAAAAATTGCATTAGCAAAGCTTGAGGTATCTAAAGCTGAGGAGCGGGTGAGGGAGTTAGAATATCAGGCGGCAAGATTTAATCTTGAAGTTATGGTTCAACTGGCTCAGCAGCAACAAATGCAACAGCAGCCGCAAATACAGCCTGTACAAGGTTAAATATGCCTGGTGAGCTTAATGACCCTGAGCAGTCTTATCCTTTTTATTATGACCCTAAATATCCAAGGAGTCCCGACCCTTATCATCCCGGGGTGGACGCTGTAAATGATGTTATACAGGGATTAGCAGAAAAGATTCTTGGAAGATTGTTAAGTATTAAGGAGATCATAGGATTAAAAGATTCTATTGAATGGACAGGGTGTTTGAATAGGAATCCAGGGGATTCTTTCTTTGTAGAAAAGGTAACGGATTTTTTGAAAAGATATTCCATGGCAAAGAGAGTTTTATATGCCTTCAGATTTAAATAAAATGATGTTGGAATTGCAGGATAAGAATTCTTCTTTAAGAAAAGAATTGAGTAGGACTTTAGGGTCATACGATGATTTTTTAAGGGAGGGAAACAGAATACTTATTGAAGAGCGTACTGCTTCTAACAATTATGATGAATTAGGCGATTTTATTCGTTTGATGAATATCATTAAACGTAACAGGGATGTAATAGGCTCTTTGTATAGAGGGATAAATAGTTTACGCTCCATGTCGGGGTTTAAATTTATTGTGGAAGATGTTAAGAGGTAATAAATGCCCAAGCGTGTAAAAGTTGTAACAGCCGGAGAGACAGCACCTGTACCAGTTAAGAGGAGAGTTGTAGTCAGCGAATCTAACCCTAAAATCAGTGGGTTTACTGAGAATGAAGTAAAAGTACGTAGATACGCCTCTACCACAAGTTTTAATATGAGGACCTCCGCTGATGTCCTTAATAGCTATGGAGGGAATTTCTATTCCCCTCAATTAAGTACTGATTTTCTGGAAAAACCGCAGAATTTACGTGAACGTAGAGCTTTTTATCGATTCTTCTATAATACAAATGAAATCATCGGACAAGCTATTGACATTCATTCAACACTTCCTCTTTCAAAACTTCGTCTTGTCCCGCCAAAAGGCAAAAATAAACATATGAATGATTATGTCTTTAAATTCTTTAAAGACATGTGCGATAATATGAAGCTCTTTAAGTCATTGATTGATATGGCACATGAGTACATGCTCTTCGGGAATTGCTTATCTAAAAATGCTAATGTCAGGACAATAGAGGGGTATAAAAGAGCTGATGAGGTTATGGTGGGAGACCTAGTATTGACTCATAAGGGTCGGTATAGGAAGGTTATCAGGTCTTTTTGCAGAATTTCTGATAAAATTTACAAAATTCGTTGTTTAAGAGATTATAGAGAACTGGAATTAACGCAAGAACATCCTGTTGAAGTTATTCAAGATGGGCAGTTTGTTTTTAAAAAAGTTGAGGATTTGAAAAAGGATGATTATATAAGGGTTACATGGCCTATTGAGGTCGCTGATATAGATCATGTTTCTTTACAATATCCTGAATATTATGAAATATTAGATGATGGTGTTATTTTGAAATTTAAAGTCCCTCATCCAAGGAGTCTTTTAGTATCAAAAGCTAAAAGATGTATTATAAAGTGGCTAAATTCCTTAAAAGAACCTACTATAAAAACTAGATTGGAATTAGCAGAGAGTTTTGATGTTCCTCTTTCAGTATTGAATACAGCTATTCATTATCTCAATAAGGAATTAGATTGTATATTTCATAGGCGATTAGGGGCAAAAGGATGGCAACAAGGTTCACAGGTTGCATGGTATCCAATAGATATGGATGTTGAAGTTTTTGATGAGTATGTTATTTATAAAAAAAGATTTTTAAAGGCCGTAAAAGGTTTTGATATTGACAATGATTTTGCATATTTACTAGGATTTTGGATAGGAGATGGTACTCTTTCCAGAGATTCTTCAAGAAATACATGGGGAAGAGGCTTGTGGCAAATAAGTAATAAAAATCCCGATAATATTAATCGCATTCATAATATCTTAATAAAAATATTCGGTCCGGAAGCTATTAAAAAGTGGGATTCTGAGGGTATGACTTTTTTGAAGGTCATCTCTAATCCAGCTTTTATAGAGTGGTGGGCAGATAATTTTGGAGAGACCTCTTTAAAAAGAAATAAGAAAAAAATCCCGGAATGGTTTATTAAATTACCTCAGGAAAAACTTAAATATTTTCTTTCAGGTATTCTGGATTCTGACGGTAGTGTTGGTTTAGAGGGAAGCAGGGATACTTTCTGTCTTTCTATTTCTTTGGTTTCTAAAAATCTTACAGATGCTATAAAAGATATTGCTTTAAAATGTGGCGCTTTTTCTAGTTATCGAAAAGCTGAGCCAAGAAAAGTATCCTTGCCTAATGGTAAGGATGCAATGTCAAAAGAAATGTATGTCCTTAATTTCAGGTCTGAAGAAGCAGTTTCTGTGTTTTTAGAACATGCAAATAAAAAATTACCTGAGGATGTTGTTTTTGTAGATGAGCAAAAAGGCTATAAAATGATAGGCACTGATATAGCCTTGAAGATAAAGAAAATAGAAGAAGAAAAATATGATGATACAGTTTATAATTTTGAGGTTGAAGAGGATCACACTTTTCAGGTAGATGGATTTAGCACACATAATTGTTTTGCCTACTGTCAGGAACATGATTGGAAAGACTCCATGTCTCCGGAGGAGCAGGGCAGGAAGAAAAAAGAGATATTGCAGAGGGCTGAATTTCTTAAGAGAGAGTTTGATATTACGGATAAGAATCCTCTTTTTAAGGGATATGAAAAAATCATTATTTTGCCCCCTGATCAGGTAAGAGTTCGGAAACTGCCTTTGACTGATGATGTTGCGATAGAGTATTTACCGGATGCTGAGACGCGAAGGTTTCTTTCTTCTGACATGCCTTTGGATATTAATGACCCTACAAGAAACATTAAATATGAATTTCCTAAAGAATTAAAAGAAAAGTTGATGACTTCCGGAGCTATTCCTCTTGATACAGATCCTTATAGTGGGTCACATGTATATCATTTAGCCCGCAAGAAGTCTCAATATGAGCCTTTAGGAGTATCCATAGTAGAGCGTTGTATTAATACTTTAGTCCTTATGGATAAGCTTCGTCAGGCACAGACTTCAATAGCTTCTCGACATATGACACCTATGAGGATAGTCTGGTCAGAAGGTCTTAATCCTGAGGATGTTGATAATCTTCGTGAACAAGTGGACATGGCTCTGGTAGACCCGGATTATTCAATCATAGCCAACTATGAGATACATTGGGAAGAGATGGGGTCTAATGGTCGTTTATTGGATATTGATGCGGAAAATGAATCCAATCTAAATCGATTATTGGCCGGTTTAGGCATGACCCGGGAAATTTTAACTGGAGAAGGTTCTTATACAGGAAGTAGAATTTCTCTGGAAATCATGAATACTCAATATCTGCTTTTCAGGGAAGTCTTACAGGAATTCGTGGAAAATAATCTTTTTAAACCCATAGCAGTTAAAAAAGGTTTTGTAGAATATGATGAATATGGGAATGAAAACGTATTATATCCCAAGTTAAGTTTTACCAGACTTGCTATCAGAGACAATGACCAGTTCTTTGATGCCGCTTTTCAACTTTATCAGAAAGGTTCAATATCTATTGACCTTATTCTTGATATACTTAATATTGACCCGGATTCTACCAAGGAAAAGATTGAAAAAGACATGTTTACGGTCAATGATAGCCTCTTTAATGAGGTTTTAAGAAATCTTTATACCAGTGCTGCTGCTCCTTTGGTGGAAAAAACTGATGTTGTACAGAGACTTGCGGATTATATGAAACTTGATATGGTACCTGAGGCGGAGAGTCCGGAAGGGGCTTCCCGTTTCAGCTCTGATAAATCAAATCCAGATCTAAATATAAAATTAATTAAAGTCATGAAATACCTGAAATCGAAACCGGAATTGCTGGAAAAGATTTTTCAGAATGGAACCAAATCATGCAATCCATCTCAAACTACTTGAAACTTATATGCTCCGCCCTGGAAGGCGAAGTCATCGTAAAATTCAAACCCGCTCCTAAATTTAAACCGCCTAGACGTAATCCTCCAGTGAAAAACAAGAGTAATCGACAGGATTACTCTAAAGAGTATATGAAAGAATATAGAGAAGAAGGTAAAGACTATCAAAAGAAACCTGAAGCCATAAAAGAGCTTAAAAGAAAACAAAAAGAACAACTTGAAAAGAAATTTAAAATATAATAATAATCTACTAATCTTAGAACAGGATTTAGATATGTCAAAGAAAAAAGGATTAGGACGGGATATAAACAAGTCTCTTGAGATTATGGATGCTACGGTAAGCTCTCTCAAGGGTTTTACTAATATGCCTTTAAAAAAGGGTATACGTTCTAATGGTACCAAAGATGAGGCACTTCTAAAGAATATTAATAGTGCTTTAGAAAAAGCCGTTTCTCTTATGAATGACATCGACATCATATATAATCAGGTCAATGCCATTAAAATGGATAACAATAGCCGCTTTGCTTTTAAAGTAGTCTCTAGATTTATCGAGGATGAAGGAACAACATTTTGACAAATATTTATTACAATTTAGGTCTCGCAAGTGGTGGAGCAGGTACAAGTGGTGATCCTTGGGGGTTGGCTGAATTTATTGTTGATGGTAATCCATCAACAGGTAACTGGGGAACTTCTGACGATTACACTGTTTTTGTTAGAGGATCTGGTAGTAATGGTTCTACTGTCATAGGAAGAGCAGCTGCAGCATCTAATAGTTTAGTTGTTCAAGCATGGGATTTATCTACATACGGTCCATGGCGCTTGAATATAACAGGTGCAATTGGTTTAAATTCTAATGGAACTTATAAAGAATCAATTATTTTTGCATCCGCAGAAAGTAATTACATATATGGTGATTTCTATAATGTAATATTTAGTGTATCAGCGAATATGGGTATTAAAGTTGGTAATTTTTCAGGATGTATTATTGAATCAAGCGGAAACATTAATTGTTGCGGTTCAAATTACGCAACATCTAACTATGATGATTGTGTTGTTTCTAGTTTAACGTTGAATTCTGGTTCAGGCGGTGACGGCGAGATAATTAATGCTACTAACTGTGCATTTTCAGGTACTCCTTCTGGTTCAGCTGTAACATTTAATCAGACTGATACTGAAACTAATTATTCTTCATTAGCATTACCTGCTTGGAATGCCCCAAAAGCTGCATGGGATTATGCAACCATATTACCATCTATACCTACTCCCCCACAACCGGGTAATCCTCCTTATACTGGCTATGTTACAGGTTTATGGGGAAATACAAGAACAGGAATAGGTACAGGTTATTTTGCCACAGCTGCAGGAGGACCATCTCAGCAAACCAGTATTTCCACACCTTTTGGAACAATTAACATGCTTACTGATTCTGCTAAGGTCAATACCTCAGTATCATCTTCTGGAGAGGTAGAGATCATGGGAGAATTCAGCGGGTTAAGTTTGACCGCTACGAGACTTGGATATGACCCTAAATATCCTATTCAGATGAAAGCTCTTTTTACTAATGTCCAGTATCAAGGAGATACGGGAAGTGACTTTTATGTAAAAATTAACGGAACTTTTGGGGGAATACAGATACGTAGGAAAGACAATAAGGATTTTGCACTATCCTGGAAAGTAAGTCTGTGGAATTATAAGACAGGTAATGTTATTGTTGAGATAGTTCCTGTATCACCCCTTTCAGGTGTTTCAATGACCTGTACATGTGGAATACAGACAGATTATCCCGATAAATATGAGGAATTATAATAATCTCTTAATAGGACAAAAAGAGCATGAAACTCCTTATCATTGTACCTAATAGAATAGAGAATTATATAGCGAAGTTTCCTGCAGTCAGGAATAACGCTTATAAATACTTCAACTATGATAATAGGGTTGTTGATGAGTATGTTGATAGGCATGATCAGAAGTCTGCATATAAAGACCCGGATGATTTTACGAATATTGAGTATGCTTCCTTGGTATCTAATGCCAGGACCCGGGTAAATCCTATCCTCATGAAATACAGTAAAAGTGTGGCTTATGAGGACGCCCTTACTATGGCGATTAAGGATTTTAATAGAGGAATGTTTGATGGAAAGGTTAATGCCGATAAATTTCAGGTTCTTCTTGGAGGAATGAATACAACTGTCCTGGCAAAAAAGAAAAAACCTGAGGAATCCAAAAAAGTTCCTTTCAGGACATTAAAAGACCTGGGATTAAAATTGAAAGATATACCACATAAAATGGTGGTACCTAAGCAACAAAAAGCTCCGCATTTGGTAAAAGAAAAAGGCAAAGTAGTAGTAAATAAATAATAAAACTTCAAGGAGGTTCTAATGCCTATTAAGAATGCAAAAGAATATGCTGAAAGACTTGATAAGGTAGCCGAAGAGGTACAGAAAGTTTCTGAAGAGGCTGCATATCATATCGATTCTGTTACTGATGTCATTGAAGGTCGTAAAGACGCTTCTACATTGAAATTTGACCCTGATGAGGCCCGTTATATGGCCGGTCGGTTCAATTACAATGTACGCCAGAGAGAAGCCGATGAGCCCTATATGGATGATTTCAACAAGAGCAATTTCGAACAGGTCAGTGACATAAAAAAGAGTCCTGTTCCGATCAAACTGGCATATCAAAAAGTTCAATAAAGATTAATACATGATACAACTCTCATAAAAAATATGGGAGTTGTATCATTAAAGGAAGTGAAATAATAATATGCCCTCATTATTTCCTAATTTTACAGCTCCTGAGGCTTTTAGACCCGGGGATTGTGTAAGGAAGTTCGTTTCCCCTATTAATCTTTCATATATAGGAATTGTAACACATATCATACCTGCAACATATAAGGTATGGGTGCAATGGCCTAATGCGGTATCACAGGAAGACCCGCAAGAGCTTGTGAGAGTCAATCCGGCTATTCATGGCCTTCCTTCTGTTCTGGTCGATAAGGGTTACAGTTCTTATGAAAAGACACGCTCAGAAAAGAGATTTGGGAAAATTCCTAAATTTGCTTCTGTTGATAAGATGTCTATTCGGATAGCCCATAATTTCGCTTCTGAAGTCATAGATAAAGTCCTGGAAAATATTGAAGCCAGCAAAAGAGATAATCTCTCAGATGTGCAGGCTTATAATAGGGTTTATGAAAAATACGGGACTATCTGTAGTGACCATATCCTTCAATATAGCGTGAGAAAGGTTTATTAAAATGTATCTGCATAAATATAAAGTTGGGGATATCGTTGCTTGGGTACTCAGTCCTAATTCCTCAATCGGGTCTTCTGTCATTTTGAAAAAAAGTGACTGGATTGCTAAAATCCCTGAAAGTCCTGTACGGCAGACCTTAAATAAATTGGAATCCCATTTTAAAGATTCCTCAATAGTTGAAGAAACCCCGGAAGAAAAAGAAGCTTCTCTTTCTAATACTATCAGGAAAATGGCGGAAAAAATTGTGAAAGAGGTGACTAATGTTTCTACATAAATATAAAGTTGGTGATGAAGTTTTCTACAGACTTTCTCAACAGTCCAAACCGGGAAAGACCATTTCTCTTGAAGTTAGCGACTGGAAAGCCAGAATACCTGAGAATAAAGTCAGCCAGTCTTTAGAGAAAATAAACTCTATGTTTTCCGGAGATGAAGCCACTACAGAGATTAAAGAAGAAAAGGTCAAAACGAAAGCGTCTTTGCATAATATTATCAGAGCTACAGCCAATAGGATGAAATAATAATGGCCATGATGAAGTACGGTTATGCTACTGTAGCAGAGCCTGTAGTAAATGAAAATAAGTGGATTGAATCCGTTTATTGCAAGAAAAATGGCAGCTGTATTAGTACTAATGGTGACCGTATTAAGGTAGCTAGAAATGTCCTGGCAAAATATCAGCCTGATAAATATCTTTTAAGTCATTGTTCGATAATAGCCGCAGTCGAAACGGAACTTGCTGATCCTAAGAATCCTAAAAGCGATTATTATATCAAGCCGGAATTCTCAAAGTTTATAAATAATAATGGTGATGCCTGGTCCAAGCAAATGCTCGCCGCCTGTTATAAAAGCTTTATTGGTGTTAATAATTTTTTAGAGCATATTCAGATACCAGAGCTTTCTAAAGGTAAAGTAATTGATGCTGTCCTTCGTGAGGTACCAATAGGAAAAGATAAAACCGGTAAAGATATTACAACCTATTATGTGGATATTCTGGTTGCTACTGATAAAAAGAATAGGAATCTTGTAGCAGATATAGAATCCGGCAGAATGAATACACTCAGTATGGGTTGCAAAATTAGCTTTTCAATCTGTACTAAATGTGGTAATAGGTCTCATGATGATACCCAGGCATGTCAACATGTAAGATGGGAAAAAAATAATACTTTCTATGACAATAATGGTATACAAAGAAGAATTGCTGAGTTGTGCGGATATCATTCAGAACCTGAATCAGTAATATTTTGTGATGCTTCCTGGGTAAATAATCCAGCATTTACCGGTGCAGTAAAAAGAAATGTTATCATGCCATCAGCAGAAGTCATGGCAAAACTTGAAAAAGCTCATCAGGTTAAAAATTATGAGTATAAAGAAGGTGATTTATTAAGAGTAGCTCAAGCTGCTGATGAAGATATTCCTGAAGACCCTGAGAAGAAAGCTCCTGATGTGTCGGAAGAACCGGCACCAGAAGAACCGGCACCAGAAGAACCAGGACCTGTAGAAGAACCTGAAGATCCTATTAAGCAATGGAAAAATGAATTAAAGAAAAAAATCCTTGATGAGCTTAAGGATGAAATAGTTAATGAGTTTAGTCCAGAACAAAATGATGATGCCCGAGAACTTGACACACTTGATGATACCCTTATTCATCCTACAGCAGCCTTAAAAAATGTTTGGAGATTGAAAAAATCCTGGGATACACATCTCCAAAAAACAGCCGGACATCTGGATAGAGAATCTTTTGATAAGCTTAAATTCGGCACATTAATGCTACTGACAAGCAAAGACCTCACAGCACTCTCTAATTATGGCTATAACAAAAGGGATTTCCTTGCGGTTATGTCCTATATAGATAACTGTTTAAAGTCCCCGCTCGATATGAAAATAAAAATGGCCCTTGCTGATATAAATACTCGAGATATAAAAGATATCTTCATAAGTCTTAATAAAGCTTCAGGCCGGAAGATAACTAAAAAAGAAGCTAAGAAAGCTATGGCCTGGCTAAGACTTATGGATTTTTATGAGAATTAATAATAATCTACTAATATCGAAAATTTAATTAACCGTTAAGGAGGTTTCAAATGAGACAGAGATTGACATGGGGTAAAGAGGCTTCAATGGAAAAGAAAGCCGATCCCTACATGATGAACACAGAAAAAACCAATCCTCCGGTAGAGAAGTATAAAACCGGAGATCCTTCGAGCTGGGCGGAAGATCCGGATATGAGGAAGCCGTGGGAAGGTGAAGGTCGTAATGAAGTGGGTCTTGCGGCTCCTAAGTCTGAAGCTCCTGCAGCCCCTGCAGCTCCTGCAGCTCCTGAAGCTCCTGAAGCTCCTGCAGAAGTTTCCGAGGAAAAAGAAGAGATGACGGAAGCGAAAGCACAGGAAGCCATAGCTTCCATGCAGAAACTTCAGGGTAAGGCTCTTAAGTGCATCACAATTGCTCAGAGAATGCTTCCTGGTGCATCGGATGAGCTGATTGAGGCTCAGGCCAAAGAGTTCATGTATATGCCGGAAAGATGCGTCCTGGCTACTCTCCAGCGTCAAATTCAGCTGGGTGAAATTCTTGCCAATGAAGAGGAAGAAGAAAAGGAAGAAGAAGAAAAGAAGGAAGAAAAACCGGTGGTAAAAGCTGAAGAAGAAGAAAAGAAGGAAGAAAAACCGGTAAAAGTTGAAGAAGAAGAGAAAAAAGAAGAAGTAGAGGCTAAAAAGGAAGAGCAGCCTAAGGAAGAAACAACTCCTGAGGAAAAAGTAGAAGCTTCTGATCTTCTTGATGTTCTTTTTGCAGATGATGAACAGGTAAAAACCGGAGCGAAGAAATTAAGTGGTTTAGTGAAACAGGCATCATCAGGGAATGGATCCCTGGATAATCTGTGGGAACTGCCCCCGGACATTTCTTCTGCTTTGAAATAATTAACGCTTATCCCTAAAAAGATAAGAATTTTTAACATTTAAAAACTTGAGGAGGTGATTCTTAATGAGTTCCAATCTTCCGGTTCCAGATTCCCACTGTGAGGTTCTGTATCGTTCGACTTATGATTCGTATGGAAAGATTACGAGCGCAGGTCTTACTCAGGATAACCGCGTGGGTAATAACCAGAAAGTATACAACACCAGACTCAATGCTAAAACCAATAAAGGTATTTTGGCAGGGAGCGTTGTTGCTGTAGCTGGAGATGGATACGTAGGACCGTGCGCTGGTGATAGCGATTCGACTGCTGATAAAGCTCTCGGAATAGCTGTTAATGATGCTCTCGGCAATCCTTTCGAATCCAGTTCAGCTCTGGGCTCTGAGAGAGTCGTATATGCTCATGGTGCTGGTACTCTGCTTAGTACCGACATATACGAAACAAAGGCAACGGATGGCACAGTGGCAGTCACTTATACGGCGGGTGACTTTCTCTATGCTTCCCAGAACGGACTTCTGACGATAACGTCAGGAATGGACAATACTAATCTAACGTATTCTACGTTGATTGGCATTTGTGCAAAAGCTCCGTCTGCTACAGATCCATACATGACCGTACAACTCAGAATATAGGGAGGAGGTGAATCTCTATGCCAGAACTTATAAGCAATGAACAGAAACAGCAAATTATTGCTGAGTATATCAAAACTGCTGGCGGTCGTGCCCGTCTGGCTGCGTCCATGACTCAGCCTCTCCGGTTAAGGCGAGATTACACCTCGGTAGGTCGTAAGACCTTCTTGGTGGAACAACTCCCTGATGGCGCACTTCCGATATATGACAAAGACCCGAACGTAACAGCCTACATCATTGGCGAAGAAGGTGAAAACATTCTCGCCGTGACAAAGCCACGTAGGGTGCATTTCCCGCTTTTCGAGATCGCATCTAATCCGGTCATTCCTCTGACCCAGGTCAAAGAACGTCGCTTCGATTTGATCGAACGTGCACAAGACTTGGCGAAAGCGGAGATTCAGGCCGAAGAAGATACTCGCGTTTTCGAAATCCTGGATGCTGTGGCTACAGCTGGATTCGATAACATTGGTGCTACCAATGCCGATATCCCTGCTGTTGCTCCGCTGACTCCTGCTGACCTGATTGACGCTATTGCCTCGGTACAACGCCATGACCTCCGGGTTGCCCGGATCTTTGCTAATGCCGTGGACTATGCTGATATCATGAAGTGGGGCCGGGATGTGCTGGACATCGAAACCCAGGCAGCTCTTCTGAAGACCGGTATGCTGGCAACCGCTTGGGGTGCCAACATCATCGTGTCCCGTAGAGTACCTGCAGGGTATATCTATGTCTGTGCAGAGCCAGAGTTCTTCGGACGAATACCCGTGAGAACTGAGCTAAGCGTACTTTCTGCGGATAATCCTCGGGAACGTACAATTGGCTTTAGCTGTTTCGAGAATCTCGGAATTGGCTGTCACAACCCACTGGGTCTGTGCCGTGTAGTTATCTCTCGGTAAGTAATAACTTACTATAGATTAAAGGGTTACCATAACGGTAACCCTTTTTTTATGTCATGTGTAGAGACGATAGGTTTTTGTTGACTTAGTGCCGGGTGTGAGGTATAATAAGGTATGATTTATGAAGAAATGATCCAATACCTTAAAAAAAATTCTATAAGAAACTTATCGGAAGAATTAAAAGTTCCTATTATAACTTTAAGAAAATTTCTTTATAAGAAAGGATATGCTCCTTCTCCTCCAGTTAAGAAGAAAAAAATTAAGAGGCCTAATTTAAATACTCTTGACATATATGGAACTATTATTCCTATTAAAGGAAAATTTAATAGTCTTCAAAGACAGATAATAGTGGGCACTCTTTTTGGGGATTCCGGGATATATTGTTCTACGTATGAGAAGTCAGCTTATTATAGGTGTGAGCATAGTTGGGACCAGATCAATTATCTAAAAGCTAAAATTGAGTTATTGAAGCCTTTTTCTTTTTCTCCTTATATTGACAAACCAAATAAAAAGAATCAAGATTATCAAGTAGGGTTTTCCTGTCATTCCTCTGAAGAACTCGCAGATTATCGGCGCATTTTTTATACTGAAAAAGTTGAAAATTCAAAACATCTGCAAAAAAATATTCTTAAAGAAGAGATATGGGGACAGCTTAGCCTTATATCAGTAGCCTTTTGGTTAATGGATGACGGAAAAAAATACGGGAGATCTTATGGGATTGTTATAGGTAAACAGCCTTATTATAGTATGAATAAATTAGAAAAATGTATTCAAATTCTCAATAAGAATTTGAATACAGAGTTTTATGCAAAAGAAGAAAAAATATGTTATATGGTTTGTGCGAAAAGAGGACTTACTACAGATCTTCTTAAGAGATATATCTTACCGGAGTTTTATTATAAAATAGGGATTAATCCTCAAGATTGTGGAGAGTTTTATAGACAGTATAAATGGTGGGTGGATTGGCAAGATACTCGAAAGTTTTTGTTGCATCCTTTAATTGAAAAATATCCTTACACAAAAAGCATTTTTTTAAAATTAAGCAGAGATGATAAAAAGGCATATAAAAAAGCATTATACAGACAAATAAGAAATCGATGGTTTCCTTATGTGACTTTAGATCAATCAGAGAGGATTGATAAATTCAAAAAGTTAAAAAAGCATGAACAAGATATTAATGATGGGATTCTAAGTCTTTCTCCTATTCATAATACATTTGTTAATAGTTTTATGAATCATCGATATCATTTAAAGACAAAAGGATGTCTCAGCCCTTATGAGATATTCTTGAATAATAAAGAGCTTAAAAAGGTTATTGACAAACAATTGATTGATGGGCCAAACATTAATAATAGTAATATACGAGCAGCGTTGTCTGTTTATAGAACTCAAGGAGTGGGACAGTTCAGTACTGCAATAGCAAAACTTCTATGTGATGTCTATTGTCCTATTAATGGAAAGGTACTGGATCCTTGTTCGGGTTTTGGGGCTCGTATGGCAGGAGTAGTGGCTTCGGGGAAAGAATATGAGGGCTTTGAGCCTTCTACTGAGACTTACAAAGCATTATTAGATTTGGATAGATGGCTTTTTGAGTATACGGGATTAAAATCTATTATACATAATGATTGTTTTGAGGATTCAGATTTGGGGAATGGCTCATATGATATGGCTCTAACGAGTCCTCCATATTACGATAAAGAGCAATATTCTGATGAGAATACACAAAGTTCAATTAGATACGGCTGTTATATGGAGTGGGCTGAAAAATTTTTATCGGTTATGATTAAAAAAGTACATAAAGCTTTAAAGCCTGGAAAATATTTTATTTTGAATATTGATGATATTAAGGGTTATCCTATTATAAAAAATGTTCAAAAAAACATGGAAGAAATAGGATTTAATCTAATAAGAATATACTGGTCTAGCCCGAGGAAAAGGCCAGGATCAATGGGATTATCTTCAGAACCTTTTTTTGTTTATAGAAAGGTTGAATAGATGTTTGAGTGTGTATGTGGTAAATGTTTTGATAATGATATTTCTTTATCAAGGCATAAATCAACATGTCTGATTTATCGTGAGACATTAAAGAAAAAAAGGCATAGAGTTTTTAGAGAGGAAAATGTTGATCATGTTATATGCCGTTTTTGCGGGTATAAGGCCCGAGATATAGGGGCTCATCTGCGCTATTCTAAAGCGCCTCATCCAGATAGGAAGCAATATAGAAAGTTATTTCCAGATGCCCGGATAGCGTGTGAAGATATTGAGACGGTTCGTAAAAAAACATGTAAAAGAGTACATGGAGACCCAAATTATAGGAATGCTGACTTACAGAGTATGAGTGTTAAAAAGGCTTTTTCTAATCCTGAACTTATTGAACGAATAAAGAAAACAAAAATGGAGCGATATGGGAATTCCGGGTATGTAAATATTGAAGCCAGAAAAAAAACTTTGATGCAGAAATACGGTGTTGATAATCCGATGAAATGCCCTGAAATTGCACGAAAAACTTCTGAAACCATGAAAAAGTTATACGGTAATATCTCTCGTTAGTCTATAACTCTTTAGAAATAAAGGGATTATATAGGTCCGGTTATCATACCGGACCTTTTTTATTAGTTTTTTCGCAGATCCTACCAGATATATCTTGATCAGCCAAAAAATTTAGGTTATACTTAGGTATGACTTATACCTTTTCAGAATTAAATGAAGAAGTCCTTCGCAAACTTTATTCCGAATATGGATTCAGAGCAAAAGAAATAGGGGTTATAGCAGGACTTACTGAGAGTTCCATTTTATTGAAATTGAAAAAATATGGAATTCCGGTTAATCCCAGAGGCATTATTCGTAAAGAGATTAGCATACAGTATGAGGGGAAAGACAGGTCATTGAAGAAGGGACTTACTAAGGATCTTTTAAAGAACATGTATGAGAAAGGTCTTACAGATGAAGCTATAGGAAAATTATTCAACATGACTGGCGAAGGGGTGGCTTACCGAAGAAAAAAATACGGATTGTGCCTTGACCAGAAGATGAGCAGTTATAAAAAAGCTCAAGATTTTTTAAAGGGAACTTCAACAGATATTTTGAAAGAGGATTATTATGCCCTAACTACCCAGGAATTCTCCAATAAATATGAAATATCAAAAACAGCATGGCTTCCTTATTTACGTTCTTTAGGTGTCTTAAATAAGCATGAACATAGAATAAATAAATACCCTCCTCTTACTTTAGATCAAAAAAGGGTTTTAATTGCAGGGATGCTTGGAGATGGCGGAATTTCAGATGGCTGCTATTATGAGTTCCATTCTAAAAAACAATTACAATATCTTAAACGCAAGAAAAATATTTTATCTCCTTACAGTAAAGAAATAAAAGAGACTACAACGGGATATGAGTTTGAGACAGTTTCTCATCCCGTTTTTAGAGAATATAAAGCATTATTTTATAAGGAAGGTCTTAAGGGTAAATTAATTCCTTTGGACTTTTTATCAGAATTCTGGGATGACAGCATTTTAGCTTACTGGTTTTTTGATGATGGCTCTTTTGATGATGAGGAGGGGAGCGCCCTTTTTACTAATTTCTGTCCTATTAAGGAGCAGCGAGAGGCCTTGACTGCTTTTTTAAATGAAAAATACCCATGGAAATTTTCATGCTTTAAAGCAGGAATCTATCTGTCTAAAAAGGATGCTACTGATTTCGGGAAACTCCTTATTCGATATGCTACTCCTGACCTTTATTATAAAATTCCTGAAGTCTATTTAACCCCTGCTATGGTGTCTGGAATAAAATTAGATGATATTGCATTGATTCGCTCAAAGTTTTACAGGACTTGTGAAGATATTGAATTACGAAAGAAGATGGAAGAGACTATCTTTTCTTATTACCGTCAGCACGGTTTTCCTTATATGAGTCATACTGAGGACCGTTTAAATTATCTTATTGATGAATTTATAAAGTTTCAGCCTAAATGTGCTAGTGGAATAATAGCTCATAATTCAGCAGGTCAAAATTTATGTGAGCAGTTTTTCCCTAATATTTATGAATGTTACCGTAAAGGGTTTGACTCTCCCTATGACCAATGGGAAAAAGATGATTTTTTAAGAAAGCTTATTAAAAACAGATTACGATACGCAGACCGCTTAACTGATGCTTCTATGAGGACAGGAATAAAGCTGACAAAAGCATGTGTGTCTAATTTTAAACCCGCAGTAGCAAAGTATCTATATAGCCAATATGGTTTTAATGGAAAGATTTTAGACTATTCATGTGGCTTTGGGTCACGAATGTTGGGGGCTATGTCTTTAGGGATGGAGTATAATGGTTTCGAGCCAGCAGAAAAGACCTATAATAATTTGATTTCTTTCGGGGAGTTTTTGAAGAGGAGAACAAGAGGAAAATATGAGATAAGGAAAACAGGAAGTGAAATAGAGCCTTTTAGAAAAAATTATTATGGATTTGCTTTTTCATCTCCCCCTTATTTTGATTATGAGCAATATTCAAAAGATCCTGGTCAGAGTTTAGTTCAATATCCGGAATATGAGGAATGGTTGGAGGGGTATTGGTTTAAGACCATTCAGAACTGTTATGAGTCTTTAGTTGATGATGGTTTTTTTGGGGTGTGCTTAAGTAGTGCAACTTTGGGGGATATTCTTGAGAGAACTATTTCTTATGCAAAAGAGATAGGATTTTATTTCCATAAGGATTTTATTATACCTTTTAAACATGTATTATCTGGTGGAGATAAATCCGAAACCGTGTTGATTTTTTCAAAATCCCCTAAATTTCCAGAAGCAAAGCCAGTTTTTTATGGGAAACACCCTATTAAAAAATATACGGAAGTAATGGATGATGGACTTACAACTGTCTTATCCGTTAAGAAAAAAAGATATTCCCAGAAAGAAATAATATCTGCTGTTCTTAAATTTAAAGAGATAGGGCCTGTTAAAGGAGTCTCTCGTGATGCTTATCAAGATGGCTCATTAGGAGTCCCCCCACATGTCTTGGAACATAAATATGGGTCATGGAATTATTTTATTAAGAGTTGTGGGTTCTTACCGTGCTATGAGGCGTTTTCTGCAAAAGAGCATATAAAAAATTATTTGGAGGTATGTCATGAAAATAATAAAATTTTGAGCTTTTTTGAATATGAGAAAATTACAGGGAAACCTTCGACACGTTTAAAGCGCCTTTTTTATAAAGATAAACCTTATAGTTCTTTTTATGAAAGATTAAAAGAGGTCGCTTTAAAGAAAGATTTATGGGAAAAGTTCATAGAAGAAATAAAGGAGTAACTAATGCCTATTATTTTTTATAACGGTAAAAAGCGTATAGTCAGGTATACGAAAGAGGATAAGCAGCTGATTATCTCATTGGGGAAAAGGTTTCGACGAAGCAAGATAATTAAATGGACTGAGGCTCGAGAAACTAAAGAATTCAAGACATGCTGGTTTGCAGATCTGGTAAACTCAGCTAAAGCTTTATCTCAACTTCATTCCCGTTTTACAAGATCACACAAAAAAAGAGATGTTCCACCGGTACCAAAAAAGTCTTATTTGAAGTCTTATTTGAAGTCCATGAAATTAACTCATAAGATTTATACTGAAGCATCTCCTGTTTTTAAGCCTGAGCCTAAGACTATTTGGGATAAGAGCTCCTGGAATATTTTAAAAAAGTTAACTAAAAAATATCGAAGAAATTATTTCATTAATTGGAAGGCATTATCAAAAGACCTGTTATTTCTTACACTTCCTGTTCAGGACATTGTGTATCTCAGAAGGTATTATAACACAACCGTGAGGAATAATAAAAAAGATATGGTGGAGTATAGGCGGAAAAAGGCATTAGAGTATAAGATAAAGAATAAGGTCAGGTATAGAGAATTGCAGAAAAAGAGGGCACACAATAGAGTAGTAGCTGTTAGTGAGTTTTTACGGGATGAGGCTAGAAAACAGGGGAAGTTTATTCGTAATGTTCCTCGAAAAGCTTATAAGATACCTGTAAAATGAATACCCGGGAGATGGAAATAGAGCTCGCAAGATTTTTTAATTCAAGGATCAATGTAATTATACCGAATGTTCATTGGGGATTAGGTTTGGCTTATGAGGCAGACCTATTAATAGTCAGTCCTAATCGATGTGTTACTGAAGTTGAGATAAAGATATCCCGCTCGGACATTAAAAAAGACCTTTCTAAAAAGTGTTATGCCCATAGAAGTAGGAAGATACATAAATTTTTTTATGCCGTGCCTGAGAATTTGATTGATTGTGAGTATTTGCCTGAGGATTGCGGTTTAATTATGGTTTCTGATAAGCCGTCAAAGAAGAGCAAAGCTATAAATAAGAGGTCTGACCGATGTAAAATTATTCGGCCTCCCCGGTTTAATAGAAAGGCTGTGAAGCTGAATGATAAGGAATTAAACCATTTGCTGCATTTAGGTTGTATGAGGATTTGGAGTTTAAAAGAGAAGCTTCTTAGCATATCCCATTCATAAGATTTTTTGAAGATTAAAGGTGCTATTAGTATATTATACATAATTTTTAAGGTATTTATATACCACAAGGATATTATGTCTAAAAAAGTTATTGTAGAAAAGCAGGAGATGGTTTTTAATAGTGTTTTTAGGATTAAAGAGGTATATCTTTCTCATGAGAGATATGATGGGGCTATGAGTCCTCGTTTGCGGAAATTGTGTTTCGAACGGGGTGATTCTGTAGCTTCAGTGATATATCATACAACTAAAAAAGTTCTTATTTTCACTGAGCAGTTTCGATATCCCACATATGAGAAGGGTCCTGGGTGGATTAAAGAGCTTGTGGCTGGTAGTTTGAAGTCGGATGAGGATCCTAAAGAAGGGATGCTTCGAGAGATAGAGGAAGAATTAGGCTATAAACCTTTAGATATAAAGGAAATTTGCTCTTTTTATGTGTCTCCTGGAGGTTCTTCTGAGAGGATTATTCTTTTTTATGCTGAGGTTGATGATTCGATGAAGATATCTTCCGGTGGTGGTATAATTTCCGAGAATGAGGATATTAAGATTATAGAGATGCCTCTTGATGCCTCATGGGATTTTCATGATGCTAAGACGTTAATAGGGATATTTTGGTTTTTTAATTTAAGGGAAAGCCCCCATCAATAATAACATTTAATTTCTCCAATAGCAATATAGACATCCATGCAAGCACGGATGCTTATTTGATAATAATTCCTTTTTCAAGGATAAACAAGCACAATATTTTCTCTGTATGCTTGTTACTTGTGTTGGGGTAACTCCCAAAATCATACAATCCTTCTTTGAGACACACCCCGAACACTTCATTCCAGGTTCACCGCATACGTCTATAGGTATCATTGATAAGCATGCTATTTCTTGCAGTCTTATTAATGCATTGTTTCTTTGTTTCAAAGAAGCGTGCAGCGTGGTATATGGTAATGCTATACCGTGTTTAGTAAACCGTTCTTTAACATGGTCATACATATCCAGAAAGGATATGCGAACACGGGTAACAGCAGCTAATATTATACTCTCTGCTCGGTCAATTCCTTTTGGAGTAACTATAATTGGGTCTACACGTAATACTACTCGTTCTGCACCGATTTTATCGATGATTTTGTTATAGCCTTCAATTGCTTGCACTGGTTTTGGAACATTTGGTTCCAAAATACTTCCGCCATATCCAGTGATGGTACAATGTACAATAATGTTCATTGTTGATGTAATCAAACTGGCAAGTTTGGTAGGATTCTTGGTTATAAGTATGGCAGGCGCTCCAGATGATACCCAATCAATCCAATCGAGATTTATAGCGGCGTCGCCGCGTTCTGTAATACCAATCATAACATTCTCCTTCGCTACGTGGATTTATATCCTGGCCTAAGATTTGGTATGACGACACGCATCACCCTTCGCAGGTGTCCTTTTGTTCCTGCGGTTGTTGTGTGTTGTGCTGCTCATGGTTCATTGCACGATAGTTTGAGGCAAGGGCTCGCCAAAATCCATTTGGGTACATTGCTCCGCCACATGGCATACAAAACTGAGTATTATCCCATGGACGCCACGGATCTTGCAATAGTGCCCCTTTACATGTTGGACAACGACGAATACTGATCCAAAACAAGCGCATCCATCCGAGCCTCGTTTTTGGAAAACGTATCTTCATGATGAATTCCTTACATATAATTCAGGTTCACGTATGTCTTTTATCTCGTCTTTTTTAGGATGTAAGGGTTTTTTAAAGCCTTATGATTTAATATAGCAACGGTTGCTATATTAAATCAAGTAAAATATGAGGGATGTGTCTTTGTGTTAAATTCAGTTTTGAATGAAAAGGCCTGGGTTAGAAAGAGTCCGGAGATTTGATGAAAAATATCTTTTTAGATATAGAAATACCTCTTTTAGAGAAACTCTGGCTCTTTAAAAGAGGTATTGCAGAAAAAAACAAATAAGCTGTATATTAAGCGTATGAGCCTTCACTTTTGCGGTCGATATAATCAGTAGCTAAGCCACAAGTGCAGTTCATACTGACACTGGTTAAGGGAGAAAAAGGGGTAATTGTTACTGTGGCATCAGCATCAGTTAATGATACCCAATCTCTGATTTTCCAGGTCATACCGAATTTTTTATCATCCTGTCTTCTGGCTGTAGTGCTTCCCAGAGACCCTGTGACTTTTATTTCGTATTCACCGGTAGTATCAGTTACTACAGTATCACAAAAGAGCTTTAGCATTAAAGGATAGTCTGTATGATAGCCATAGGGGGCTGCTGAGAGGGCTGAGGTGTCGAAGGGACCGAGGACTACCTGAGAGGCTGTATTATCTACAGCAACTGTTTGTGTGGTCTTATCGACCAGGATAGTGGTTCCTACAAGGTCTACCTGTCTGTATCGATATTCATAAGGTATAAGGTCTGGAGATGCCATAAAAAAAGCCCCTTTTTACAAGTTAGTATTCAAAAACTGAGTCACAATAGTAGATTATTACTTAATCGATTAAGTAAATTAATGCATATTTATGCCTTTTAAAAAGGTATAATTAGTAGGTAAGGTTCTTATAAACCATATCCGGAGATTAAAATGTGTCATATATTCCATAAAAAGTGTGTGGAAATAGTACACAGGGAAGAATAGGACAGCGAGAAAAAGATGAAGCAGACGATGGCTCTCAGTAGAGAAGAATTTAAAAGGTCAGTATTTGACCGAGATGGGTCAAAATGTGTCCTGTGTTCCAAACCGGCCATAGATGCTCATCACATCATAGACAGGTCATTATGGGATGATGGGGGATACTATACCAATAATGGCGTCTCCTTGTGTGGAGATCATCATCTGGATGCTGAGAAGACTTTAATTTCCTGTAAGCAGCTCAGGGAAGCAGCAGGTATCGTTGATAAATGTTATCCGGAGCATTTCTATCAGGATGAGGAATATGACCATTGGGGAAATATTGTCCTTCCTTCCGGTATGAGAGTAAAGGGTGAGCTGTTTTCATTTTTGAATGTCCAGAAGATATTAAAGGAAGCTGGTGTTCTTGACCTATTCCTGAAATATGTAAAATATCCCAGGACATATCATTTATCTGACAGCCCGAATCTTGAGAATGATGACAGGCAACATCAGGATGAATCTTTTTTTAACAATAAGCATGTGGTAGCATCTTTGAAGATGGATGGGGAGGGAACAAGTCTATATGATGATTATATTCATGCACGTTCTATTGATTCTATACATCATCCATCACAATCATGGGTAAAAGCATTACATGGAAAAATAAAACATGATATACCTCCAGGATACAGGATATGTGGAGAGAATATGTATGCGAAGCATAGTATACATTATCATAATCTGGAGGATTATTTTTATGCTTTTTCCATATGGGATAATATGAATTTATGTATTCCAATTGAAGATACATGTGAGTACTGTAGTCTGTTTGGTATAAAGCATGTTCCTATTTTTTATCGAGGATTATGGGATAGACAAGCCATACATCAGGCCTTTTTGGATTATGAGAGTAAGGATGACAAAGAGGGGTATGTAATCAGGATTGCTGATGGCTTTTATTATAAGGATTTCAGGAAATGTACGGCGAAGTGGGTAAGAAAAGGTCATGTCCGTACCACTAAATTTTGGAGAACACAGCCGGTTATTCCCAATGAGATAATACAATGAAGCGTTATGCTAATGGAGAGCCCATTTTAAAAAACAGTATAGAAGAAGAGGATTGGTACATATATTATCAGGACCTCATAGAAGCCTCTATGAGCAGTGAGTTTACTTTTTGTGCTATAAAGGATCCCGGGACAATTATTGAGTTATTTAATAAAGAATGGGAAGAATTCAGGCATTTAGAGCATTATAAAGATTTTCCTTCTGAAGAGAGGATTCTCAGATGGGCTGTTTTATTGACTGAGCGTCATAATAATTATTATAATCATCCTAAAATGATTTGAAGAAGTTGGATTGGACAGACTGGGATGAGGTCATGTTAGAGATAGCTTTAATAGAAAAAAAGACAGGGACTCCTGAATTTTTTAAAGACGTGGTTGATGGTGGCCTTCCTAAAAATAAGGGTTGGATTTATACTAATAATGAGTTATCAGACCATATTGGAAGGGTCTTGGAAATGGAAAAAGAATTGATTGAAAATGTTACCGTGACTGTAAAAAAAGGTGAAAAGATACTTTTTGAGGGGTGCTTTAAAAATTATGAATTATCCCATCAAAGAGAATTAGAGACTATTTATGGAAGACTTAATGATTATAGCTTTGGGCAGGCTGTAGGTCTTAACCCTATAGCCGGATCTGAAAGAGTGATTATATCTCTTTCAGGACAAATAAAGAATAATCTCAAGATAAAAGTTGATGATAAAAAAAATAAAATGCCTGATTATTGGGAAATACAAAAAAAGCTTGAAGATGCTTGGGAAGCAGTAGCACATAGTGCAGTATATGATTCTCCGGTAACAGAGAGGACTTTGGAAAGGGCCAGGAAAAAAATAGAGGCATCAAAAGATGATGAGGGATTCAGGTATGACCTTTATTCCGAAGCATTCGAGAATTTGAAACAGGCTTGGGAATTTGTTAAAGTTGGAGATGCTCTTCCTCTTCAAGTAATAATAGGCATGGTTAATCAGGCTGCACATGATATTCTATCTTTAAGAATTTTTTTAACCCTTCCTATGGAAAAATTATATCCCTTAAAGATGAGATAGCATAGCATATGAAAGATTTGACTCCTCTTCAGAAAACGGTTTTAATGCTTCTTCCTGATAATGAATTTAAAGTTTCTGATATTAATAAAGAGGCAGAAAAAAAGGGTATTTTTACACCAAAAGCAATACAGAAACGTTTTCAGGATGTCTTGGGTGCTTTTATCATAAAAGGCCTTTTAATACAATATCGTTGTAAGGATCCGGGTCACCATTTAAAAACATATGAATTGACTATAGAGGGTAAGAAAAAGAAAAAGGAACAGGAATTATAAGCATGGAAAGAAAATATGAAGACGGGATAGGTGTTCTCTATATTGGAAAAGGTCATGAAAAATTCCTTAGGGTAGCATCGATTTGAATCGAATTAAGGAAGAATTCTTATTGTAGGGGGTCGTTTTCTTTCAAAAAAATATGTCCATGGTGTGACAAGGACGTTAGAGGATAATATGCAGACAATAATTTTATTAAAAGGGTTGATGGCTTCTGGGAAAAGTACGTGGGCTCTGGAGGAGATGCGTAGGAATCCTGGTAAATATAAACGGATTAATAAGGATCTGATGCGAGCTATGATAGATGGGGATCATTATACTCCTAAGAATGAGAGATTTATCCTTGATATCAGAGATAGGATAGTTGAGAAAGCCCTTCTGGGCCGTTATGATGTTATTATAGATGATACTAATTTCTCAGATAAACATTGGGTTAGAATGTGTGAAATAGCCCGTTATATAGGAGATATTCGGGTAAGGGAGAAATACTTTCCGATTACGCTTAAAGAAGCTCTGGAACGCAATTCAAAAAGGACAGAGAGTGCTCATGTACCTGAGGATATTATAATAAACGTTTATGATAAGCATTTTAAGCATAAAAATATTTCTGTTCGTGATGAATACTTTGAAAAGAAGAAACTGGATTTTTCTTATTTAAAGGATGAGAAAAAGCAGAAGGCTATTATTGTCGATATTGACGGTACTCTGGCATTAATGGTAAATCGTGGCCCTTATGACCTATCCTTAGTAATTGAAGATCAAGCGAATGAGCCTGTATGTGAGTTGGTTCGGCTTTTTCAGGATAAGGGATACATTATAATTCTTCTTTCCGGTCGTGAGGATATGGCCAAAGAGGACACTATATTATGGTTGAATGAGGCTAATGTCCCTTATGATGCTCTTTATATGAGGGAGACCGGGGATAACAGGAAAGATTCTATTGTTAAAGAGGAGCTGTATCGTAAATATATTATGCCTCATTTTAATGTTCATTACGTTATTGATGATAGGCCACAAGTTGTTCGGATGTGGCGTAGAAAATTCGGGTTTACAGTCCTTCAGGTTAATGACATGGAGTTCTGAAATGATAATATGTCCTCTATTATAAAAGAGAAGAATAATGGCTACTACTTTTAAAAGAAAATGTCTTCATGATGTTAAATTTGATGGTTTGATTCTTAAAAAAAATACAGAATATATAACTTCAAAAGAAGAGGAAGGGGCTGTTGTAGTCTTTACAGGAGTTTGGGCAAAAGTCCCTGTGAGTTGGTTTGAGGGTGCTGTGCTTTTTACAGGTAAGGACATGGAGTTCTGATATAATCTTTTATGATGAGAAAAATAAATGAGTGATGTAGGAAAAAACATTGGAAAAGCTCTTATCAAAGTCCGTCATAGTGAGCTGTCTGCTTTTGGTGATAGTCTCTATAAAAGATATTGTCCTGAATGTAAAAAGGGTCTTTTGATGGTTTCTAGGGAAAGAAAAGAGCCCTATCGGATAACTGATTATGATATATGCTTATTATGTGGCCAGAGATTTCAATATGTGGATGTTTTAACCATGCGAAAAAATGAGAACAATGAATAATCCTTGTAAGCATGATCCGAAATCGACTAAAGTCATATCGTGGATGATCTATCGGCTAAAGGCCAAAATTGCCGAAATTTGTTCACATTTTGATGTAGCTGGTCGATCTACTACTCATAGTGCTTTGCATAATAAATATGTATCTGAACTTTGGCAACTATCGGGCAATTGAGCAGGCGTTGGTGGAAAGTGGAGAAGTGACAATAGAGAAAATTATTCACGATTTTGCATAGAAAGTAAGGGTATGCTCACTATTTCCAGCGGAGTTATAAAATCAGAATGGGGTGAAGTAAAACCATTTGAAATATATTCTAAAGGCTATAGGAAAGAGAGTACAGAATGCAATATTGTAAAGTTAAGGGTAGGTGGACTAATGTTATTTCTTTTTTTGATACTACGTGTAGATATTATAGCCATAGTAAAAATACTTGTATTTCAAAAGAGGAATGTACACATAAGACAAACGATCCTCGTGTTTTATTTATAGGTAAGAGAGTGCAATATATAGATGATAACAATATTGTTTTTACTGATAAGTCTGTCTATAGGTATAATAAGAATGCTGCACCTAATGATAATGAAGATTGATTATGATTGAAAATATAGGTCGTAATTTAAAAGAATGGATATATAATTATTTGCAAGAACAGAAGGAAGATAATACAACCATTCGCAGAGGATTTGTTTCAATGAGTGCAGACGAAAAACAAACAAACAAACAAAGGAGTATTAATGAAAAAAATAATGTTGGGTTCAAGAGAAGCACATTTTATCGGGGACTATACTGCAGTATGTTGGAATACTGAAACAGTCAAAAAAACCCTTAAAAAAGGCGGGGTAAAATATACGGCTCATATAGAAGAAAGATGTTCTCCTCCTTATATAGATTTTATAAATCTTCGTGATGAGGATGGTGATACTTTTTATGAGGATGATGATAGTCCGATAAGTGGAGGTATAGATGTAGCCAAAGCTGAAAAGTTGATAGAAGAGCTTAAAAAAGCTGTTGTATATCTTAAAGATAATGAATAAATATAGATGACACCGAAAGGGGAAAGCATGAGCAGCAAAGGATTTACAGTATTTGAGTGTGTGGTGCTTGTATTAATCGTTTTGGCCCTTATTGGTGAGGGAATGAGCATTGCAAAGTGCATCGGATCTGACTGGAAGGCACCGTATAAGCGGGAAATAATATATGGTGGCGCTGCATTAACCGGCCTGGGGTCAATCGTAGGGTATATTAATCTAATTCTCCTGAATGTGATATGAAAGCTTGTTTTACAGGGCACCGCCCAAATAAGCTTGGTGGCTATAAAATACCCAATCCAATTTATAATAGGGTCAGGAGTTATCTGGACCAGGCAATTGACCGGGCTCTTCAACGAGGTGTAGATACTTTCATTTCAGGAGGTGCCCTTGGGGTTGATCAGTGGGCTCTGGATTTATTATATACAAAGAGACCTGCAGTAGGTCGTATCATTGTGGCAAAGCCTTTTCCGGAGCAGGCTTGTAAATGGCCTTTAAGATGCATAAAATCATATGACAGTCTTATTCAGCAGGCTGATGCTGTTATAGAGGTGTCTGATGGCCCTTATGACCCCTCAAAGATGCAGAAAAGAAATATATGGATGGTAGACCGCTCAGACATTATTATAGCTGTGTGGGATGGTTCTTCTGGTGGCACAGCTAATTGCGTGAATTATGCGAAATCAAAGAATAAAGAAATATGGTGGATAAATTTAGCTAAGATATTCTAAGGCTTTTTTGATGATAAGCTTTTTACTTTTTAGGTCGATATCCATTGCGATGCCTTTTTCAGTATAAACTTTATCAATGATTTGTTTTGCTTTCATTTGTGTAAGCTCTTTTTCCAGCTCAGAGAGTCCGCTAAGATCAGGCTTTTTTCTGGGTATAATTGGTTTTTCCTCTTCTATAATGGGTTCCTGGTCAAGCTCCGGCTCTTTTTTTTCATTTGGCGGTTCCCCGGTTAGTAATTGCTTTGGCATTGGAATTTTAGGGATGTCTGGAGGTAATTTTGGAGCAGGCAATTTACATAGAAAGTATAAAACATTCCATAGGGTGTTTGGCTTATCGGGTTCAATAAGGTATGTTTCTTCCAGACTTTTTAGTGTGTTTGTCTGGGGTTCGATATTTAATTTATTGAGTGTGTAATGTCCGTCATGATTTTGCGAGATTTTTATGTAGATTTCTTCCATTGTTTCAATATACTTTAAGTGTATAAGCAAAGCTATAACCAAGGGAGGTATATGAAATATTTTTTAATTTTGTTTATTGTCAGTAATATTTTTGCCGTGGGTGGTGAGCTGAAAGAGTTGAAGCAGCGAAGTGAAAGGGGAGTAGAAAAAGCAAAAAATATTAAAGGATTTATTGTTCAACAACAACAGATAATTCCTAATATTGCAGAACCAGAACCGGTACCACCTCCCGCAGAACCTGAACCTGAGCGGGTAGAGAGGCCTTCTTCAACAGCATGTATTAGTCAAAGGGAATATGATAAAGATTATCAAAGGAATGAAGATAGATTTAAAGAGATGCAGGAGAATATGGAGACAGTGACTCAGATCATGGAGAATATGCAGAGTCAGAATGAATCCCATACAAAGAACATGAACTTTTTAATGAAAATAATAGAAGTTATAATAGCTATTTTTGCCGGGATAAGTGGATTGGTAGGTGTCCTTGCAGCAATAAGACCCACGCTCCTGGGCTGGTATGCTCTTGGCATACGGACAATTAAAAAATGAAACTGCGAATGGTGGGGAGAGGATTATCTGTATCGCCCATACCACACCGACAGTTGCATTTACCGGTTTGTTAAATTAAAGAAAGCAAAGGCTGAAGGGTGAGATTTTTATACGCTACTGATCTTCATGGTGACATTTTAAAATATCAGCAGTTGCTCCAGATAGCCATTGATAATAAATTTGATCTAATACATATCGGTGCAGACATTTTACCTAAAAGTTATAAAATGTATGAGACCCAGAAAGAATTTATTAATATTTATCTAAAATGCTTTTATGAGAAATGTCATAAAGAAGGTATAAAAGTTCTAGCTTCATTTGGCAATGATGACCTTTATAGTTTGAAATCTGATTTCCGGAAATATGGAAATCTTTTGGATGAATATCCTTACTCTTGTATAGAGACAGGAATACTGTTCACGGCTTATAATTATGTTCCAGATTATCCATTTCGGTTAAAAACAGGCTGTAAGTTGGATAAGGAGGGATGGTCATGCCCAGATTCGTATTTTGGATCCCCCTTAAAAGAGGATAAGCAAGGGGTTTTTAAAAGCATTAAAAATGTAAAAGAATATTTCCAGGAAAAAGGTACTATTGAGGAGGATCTTCAATTTTTAGATGGGAATATAGTAGCAATACACACACCACCGGCTAATGTTTTTTTAGATGTTTGCACAGATCATCGGCATGTCGGGTCTGAAGCGGTTTACCAGTGGATTTTAAAAAAGAAACCTTTAGCCGTACTAAGCGGCCATATACATGAAAATTATGCTATGACAAGAAAATGGAAATCATATGTTAATGATACCCTTGTTATTCAGCCGGGTCAGGGTCGAAATAAGACACATGTTGTCTCATTAGAAATTTTAAATGAGAGTATAACAAGTGAACTTATTATTTTATAAAGGTTAGAGATAGGGTTCGGATTGGGAAGCCCGATTTATTTAATTTTTTTGTTTATTTTTCATCTTTCCATATGTACTATATATAGCCCTTATATCTCTAAAAAGCGGGGATATTTTTGAAATCGTGGATTTCTATTGATGACAAAGAATTAGAAGTTCTCATTAATGCTCTTAATGAAATAGAGGGGATTGAGACTTCGGAGAGTTGTTTCGGCCATTCTGCTGATTTAAAGAAAACTCAGTTTCATCAGAGTTGTGCGTATATTGGCATGTATGTTCGGAATCAGAATGCCGTGGAAGTCCTGCAGGATATTCTGAAAAAATTTATAGGTAAGCGATATCTGGATGAGAGTCGGGACAGTTATTTTCAGATCTTTTTGTGTATGATAATATCCTGGTCGGAGAAGTTGAAAGTCATTGAGGGTAGTGATAAAGTTCAATCGTATCGAGCACCTTATTTCAGATTAGAGATTCATCCTAAACACAATCCGGCTTTTAGTCTTATAGGGATAAAGGAAAAATTAAAAGGAATAGAAGAATTAACGGACTTTCTTTTTAATTTATACCCTGATTTTAAGAAAGAGGTCTTATGCAAGATAGAGGATTAATAATTATTTCTGCAATTGTTTTAATTATAGGCGGCATTCTGGGTTTTATTCTTGGAAAATGGACTAAAAAATGCCCGGAGATAAAAGTAGGAAAAGAGACGCTCTTGGTTACTATAACTATTCATGATACTATTATTAAGGAAAAAACGGCTGAAGAGATTACTGTAGGAAAAGTAATAAAGAAAAAAAAGATTTATGCTCTTAAGGATACTGTACCGACCTATGTCCCTGATACTACTGTATGTTATTCATTTGAAGAGAATGAACCTGATGGGGCCTATATAGGTGTGAATGTATGTTCGGATTCATTACCTCTGAATAAGCCTTTAGACCTTACTGCTGATATAGCATATAGGGCTCCTCCGGATACTCAAATAGAGGTATTAAGAACAGATACAGTAATGGTTGATAAGACACCGCCATTTTACAAAGACTGGAAGGTATATGCCTTGGCAGTAGTGTCTATTCTGATGGGTGTTTTTGTTGCTAAATAATTTGGAGATTTTATGAAACCGAGATCACGTTACGACTATAAGAAAGAAAGATGTGCTTATAGTAGCCCTGGTGGTTGGTGTAATCTACCCAAATATAAACGATGTGAAAATTGTATTAGATGTGCCGATGGGTCAAAAGCATGTGAAGTCGAATTATAATGCTATTTAAGAGGCCTCTACGGCATCAATATATTCAGGATATAACTGACGAGCACATTCATTACAGATGCCATGACTCAGTTCATGCTTTTCTAAATCAATAGAAAACTTTATCCATCTTCCGTCTATTCTTACTTTTTTACAATTGGCACACTGAACCATAAAAGTCAATTCTTCCATAAAATAAAATACAAATTAATAGATTATGCGTTTAAGCGCATAAATAATAATATCTTAATATATTTTATTGAGCATGTATCAGAAACCTTTAGAGAGGCCTTATTTTTATAAAGATTCGGATGGTAATTCTAAGAAGTATTATTATTGTTCTTTATGTTTGAAGGGTCCTTTTAAGGAAGACGATATGGGTAAAAAGATTTTTTATATGACTGGTCAGGAGACCAGGGTATATTATTGTTTTACGTGTAAAAATGAACAGAGTGAGATTCCTATAGGTGTGTGATGGGCGAAGAAAGGCGTCCTTAGAATTATTAATGAAAATCATATCTAAAGTTATTAGGGCATTGGCGGACATATTATCTTATGACCTTAAAAGAGACCCGGGGTATCAACGTTTAGAGGAGATGGAAGATTTTTCTAAAAAAGGTAGAGATATTCGGGGAAAACTTCAGGATGTTAAAAGGGCTGTCGATAGTAAAGTAACTCTTTATACTTCTGAAGCTTCCAGGACAAAAAATCCCAATGATATTAAGATTAAAAATCTTTTTGAAAAGGTACAGAAAGAAAGTATTAAAATGATTGAGGAAGGTATAATGAAAAAGGACCCTTCCCTGATAGAAAAAGGCCTAATTTCAGCTAAGGCACTTTGGGCAGATGCCAGCAATATTATAGGAAAATAAGTAAAAAAAGACCTCCTTTTTTGGTATAATTATAATAGGAGGTCTTTTATGTATACAAACTCTGAGCTTATTAAATTATCCTCGGTTATTGATAGGGTTATAGGCTTCGATGAAGGCTTTCATTTAAATGCTTTGGAAGCTTCAAGGGAAGAAAAATCAACTGGTTATGACATCGTTAGAGAGTTAATAGGATCATATGTATGTGGTTTTACCTGGGATAAATCTGCTATCATTTCGGATTTTTTAAAGACTTCTAAGAAGGAAATGTCCTGTTTTTTGTGTTCTAATCTCATATATGAGAGGATCTTAGCTCTATGGAGAATAGAAATTGATAAATAATCAACATTCTTCAATTCTTACGATGCCTTCTAATGATGATATACTTAAAATGTTAAATAAGCATTTTAAGGTGCAGTCTTTTGAGAAACATCCGAAAGCCATGATGTCTATTCTTTTTGATAGGGCTTTTGTTTCTGTATTGGGTAAGAATTTTGCTAAAAAAAGGATTAGTAAGAAGAATCAAAAGCATCTTTATGAGTATATTTTGACCAGATTAAGGAATTGTTATGGTAAGTACCTTAATTTGACGAATTTTAAGGCGAAAGACCCTTACGATATCAAATTTAAGACCAATTTCGAGCTTGTATTTAAGACCGATTTTGGTCTTCTTTATGGCTGTTCTCAGGTAGGCATGTGGAAAACTATTTTTTTCACAAATCATAGTTATGAGCGTTTTGATGAAAGATGCCGGGAAGATATTCGAAATTTCCTGACTGAAATGTGCCGGGATGTGATAAAAACCGAACCCACAACAGCAGATATTATAAATTTAACTGTGATGTCTTCTGTGGGAAACCGGGAATATGCCAATAAAAATAAGTTCTATTATTTAAATATAGGGGCTGGATTTCTAGTCCTTGAAGATTATCAGGATTTTTTTCTGGCAAAAACTTTTCTTTCTCCGGAAATGGCTCCTGAAGACTTAGAATGGCATATGCCTCTTCTACAAAGTGACAGTTTAAGTAATTTTACATCATTCAGAGATTTATTCAATTTTAATTCTATAAAAATTAAAAAGCCTGAATTCCTGGATGAAGCTTTTAATCATCTTACAGAATTAGAAGTCGATTAATCTATTAATATTATTGTTATGGCATATGATAGCCATAGCGAAGATACTCAAATCTATAGATTTATCGGAAGAAAAGCAGTTAAAGAAATATGGGTTTGGTCTTATAATAGACCCTAATATATCTTCTTTTAATGTTCCTTTGATTCTGCAGCAAATATCTTCAATATTAAATCCTGTACCGATACAATTGATTAAGGATTGTGGAATAAAGACTCTTCAAATAAGGGATTTAGGTCCTTGTAAACAGGTTTATCCTAATCATGGCTATTATTCCTGTATAGGAAATTTGATAGCTCTGAACTCTCAGATTTTTATAGATCCTGATCAGCCAAAAGATTTCTGTGGTGAAAAAGGATGTATTACAAGAGCTGCTGAAACCCTATACCATGAACTTGGACATGGTTATGATTCTATTCATGGAGATTTATCATTTAAACCAGAATGGTTGAAGATATCAGGCTGGAGTAAAGAATATAAACCAGGACTTAAAAGATTGTTGATAAAGGAAACAGGGACTAAACCAATAGTTGGAGAATGGTTTTTTGATCCAAAAGCTGAATTTGTCCGCTTCTATGCTAAAAAATGCCCGGAAGATGATTGGGCAGATTCCTTTGGCTATTATGTAGCCCAACTCATAAAAGATAAAATTCCTGCCCCCAAAATAACCTATTTTGATGCTCTCCTGAATAAATATTATTCTGACTTAATCGATTAAAGTAAAAATATAAGTATAATTTTTATTGTCAAATAAGTATTATACTTAGATCTCTTATTATTATTCGGGAGACAGCATGAAGAGAATTCTTGAAAATATAGAGACTATTTTAGCCATTCTAATTCTGATAGGGCTTTTAATTCCTTTCATATCGGGCCATGTTTTAGGGAGCCATCTTGCCACAAAATTAACTATCGCTTATTTTGTTATATGGGCTATTAGGAAATTCATATTAAGATGAGACCCTCAATTTCATTAGCAATTATAATGCGGGATGTCGAGAAGACATTAGATAAATGCCTCAACACATTCTCAAAAGTATCTGATGAGATTATCATAGTTGATACAGGTTCAGTAGACAAGAGTGTTGAAATAGCGAAAAAATATACTGATAAGATTTATCATTTTGAATGGATAGATGATTTTGCTGCTGCCAGGAATTTCTCTTTTGAGAAATGTACAAAAAATTGGATTTTTTGGATTGATGCTGATGATTTTATACTTGATGAAGATATTAAAAAAATCAATGAACTGGACTTTACCGGTAAAGATGTCATAATAATAAAATATGCCTATTGTAGGGACCAATATGGGAATATAGAATCTTTTGTTCCCCGGGAACGGATTGTGCGTCGGGCTATTAATCCTAAATGGGTAGGCAGAATACATGAGCATATACCGCTTACAGGTAAATCAATTCATGTTTCTGATATTGTAACCTTTCATGATAAACAAGGAGGCACCTCCGAAAGAAATCTTCGTATTCTGGAAAATATTGTAAAAAATGGAGAAGAAGATGCCCGATATACCCATTATCTTGGCCGGGAATATTACGATTTTGGTAGATATGATGATGCCATTAAACATCTCAAAAAATATCTTGAATATCCAGGGATATACTGGGAAGATGTGTATCAAGTTCATTATAAACTGGCCTTATGTTATTTCGAGAAAAGGGAAGAACATTCTTTCCTCTATCACGTTTATGAATCATTGAAAGTACAGGACCAATGGGCAGAACCCTTCTACATACTTGGTCTCTGGTATATGAATAAAGGAGAACAGCATCGGGCAATACAATGGTATGAGATGTGTCTCAAGGTTAAGAGACCTGATAATCTTTTAACAGCATATCAGCCCCGGTATTATACCTGGCTTCCTAATCTGAATCTATGTGTTTGTTATTCGAATGTTAATGAATATCAAAAAGCCTTTGAATGCAATCAACAGGTCTTAAAATATCGGCCTGAAGATGATAAGGCTCTTCATAATGATAAGTTTCTTCGTGGTATACTCAAAATGGACCCACAGAGCAGTAAAAAAGATGGGACAGGAGTAAGACTTAATCTTGGATGTGGAAATAAGGCTCTTCCCGGATATGTGAATGTCGATATATTTGATGCTCCTCATATTAATGAAAAATTCGATTTATATGATGTCCCTTATAATGATAATACGATAGAAGCAATATACTCAGAGCATTCTTTAGAGCATGTTCCTGCAGTCAGGGCTTATCAGGCTATAAAGGAATGGTATAGAGTATTACGGCCGGGAGGAGAACTTCTCCTGCGTATACCGAATTTTGAGCGGTGTTGTCAGGAATATATTAATGCTTCCGACGATCAAAGCAGACAATGGTATAAGTATACTATCTACGGATTACAGACCCATCAGTTTAATAATCAGCCTGATGAGGCAGAAATACATCGATATGGATTCTCCCCGAATGAAATTAAAGGACTATTGGAAAAGGAAGGATTCGTAATTGATTATTGTGAGACTTATGATGGTTTAGGTACACCAAGTATAGGTATACGGGCTTTAAAGCCACTAAGCAGCAAGAAAATAGGATGGTTTGGAGCATCATCGGAAATCTCTGAATTGGCCGATTATGTCAGGGCTGAAGGATACTTCTCTACACAGGTCTATGACTACGAAGATATGATGTGCTGTGATGTGATTGTGATAGGCCCACCATATTTCTTTTTTGATGAGTTGAAGGATAGTGATAAAGAGATTGTTTCATATATACGGGAATATAGAGAGGATCTGACTGATATCATTATTGGGAGTGATAAGATAGTAGTTGATAATGATATTATGAAAGAGGAATTTAAGCAATTAAATATGAATATTTTTTCAATTTCTGAATAAGGAGATGGTGATGTTTGAGTGGCTCAAGGCGCTTTTCAATTTTTTATTTGGAAAAAAGGAATATACTGAAGAAACAAAAGTTTTTTCGAAAACCGAATCTTTGATAGATAAGTCGTTCTGGAGATTGCTTTCTACTATTGAGCCAGGGAATGAAAAAGAGATTTTAGAAGTAACCTATTTAAATGAATTGGGATTTAGTAGTACGATTACCTGCATGGCAATATTTGAGAGTGACCGGGAGTATAAGTTAATTGCTCCCTGGATAGATGTAGGGAGAATTCTTCAAAAATCCAATATTTCTGAACTTGGTATTAAAAAAGTCATAAAGGAGACTCAGATATAATGTTTACTTCATACTTTGCTAAGGCTTCGGATGACCCTAATGCTGTTGCTATTTCTCGAGGAACTCCTACTAATTATTCAGGTCGAGTCTATATGCCATTAGCTCCTCCCTGGGAACTTATTAATCTTTATAAGATTAATGAGGATGAAGAAATTTATAGAAACCATTATCAGCATCTTATTTTGAATAATCTTGATCCTTTAATGACCTATAAAGAGCTTGGTGAGGATGCCATTTTGCTGTGTTGGGAGGGTCGAAACAAGTTCTGTCACAGGAGAATAGTAGCAGACTGGTTTGAGAGAGAGTTAAATATAGAGGTTCCGGAATTATGACTGAGCTCAGTTTTAAAAAGATAAAAGCGAGAGATCTTGACCCCTTTTATGCAGCAGGAAAAAGGATTAATAATGCTTTCTGTGAATTCCTTCGTTGTAGACATGAAATGAGCCCTGTCACAAGAAGATGTATTAAATGTGGTGAAGATGAATTAAAAATAGAGGCCAGGATTAATGAGGGTTGTTATCCTGAATATGTAGATACTTATCAAAACGGGAAATTTGTAAGCCGACAAAAGGTGGGGTGACTCTGATAGATGCAGGAAGAATTGACCCGGAAGTTAAATATTTTCGAATTACAGCTATTGGAGAGTATGAGGTTCTCGGGATAGAAAAATCTTTCCTTCATGATCAAATGAAATTCTCAGAGAAAATACTTCCTATCATGGATCAAAGACCTATTTCTGAATATCCTCGACAGTTTGATTATGAGGGATTTACTTATAATGGGGAAATAGATAAAGAGGCTTTTCCTTTAGTCAGCATAATGAATTGTCTTCCTGGTGTTAGAACATTTGAAAGTTGCTCCGGACATGAAAAATGGCCTTTTAAGATATACTTTAAAGTAGGAGACCTTGAAGGATTGTTTTTTTTAGCTCGTTGTGTTGATGGAAGATATTGGGAATATGGTTATAAA
>Ga0307376_10000628_pt1 | contig 43386 bp, 38 predicted proteins | sample TR2MG_FD_202536 | JGI IMG/M metagenome (GOLD analysis project Ga0307376, IMG submission 202536) | Soil microbial communities from Risofladan, Vaasa, Finland - TR-2 | ecosystem: Environmental > Terrestrial > Soil > Coastal area > Acid sulfate soil | place: Finland: Risofladan, Vaasa | collected...
GCAATTCATTTCAGCAATGGCTCAAATGGTTCCGGAAGTGCTCTTGCATTACCACTGGTAGCATTAACTCTAAAAAAAGTACAGATGAATCCTGTGCTAATGGAACAATTAATTAAACCTTTTCCTGATTTGTCACCTGAATTGAAGAGTGCACTTGATTGCCCTGATTTTAAAGAAGATAATATTATTGACAAATTCTTTGATCTTTTTCAAAAAAAGAAAACTTATTTTGATAATGGATCGAATAAAGCCAAACCTAAAAAAAAGGTCATTTTTAGATAGGTTATTAGGAAGGGAATTTTTAAAGGTACATTTTTATATTGCTCATTTTAAATGTTAAGTAAATCCATCACCTGATACGTCACCTACTTAAAAACAAAAAACCCGTAAGGCGCTGATCATACGGGTTTTGCGATTTAGGAGTGTGGTGCCACCAGGATTCGGATCAGCGACCACTAACTGCAAAAGCCAGACGTCTTGACTACATTTGGCCGGTCAGATTACCATTAACATATATAATTATATAACAGGCATTTAACTCTGGTATTTGGTGATCAGTATTATATGGCTAACTATGGTTAAGGGCACTGGTTTTTGCTCTAAATAAAGGGACATTAATTTGATAATAACCAGTTAATTATCTAATTTTAATAATTCCAATTCACCTTAGTAATGAGAAAATAAAATGAAGAAAATAATTGTCTTGTTTTCAGTTGTTTTTCTGATAAATAAATGTTCAACACAACAGAAAGACATTGGAGAAACCGAAATCTCCAGATGGCAGTTCGGGAAAAAAGGCGCTGTATCCATCACATGGGATGACGGTTCAATTAACCAGTTTAGAATAGCTTTGCCTATTTTGAACAGGTTAAAAATCCCTGCAACATTCTATATCATTACCGGTCATATACCAGGCTCTCAATACCAGCCCGCATTTATCGGCCGCCCTGTAAAGACAATAATTAAGGAGACGGCAACAATTCCAACCAATAAAGAGAATTTTTATGAGCGGTCATCGGCCGCAGGATTCCTTGGTTATCAAGGTACTGTTAAATATCATACTGATGCTGGCATAAAGATCGATGGAGGCAAGCCTGAAGAAGCCTACACGATAATAGATGAGCTATACAAGAAAGTAAGGAATGGTGATTTCCCTTCCAAAAACAAAACAAATCCCAGAATAAACATGGACAGGCGTATTACCTGGGATGAAATCAGGTCATATGCAGCACAGGGCCATGAGTTTGCAAGTCATACGGTTTCACATCCGTATTTGTCTGCACTTGACAATGTCAATATGATGTACGAACTTGAAAAGAGCCGGGAAGACATTCTTAATCAACTTGGTAAGAAATATACCTTTTCAGCAACCATTCCTTATGCCTCAAAAGAAGAACGTGTATTGAATAATGCTTATAAAGTTTATCCTGCCATAAGGACCAAGATTTCGCAGGACTTCATGTCAATTATGGATGAATTTAACACATCAGATCTTAAGAATCCGGATTCCCTGGATAAAGAATATGCAGCGTGGCAATGCAGGGCATTTACCAGAACTACTTTATCTACAATGAAATCATGGATTGATACTACCGCCAGTTATAATAATATCTGGCAGATAATAATATTTCATGGAGTTGATGGAATAGGTTATGAACCTCTGAGCAGTGAATTGCTGGATGAGTATTTCCGATATATGAAATCCAGGGAAGATGATCTCTGGATCGCCACATATGCTGATGTAGCAAAATATATAGGTGAGAGAATGAATTCATCTTTTAAAACAACAGCAGATAAAGAGAAGATAACCATTAATCTTACGAATTCACTTGACCAGGCCTTGTATGATATCCCCCTGACTTTAAAGACCTATGTACCTTCAAAATGGAAAGAGGTACAGGTAAATCAGGGTACTGTTAACACGACTTTAAGTACACAAGAAGATTCGGGAGGAAAGTATTTGCTTTATCAGGCATATCCTAATACTGGTAATATAGAATTGAAGGAGATTAAAGAATAAAATATTCTTATAAACATTTAATGTTCTGAGATTATATGGCGAGTTCTTTATGAACTTTAGCGTATTCACAAAGTTTATGGCCGTGAAGGATGACTCCTGACTGCAAAAGCCAGAGGTCTTGACCACATTTGGCCGGTCAGATTACCATTAACATATATAATTATATAACAGGTATTTAACTCTGGTATTTGGAGATCAGTATTATCTGGCTACCTATGGTCAAGGGCACTGGCTTTTGCAGTTCACCCGGGAATCGGTGTTTTTTGCTGTTTTTTGCTTTTTTCTGCTTGGGAGTAAAAATGAAAAACCCTGAAACAGAGGCTATTTCAGGATTTTGCTGTAAATTACATTTTCAATCAGCGGAGAAAGAGGGAATATGTACGATAGTTCGAGAATATTCCGGAATATTCCTGGAATTTTTGAAGTTTCATTGATTTTGTCAAAATTATTATTTAAAGTTTAGGTACTTAGTTTAATATCAACACTTGATCAGTCGGATTTATCCATTTTCGCCCAGATTATCCGATTAGTTCCAAGCGATATTATTCATAAAAATGTTGATAAGCACGATTCTGACTTTAATTCTAAAGGGATAAATGCATTTTCCCCCTGATCTTTTAGCTTTCCAGTCTTCTGGTTTTTGAAGATTATGTTGGTTGTGTATTTTAACCTTGGTCTCTTTACTGTTATGGCTTTGGCCAGCAGCTTGTAAAAAAAACTAATCACGCAGATTGTGTTTACAGCTGCGTTCTTATTGACTGTGATGACCAGAAAAGCTCACTATTTTTATTTATCTTATTTTTTGAATTCAATTTCTCTGTTTAGAAATTACGCAGACTTTCTGAAAATTATTTTTCAATAACCCGGATAGAATGAATTTTTAAACCGGAATAATTGGTCAGTGCTTCTATATTGATTACTGATATGGTTTGTGGTGCATCGAACAACCATTTAAATTGGGTTAAATTTTCTTTTTGCTTTGTGCGCAAAGGCAAGCGTTTATCCGTTTTGCAGCGCACATCGCGGCCATAGCGGATCGCATTTTCGAGTTTTCCGGTTTGTTCGCTGATGATATTCACTTTTGCCATTAACTCGAATTCTGGCAGAAAATTATCGGTTTCCATTTCTAAGATAATACCTTCGGCTTCAACCGGATCGAAGTTGAAGACAATTGCTTTGGTTTGGGCGGATGAATCGGCTGACAATAGGTCTATGAAATCAGCCCTTACCGGTTTTCCGTTTTTAGAGCTGAGAACCAGCGTATTTTTGTCTGATAAAAAAGAGGGTTGCTGATAGAACAAGGTATTCCATACCTGAGTGGCGTCATAGGGCAACTGGTTTGGTAGCTCCTTCCTGCCTGACCATGCGTATTCCAAAGCAAGAACATAGGCCCCGAACTGATTGATGGAATTAACCATATTCTTCTCGCAACTTTCAAAACCGGCCCATGTAGTTTGCAGTATTCCTACCTGTTGCTGTATGGCAGCATGGCAGAAACCGTAAATATTTTCAGGATTAAACCAGGTAGATGCAACTGGTATAAAACCTTCTTTACTCCAGATTGACAGGTTTTTATAATATGCATCGGGTTTTGGGTTGTTGATGTAGTGCCAATCGGCGATGTAGGTTCCGCGAGGAATTAATTTTCTGAATTTCAAGGCCTCTGCTTCATTTTCCGCGTTACAGGCATCGGGGCCTTCAGTGGGAGCCAGACCCATATCACCCCAAAGCATCAAGCGGGCCTTGTATTTCCTGGCTATCTGGTTGAGCAGTGGCAACTGTTCTTCCCAAAGATCTAACACTTTTCGCTCATTTTTCTTAAAGCCAATCATGTTTATTTCGTCTAAGCCGACATGAATTGTAGATGGCTTAAGTAATTCAGCTGCTTCCTGCCACAATGTGGTCAAAGCTTTGTCTGCCTTTGGATTAAACGGATCTATAGTGTAGGCCAAATCCGGATTTAAGGCCAGGTCAAGGTTTTGATTGTTAATGAAGAACCATTCCATGTGACCGAGGCTTTGAATAAGCGGAATAGGCTCAACTCCGTTTTTTCGCAGATAATCGAATTCCGTTTTTAAATCTTCGAGTGAAACTGCAATTGGTGAATGAATTGCGGGTTGCGATTTCCATTTAGCCTGTTCGCATTGCAGAACTACTTTGTTCATTTTCAACGGAAAGAGTATCTTATCGTACATCTTTGTGTGCAAATCAAGCGCTTCCGGACCTTCGAACATGTGGATACCCCGCCATGCTGTGGCTGGCGAATCTTCAATTATTCCAGAAGGCAGAACCAATTGTCCGTTTTTATAATAACAAATCCAGGCAAGGGATTGCAAGGCGTAGTTCAGCGATTGCGGGCTGTTGTATGCAATAATAACCTCATTTTGAGAAATGTTTATAAGGTAGCCCTCTGCCGGAAGTTTATTGTCTTCCCTCAAATTAATTCTAATGTCAGCAAATCCGGGAATTCTCCATCGCTGCTTCAATAATTGTGTAAAAAGTTCGAGAGACTGGTTTTTGGATGGATTTGATACAAAGGTAATTTTACAAGTTTTCGACGAATCCAGTTTAAGATGGCGAGGTTGAGGGATCAGGGGAAGGTTCAGGTTTTCGGGTTTTAAAAATGCTGGTTCTTTCATTAGAACAGGATCGTTGAAAACTACAATGTCAGAATTGGCCTGTTTAAACGGATCTTGAAATTTGATGCAAATTTCGCGGACAAGACTATCGCCTTTCCGTAGCAGAATGTTTTTATCGCCCAGCGAGTATTCCAACACATTTTGCGACCAATCATCAACGTTTGAAGAAATTTTCCGGGCATCGGTGAAGGTCATAGGCTGTTTTACAGAAATATCCCAATTTCCTAAAGGAGTGACAAATTCAAGCTGACCAGAAACGTTGTACGTCTTTGCTTTTAATGTATAATCAACTGTTGCTTGTTTGTCGATTAGCACTTTTCCGTTTGAAAAAGCCGGAAACCAGAACCTTGCCATTTCTACATCGGCTCTTCCAGGCAAATCGTCGTGCCAGTAACATTTTAAGATAATTGTTAATTGATTGGCGTTTTGTTTCAAATCTATGGTTCCGCTTGTCTGAGTATTACGACTACCAAGAAACATACGGATCGTTCCATCTGGCAAAATCTGTTGTTTCTGGTCAATCCATCCAAAATTATACACATGGCGGATTCGGGCCGAATCGAGGAAATTTATCCCACTACCCTTGATTACCGGTACACTCTGGAAGCTAATTTCCAAGCCTCTTTTAGGTACTAAACTTGCACTTACCTGCGCATGACTGAATACAGTATTCAGCGCCAACAGCGCGGAGAAAAATGTATAAATCAGGTAAATTGGTATTTTTTTCATAAAGAAGAATTCGATTGTGGAGTTTTGATTAACTGACCGGTAAATATTTTAATAAAACTAAATACCAAACACATAAATATAATAAATATTTGTTATAATTGGAAAATCCGGTCACTCAGAGCACCTCATTCCGGATCAAGATAGCAAACGATTCCGGAAATGATTGAGCACCATAAACCGGAATGTAAACAGCACGATATCAGTGCAAACCTATTGCACAATTTGGTTATCTATGAACTGCTCACATTAAACCGGAATAAGGTGCTCCCTAACACCGGATTCTTCAGTGTCGGCTTCCCTATAACTCGGTCCAACTAAAATTAGACTTTGTTCCCTAAATCCGCTTATATTACGCTGGCAACGTGCACGTTATAAAAACATCACCAATTCTGTCAACAGAAAATTTAAATGATCGGGCGGAAGTCTTTGTATCAATTTCATAAAAGACTATAATCCTTAAAATTAGTTAGTTTTGAGGACCTGTAAGTTATTAATTTGCATTTATTAATTGGCCCAATCCAGTTAATGTTAAATTAATAGTTGAATTTCCTTTATTACTCATCCTTCAAACATTTTGCTGGATTAACATTTGTCATTTTTATTGCAATGGTCCCAACCGTAAACCATGTTAACAATAAAGCTATAAGTCCAGATACAACAAAATACCACCATTCAAGTTGTACCCTGTATTCAAACCCGTTTAACCAGTTTTTAGTTATTAAATAGCTTAGTGGTATAGCAATTAATAATGATATGATAACAAGTTTGGTAAAGTCACCGGTCAAAAGATAGAGAATCCGAATTGCACCCGAGCCGTACACTCTACGGATGCCGATCTCTCTGGTTCTTCTTTCGGCGGAAAAGACTGCCATTCCAAAAAGGCCCAGGCATGATATCAATATAGCAAGTCCTGCAAAGTATCGGGATAATACACCAACCCTTTTTTCTGCATCATATTGAGCCTGATAATCTTCATCAAGAAATTTATATTCAAAAACAAATCCCGGATTATAGTTCTCATAATACTCTCCAAGTTTGTTAATAGTCTCTATTGCTATTACGCTATTAATTTTAACTATAATTTCCAGATTCTGAGCAGGTTGTACTAATATGAACAGTAATGGATTTATTGTGTTATATAAAGATTCAAAATGAAAGTCCCTGGTCACACCAATAATTTCCCTGTTTTCACCCGAAAGGTTTATTACTTTACCAACCGGATCTTCATATCCCATGATTTTGGTAGCAGTTTCATTACAAATGATTTTTGAATTGTCGGAACCGAAATCCTTTGAGAAAGACCGCCCCTCTTTTAATTCAATACCAAGGGTTTCAATAAAGTCAAAGTTAACAGGCTGAATATGAAAATCGATATTATCATCCGGATTTTTGCCGTTCCATCTTACATTTCCAGTAATGAGGTGTTTGCCCAAAATATTAAAGGCACTGCTGGATGCATTTACTATCCCCTGGATGCTTCGTATTTCTGAAAGAAAGGCATTGCAATTTTCTGCAACTTTACCCTCAATATCAAAATACAATATATTTTCTTTATTGAAGCCTAAATCTTTGTTTTGTATAAATTCAATTTGCCTGTAAACAACCAAAACAAATACAATTAAGATACCTGACATTACAAATTGAAATACTACCAATCCTTTTCGTGTCCAAAGTTCCCTTTTGGAGCCAGCAAACTTTCCCTTCAATAATGTTACAGGATTAAAAGTTGAGAGATAAAGTGCAGGATAGCTACCGGCAATTAGTCCTGTAATTACAGTTATACCAAGAAAAACCAATATTTGAAATGCACTGAGGTTAATTGTAATGTGCTTCCCGGTAATTTCATTGAACTGCGGTAGAAATAATCCAACTAATATTATGGCAATTATAACAGATAAACAGGCAATCAAAAGTGATTCAGCGAGATATTGAAAGATCAGTGATTGACGGCTTGCTCCCATTGCTTTTTTCATCACAATTTCCTTAACTCTTCCTGAAGCCCTTGCAGTGGATAAATTCATGAAATTAATACATGCAATCACAAGAATAAAAACAGCAATAATGGAAAACAGTTTTACATACTCTATTCTACCTCCCGCCTGAATTCCATTTTTATAAGTGCCTAATAAGTACTTATCTGAATATGGCTTTGTAAACAAAGTGCGATTAGATTCTCCATTTTTGCGTTCTATTAACCGGGCAATTTTATCATTGAATTGTTCAATATTTGTACTCTCCTTTAAGAGTACATAAGTAGAAGGCATACTGTTTCCCCAATTTTCAATTGACGGATATTTGTCTATTAGTATCCTGTCAGACAACACAAAGTCGAATTGTAAGGAAGAATTGACAGGTACAACCTTAAAAATACCTGTAACAAGTAACTGTTTTTCATTTTGAAAGTCTATCGTTTTACCGATGACATTTGATGTTGAGTTGAATAATTTCATTGCCACTTCCTCTGAAATAACAATTGAGTTTTTATCTGTAAATAATTGGTTTGCCTCTCCGGCGATAAGACTAAAGGAAAAAAATATTAAAAAAATCTTTCCCGGTAAAAATACAATTTGCCTTGATCTTTTTATCTTCAAATGAAAGATTTGGTTTCCCCTGCATATGGATTTCAAAAACACTTGCAGCATATTCAACTTCAGGCATCTCTTCAGCCAGGGTCTCAGCTAAGGGACCTGGTGTTACCTCAATTGTATTAATTTCATTTGTCATCTGAATATTCTGCATAACCAGGAAGAGCTGACTATCCTTTTCATGAAACTTATCAAAGTTTAATTCATCAAACACCCACAGGTAAATCAATAATGCACATGCCAGACCGGTAGACAGGCCAATCAAATTGATGAAAAATGATGTTTTATTTCGCTTGATGTTCCTAAGGATAAGTATGAAGGTATGTTGGAACATGAGTTTTTTTATTTACCATAATGACTATAAAAAAAAATAAATGCTGCAAGTAACTCACACGAAATCTAGTGTTTTATGGTTATTCCAGTAGCATTAATCTTTAGGATAAAATTAAAGGACAACCAGAAATTATCGAAGGCTTATTGCCTATTTCTCATATGATTAGACCAGTTTCTATGGGATACAAATAAGGGACAACAAAACCGGATTTGGTTCCTATAGTTAGTTAGATATCTATTATCATACCGAATCCCAAATCAAGTATAGACTAAAATGTTACATTGAAACTTCTATCGTAACCTATTATTATCTCACATTAACAATGCAAAAGCCCCAACCTTAAAGTCGGGGCAGCCATGAAAAGAATGGAAAAAATTGCTTTGGAAGGTAAAAAGCACGAAATCGGTTTTTCGTAGGGAAATAGTTATGGAATCTCATTAATTTGAATCAGTTGACTTAGTATTATGTAAGTCTTCAAACCAAAGCGAAATAATTAATTATAAAGTTAAGTCATACTTTTGAACTATTCAAAAGGTGTAATTTACAATAAATCGACTAATATGTGCTTGCAATGCGCTGATTATGAGTACGTTGAAAAACCATCAACGAATCCGTCAACAGAGAAATAAAAGATCCCTGCAAATCATTGATCTACAGGGGTCTGCGATTTAAGGTTGTGGTGCCACCAGCCTCACATAATTTTTCATGGCAATTTATTGAAACTTCAAGGTGTCCAGCCTAGTAATAGAACCTGTTTCAGCCAAAATATCTTTGAGGATTGTATCACTAAAAGGAGCTAAGAGCATAAAATCAAGATCATATTTTCCTTCAGATAATCCTCTGAACATAAACCTTCCTGAAAGTGTATCAGCGAAAGTTGATGAGGTATCATCCGATTCAGAGATTGCATAGATCATCGGTCTGGCGTCTGCAGGGGAAATGACTCCCTCAATAGCTCCAGAAACAGCCTCAGAAAAGACTTTAATAACCGGTTTGAGTATGTATTCACCGTTACCGGTCTTTACTATTGATTTACCTGCGTCGAAATCAATGGTGTATTCATATGCTACTCCCGGTAAAAATTTCTGATGGACATTCAATTTGAGTCCAAATTGCTGGGCACTGGGAGTCTTAAGATCATATGAATCCTCTGCAATCATAAGATTATTATTATCTCCCAGTAATAGTCGTACCTGACTTAGGATGCCAAAAGGAATCTCCTGATCAACAATTAATGTGTCCTTCCCATTAACAAAATCGAGAAGGTTATAAACTCCTACCTGGGTTTCCAGATCGATTATCGAATCGCTAATAATTACCTGGATGACGACAATATCAATGTGCTGTACCGGTCGGCGATATTTTTTAATTATCCTTTAAGTCATCGCTTATCAAAAAATTCTTCAATCATTTTCTTGTCTTGACCAAGTTTTTCAACAAGCCATATCAGCCAACTTTTTTCCAAAGTTTCGAGAGGATTTTGAAATGACATAATCCAGGTTTCATCTCCTATATTTTCTTTTTGACCTCCTCCCATTTGGTAGGCTGATTTTACTTTGCTAAGACCATAGGATTGAATGAGATAATCAATGAAAGAACCCGCTGCAGGATAAGCAATATAAGTATTGGGATCGCTTCCAATATTCAAGGAAACTAATTTCTCAAGTGGTACTAATTCCCCGGATTTAAGAAGATCAATGATCTTAAGATGGTTTTTATTTTCGTTTACAACTTTTGCCTCGACGTATTTACCAAAACCTTCGATCATAAAAGAGCTGGAACCTCCCCAGTTTGTGCGGATTAATGTATGCGCATTTTCGTGTGCCGCCAGTCCAAGATCAGGTATTTCACCATCATATACGATAAATGTACCGCCATCAAAGGAGAAGCCTCTACCCCAATGGCCAACATAAAAAAGTTTCGAATCATAATCACGAAAATATGCTACAAAAGATTTTTTCCATATTAAATGTTCTGTCTTAAATAAATCAAGAATAAGTTTAACAGTTTTCTCATTCACCTCAACTAATTCTCTCATTTTATTTTGAGGAATTAAATCCTCTCGAAAAACAAAATTGAAATTCTCTGTTTCTATATTGCTAAATTTACCATTGATATGTAGTGATATTTTGCATATAAATTCCTCACTTTTGAAAATACCTGATGATTCCCATTTCTGAAATATATTCTCAGCGTTTCTGCCGGCACAGGAAAAAATGGCTTCTGCTGCTAACTTGTTTATCCCAATAATGGGTATTTCGGGGATGTTACTCAATGTTGTATCATTGTATTTTAAAAAAGGGTAATTTTCATTCACTGAAAAAAGTATTAAGGCAGCTGCTCCCCTTGAGACAGCTTCGTCAATCCGTTTTTCTTTGCTTATTTCTTTTTCAAGATTAGCATGAGTTGAATCGGGAAAGTCGTAACAAAACATCACTACTTTGCCACTAATATCCAGATTATTATAACAGTTCGACACATCTTTTTTTACAATACCATTTCCTGCAAATACAATTGGGGCATTGATTTGAACGTCATTTGTATATTTGTTTATACCACATGGAGAACCTTTGTAATTTATCATTGGAAAAAACGGAATTTTTCTTTTTGAGCCTCCTTCAAGATAAACATAACAAGATGCCCAGGGGAGTTCAGTATGAGGATCAAAAAGAAAAGATAACTTTGGACCCTGAGCCAGTAATGAAGATAATTGTAGAAAAATCTGAAAAAAAATGATTAAACTAAAACATACTTTTTTTATCATATTTCTCCTTATATTTGGTGGAACTAAGAGTTGAATAGTTTTCATGTATAATTATTTATTGATTTGTAAAGTACAGGAATATATTGATTAATACAATAATTGCAAAACAAAATAATAATTTTACTAGAAATGCAAAGGAGATGTTAACTTAGTGACTAATAGAGTAAAAGGGCATAACACACGCTCATATATAATTGCCGGGAAAGTAGTAATTTCAAGATTTGTTGTCCGCATTGTAATTTTGGTGTAACCTTATAGAAAAGCGCTCTGCAATCGGCAACTATTCATAGCGCCAACCCTTAGCACCAAAATTCAAAAGGCTAAAGAAATGAAATTAGATTTAAGAACCATTATTGCAGTTATAGTAACTATAATCATTGGTTTCCTCTTGCCTCAGATTTGGAAGTATCTAAATCAGAATATAGAGTGGATTCAGCCAGTTTATCAATACAAAAAGCTTATTAACGTTCTTATAATTATTCTTTTAGTTCTATTCATTGAGAAAAAATCCATCTCTTCAGTTGGATTAAAATTGGGTGATTGGAAGAAAACCCTTAAGGCCACACTGTTATGTTCTTTAAGTGTCCTTCTGGTAGTTTTTCTAATTGCAGTATTTTGGAAGCAACTGAATCAACTAAGAATTGAAGGGGAACATATTTACTTCATCGGGCAACAAATCCCGATGGGAATGATTTCCTTCAAGTTACTATATATTCTTTTCCTGAATCAGGTCTTAACTGTTGCACTCCCAGAGGAAATTATTTATCGTGGATATTTTCAGTCAAGATTGAATTTCACATGGAGCCCACTGATTTCAATATTAGGATCTACAATTGTTTTTGCCTTAATACACTTTGACAGGCCCCTAATGTTTCTACACTTAGTGTTAATAGGACCAATTTATGGGTATACTTATCATTATTCGAAAAGCATTATTCCAACAACCATTGCACATTATTTAAGTAACATTGGAGGAATTATTATTATTAAATTCGTGGCATTAAATTTTTAGATCTGGATTCCTTATAACTTGATTTCTGTTCAATTTTGTTTAATCCAGGAAATTCAGTAATATAAATTCCACCGGAAAAAGGAATTCTATTTTCCTCAACAGAAACACAAGACAATCTATGACTTTCCAACTATCAATGCTCCCATAGCTGATAATATTTGTACTTAATGGCTCATTTGATGAAAGAGATGAAATGCCTGGGATTAGTATTTTTGGTTCAGCATTGATTTATGGAATCTGTTTCTGATATTTCAGATCAACTGGAGATATTGCTTAAAACTATTATGATTACCAATAATACCTGATCATTATCAACCAATATTTACTACTTTTATGTTTCTGAGTATAAACAAAAGTATTCTGAATCATGAAAGTAGCATTATCATTTCTAACCGGAATCTTAATACTCCTGTTTATTTCTTGCAGAGAACAACCTGATAGCCTTGACGAAATAAAGTCGTTTCACCCGGATGATAAGTACTTTAAATCCGCCATGGTGAGCCTGCATTTTATCATAGAAACATCATCCATAGAAAGAGTTGATTCCGTTTTTAATGAAATGATCAATCAATTTGATCTGCCTGTAGATGCTCGGAGTGCAAAGGATGGAACTTACATGGGAGAATCCCCGTATGATGCATTTGACTATAAACATATTGTTGAACTGGAGATTAAGGATGAAAAGATTGTTTCACTTGATTATAATGAAATACATAAATCTGGTATAGGCAAAGAAGAAGATGAATCTTACTGTGAAGAAATGAGCGTAACAGGCACGAGCCCGGACATAGCATACCCAATTATGGAGGCTGAAATGCTGGAAAAACAGAATATGATGAAAGTTGATGCGGTATCTGGTGCCAGTTATTCACTTTATAGATTTCGTTTCGCTATCACTGTGGCACTTATGAAAACACAAGTTAAATAGATCTGTTCATGATTTTCTTTAACTCTATAATTGCAAAAGCCAGACGTCTTGACCACATTTGGCCGGTTAAATTTATTTTATCGTATTAAATTTAAAAGTAAGCACTTAACACCGGCCTGAGATGGTCAATTTGCTCCGGCCGAAGGTGGTCATGGGCAACGGCTTTTCCACTATATGCAAGATACTAATTAATCCAATTTCTAGACTCACTATCTGAAAGTACCTAATAAAGCCATGTCATAATTTGCGTTTTCGAAAATCTTTCATAAATTGCATGTAAATACTTGTTTATTAATTATTTATATACAAAAATATAATTATAATAAAAGATTTAAAAATGGGAAAAGATTTTGTTCTAAACCAGATAGTGAATACAAGTTCATTCAAAGATCAGGAGAGCCTGGAAGCACATTTTGATAAAGTGGCTCAGCTAATCCTTAATCGTACTATCCTTAGGATTGACAAGAATACCTGCAGGTTCACCGAAATCGAATTCTATTTCTACGACGAAGCTTATCACAAAGATCCCTTCATCCATAAACATGATCTGCAGAAACTTCCCGGCCAGTGGTATTTCCATGGATCTGGGCTCGACTTAACATTTGGTGACTTAATCAATTATGGCGGTGTCCTGATCAGAGGCATCAAAAAAACCGGTCCGGTAGGAGATATTTATATAGACGGCCCACTGAATGTTGTCACTGAAATATTTAAATCCTTCGGCAACATGGCAATAAAGGAGCATCTATTTCATATTTACGAAACTAACGACATAGAACAATACCCTATTGTAAAATCTACCAGGGTTGGACTAAAGCCAAATGAGAGCAGTAATTTCCATGAACTGTTTTACAGGTATATCTCATTCCCGTTTGAACCAAGCCACAAATACGCTGAAAAAATAAAAGTAGCAAGTGCTCTTCTTAAAACAGAAAAGCAGTTTGACAAATCAAAACAGCTCACTGTTTCAGATATAAATTCTTTATACGGCTGGCGAATATTAAAAGCGTAAATGATTCTTTCAAAAAATATTGTATTGATTTCATCGCTTTTGGTTCACAGGTATCCGGCGTTTTCCCGGGATTTGACAACTATCCTGGATCATCATAATGTATCTCTCAGTTTAATAGATGGTACAAGAGACATCTGGTGTCGTGATTATATGCCGGTAAGAAGGAAAGACGGCAAATACATGCTGTTCAATTATGACCCGTCATTTCTGAAGCCTCATTGGCAGCAAAAGCAGACTCCCCGGGAGGATATAATTAAAATGTGCGAACAATTGGAACTTGATTTTATCGACCTTAAGGATATAAAACTGGATGGAGGTAATGTTGTAATGAGTTCAGATTCAGTGATAATGACTGATGTAGTTTTCAGCGAAAACGAAGCCAAAAAAGATAAACAAAAACAAATAAAGCTGATAAAAAAACTAAGTGCATGTTTTGAATCAGAGATCATTATCATTCCACATCAACCGGGGGATATTCTGGCCCATGCTGATGGTCTGGTGAGGTTCCTTGAAAACAAAACAGTGCTTGTCAATGATTTTTCATCAGTGACAAACAATAAATTCAGGGAGAGCAAGAGTTTTCTGAATTCATTATTCGGCGCTCTTGGAAGCAAAGGATTCAATATTGTACAGGTCACATATTTGCCGCAGGAGGGCAGGAGTAGGGATGGAATTCCTATAGCAACAGGAATATATATCAACTACCTGGAAACTGAAAATGTTATCTTCCTGCCTCAGTTTGGAGAAAACCTGCAAGATAATGATAAAGAAGCTTTAAAATTATTCAGTAACATTTTCAAGGAGAAAGGGAAATTGGTAGCCTCAGTTAAATGTACTGCGCTCGCAAAGGAGGGGGGAGTTCTGAATTGTGTTTTGTGGAATTGACAACAGCGAAAAGGGCAAGGACGCAGAGGCGCCAAGGGCGAAGAGGGGAGGTGCAAAAGCCAGACGTCCTGACTGGAGAATCCGGTGTTAGGGAGCACCTTATTCCGGTTTAATGTGAGCAGTTCATAGATAACTAAATTGTGCAATAGGTTTGCACTGATATCGTGCTGTTTACATTCCGGTTTAGGATGCTCAATCATTTCCGGAATCGTTTGCTATCTAGATCCGGAATGAGGTGCTCTGAGTGACCGGATTTTCCACCTACAATACTTGAGGTACGATATTTCCCATCAAAAGCATTGCCTCCACTTGAATAACTCCAGGTTTGACACTTAGTACCGATTGAAAAAAATAGTAATGCTTGAAAAATTATAAGTTTTTTCATACCAGATAATTATATATGTTTCTCAGACTCTTAACCAAAGTTAAACAATATTCATATTTAATAGAAAAAATCAATATCCTTGGCGAATCTCCATTCTTGTTAAAAGGAAGATAGTTACGCTGCAATAAAATTCAGGTATACATCCGGAGTGAAGGTAATACTGCTAATCAAACTTCGAAAAATATATTAAACCAATCAAATATTTATTCTAAAATATTGTGTAACTTATGTTAAAAATAATCCTATGGAAAATACTGTCAATCCCAACACAGATGGTAAATCTGCAAGTGTAGATTATTCCAAAGCCCAAAGCCAACTGAATAAGGAAGTCTTAATTACACATCTAAGTAGAAGTTATGGGAATGAATTTGTTAGTTATTATAATTCTACATTTTTCCCTAAAATTAAAAATCAAGCAATGACTCATGAAGAATTAGCCAAGTTAATTTATCAAGATGATTATCTAAAACTTGTCATGAGTAGTATCAGCCAACGAAAATTAGGGAAAATACATTTCTGGGTTGTATTTTGGAGTGTTCTATCCATTATCGGTTTTGTATTTTATTTTCTTTCCCTTTTAATGAATTTGGGTGGGTTTTAGAAATTGAAAATCCCTCGTGCTAAGGAAGTGTCTCGCTGCAATACAGGGAAGCCCTGTAATAAATGAAAGGAAATGCTGCTGGTAATAAATATCGTAAATATTTTAATAATGTTTGATTTTACTTGAATTTTATCAAAGTCCCTGTACGTGCATTATCACTTATAATAATAGCATCATAATCAAACTTATCTTCTTTCTGTTTATTCTGAGCAATTTCAACCAAAATATTACAACTTTCGTTGATTGTAATGTTCCCCCTTGCAACAGGTTTTTGCAAAAATTTTGTATCCGTATCCTTGACGCTTCCCACTACTTCATACTGAGAAGTTGGTTGACACATTACAAATACAGGGACTCCACGCACTTTTGATACAATCGCTGTATCGCTTTTTGAAGTTTGTGCACTTACATAACTGCATATTAAAATAAATGTAATGAAAATCAATATTTTTTTCATGATTTATGCTTTAATTAATAATTTATAAATCAAAGCTATGACAGAAATAAACTAAAGTCAAATTTATTTTAATAAAGAACCAGCATTTCCGGTTGAATGTTAATTCTCCGGGGTATTTGATATGAAGATAACATGGAAGATAAAAGACTCAGGTCTACTGATGGATATTCAACTACTAGACCACCTGGTTATTAATACAGATACGTATTACAGTTTTGCTGATAACGGATTGTTATAAAGGTTGTTCGGGTTGTCAATGAAAAAGAAATGGCAAAATGCCATCTTAAATTCCCTGAAATATTCATAACTTGTATACAATAGTAAAAAATAGGCATAATCAGATTTATAGTAATTGAATAAAGTATGAAAAAAGTTCAAATCAAATTGTATATGTTCTTCTTTTGTTCTTTCTTAATGAGTTTGTCTATAGGTCTTTCGCAAGAAAGTATCCAGTTAAATCTTAACAAATTCACTCTGAATAATTTGCAATTGAAGGACCTTACAATAGACAAAGTAACCGATATTCTTGGACGTCCTTCTTCTACAAATAACAGCCCTATTGCACCAGAATTAGTTGATATTACTGGGGCAATCATCAACTACCATGATAAAGGGTTGATCTTCTGGTTTGCACCAGTAAAGTCTGATTCATTAAAGAGATTATGGAATCTGAAAGTATTTGTTGTACGAAGTTGGGACAAAGATTATAATGATTTTCATTATCCATTTAAAGGGATCCTCAGTCCAAATTTAGATGGTAACATGAAAGCTGATAGCATTTGTTCAATTTTTAGAAATTATAATCCCAAAGTCACAAGTGCTGAAAAGGCACGACAAACTGCAGATTCAGTGAGAAAAGTAAATAAACTCGAAAGATATATTAGACCAAGTACAATTAGTCATGACCGGATAGGTATTAAAACCGATGTCGGTTCAATCAGTTTAGAATGTGAAGAATTGACCAAGTTCCTAGAAACATTTACTTTATTTCCATCAGGTTATATAAAATAAAACTTACTGCTCAAAAGAATTTTAATGACAGCTAGAGGTAGAAATAAAAAACCCTGCAAATCTGCTGTTTACAGGGTTGAGCATTTTTGATCTTTTAAACTCTGCGGAGAAAGAGGGATTCGAACCTCTTCTCTAATATTCTGATAATGAATTAATTACAACATCCTGATTTCGCTGGTACACCGAATTGTTCACCAGGTACATAAAATCATCCAAAGAACTTACCTTAGCAAAACTATGAAAAAAAGAGCTATTTAAAAAATATTAATTGTAGATCCTGTCAATGACCCTTTTTAACCTCTTATAACCGTGCTTCTTTAGAAGTTGCAGAAGAATTTCCTTTTTCTTGTTAGTTTTTGATCGCAAAGCCTCATAAAATCGCTATAAGGCCACTTTATTAGTAAAAGAGCCGATTTCCCGAGGTAATTTCATGAGCTTACAGCGGAAGAATCGCTGGCAAGTCATTTTGAAAGTAAATTACAATCTTTTTCGTGAAAAGTTATATTGCCGTGCTGGGTTTGATGCCTGGTAATTGTAGATTCTAAAGACCATTGCGGAAAGATATGAGGTACTGAAAAACAGCATCATGATATTAAAGCAGTATATATTTGTAAAAAGAATCTTAAAGCGATGGGAACAGCAATATATAACAGCAAGTGTCGCTAGAGAGTAAAATTGATACCGGCTCACTCCACTGGTTGAAAGATTAAAATCTAAAGAAATGAAAAATGATGAATTAAACCCGGGTGAAAAAAGGATCTGCATATTCTGTCAGCGCCAGCTTGATGAAGATTCTCATGGCAACTGTAAAGCACACAAGTCATGTGCTTACAGGAACAAGAAACTCAGGCAGAAGGAGAAATACAAAATAGGGAATCCAGCTAAACTTTTGATACAGAAAAACGAGACTGTTGCTGCTCAGTTATATGAGATGGATCAACAAAAGCATGGAATTCCTCATTTGACTGCGATGGAGCTTGGATTTAAATTTGAGTGTCCGTCGATCAAGAGAGAATACATGGATACTGTTATATATATGCTTGATAAATATGGTTATAGCTTTGAAACAATTGATGTTGAAATATTAATACACTTTTATCATGAATCCGATCTCAAATAATTCACTAAATCCACTTGTGGAACATATGGACACACTTGAGTCTGTAAAAAGACAGACTAATTATATTGGGTACTTTTTTGTATTTTCCCTGGGTATTATTGTCACTTATCTGGTATTGAAATATCATACTCTCTCTCGACCTAATGATGAGGAAATCTAGTATCTAATATTATGTAGTAATAATTCGGAAAGATCAGTAAAATGGCTTGATAATCTGGAATATTCCGGAATATTCTGGATTTATTCGTAAGTTTAATTGATATTTTCAATTGTTCCTGTTCTTTTTTGATAAACAATTAAATTGATATTAACGATCTGATTTTTGAGCTCCATATGGTATAGTTTTTGAAAAAATATTCTACTTGTACCACCCCTGGTATGCTCTTAGAATATTAATTTACTGTTGACTTATATAACCTCCTATTCTTTAATTTCACAACAGGTGCATTGAAAAATGATGGTGCGGAGCTTTTATTAAGCTATTATGGTGGTGAACAAGTTTACTTTCCACTTTTCGAATTACCTAACATTGGTGAAAAACTTAAAAATATTGGAATACCAATGATTCTTAAATGCACATTGAATCCAAATGACATAAATACTTTCATTGAATATCCTTGGGGTAAGATAACTGTTTCAAGTTATCATAGAATAAAAAATCCAGATGCAATTGTTGTAGACCAAGATGGTTATCAGAAAGTTGGTGTGAATCCAGAAAACATTGAGATAATTAAATATGACAAGCACTAATGTTTACAATAGTAATCTTACAATGTGGAATTCAGTCCATGGGGAAGTGATAGTAGTTCATACCTCATCTGAACTAATGCTAATAAACATTCTGCAGATAAAATGACAGATATTAACATTACAGAAATTAAAACCTGTTAAGCAAAACAAGCTAAGTTCCTGTCATTAAAATAATTCGACCTGCATATTGATGCTCCATCATTAAAAAACTTAACTTTGATTAAATCTGCCCTATTAAATAAAGTACAATAAATAAAATTATCAGAGTATTCAAAAACGGGTAAGCCGAAAACCGAATAAAGTAGGCGATGATTAAAAATATGAACTATGGGAAAAGTAAAAGTTTTCATTGAGCCAAAAGAATACAAGGCGAAATACAAAGTATTCTTTGTTGACCAAGCATACAAAGAAAAGAACATTCAACTTATTTCCCCTGCAGAATTAGTTAAGCACGATTACCAAGCTGATGTTAAGGTTTTTATTGTTGATAAAGAATATAAAGCCGACATTAAAATAATGAGAAAGAATTTTCCAAGTTAATTTCGCAATTTAATTTTTAGTAAATGGACAGAAACTACTATATGGTTCGTGCTATGGCTTCATTAGAAAATGATTTCAAAGTTTTCTTTGATAATAGTGTTATTGCTGTTGGTTGGAGTGATATTGATTTTTCAAAATACAATACTGAACAGACAGAAAACCTTGTTGAAGCAGTAAAAAGCTGTTACTATTCTTCGCCTAATACCTTTGCCCCTTTGGTTGGGAAGAAACTAAATGAAGTAAGACGATTTCATAATATTAATTCAGGAGATTATATTCTAATTCCTTTCTACAATTCCCTGAGACTGGCAATCGCAGAGAGCAAAATTATTTATGATAACAACGCTTATGATTTAGACCTTGCAAATCAAAGAAAAGTAGCTTATGTATATTCTAACGCAACTTTAAAAACAATTCCACGAGATGTCTTATCCGAAGCACTTCAAAGAAGATTAAGAGTGAGAGGGTCATCCGTATCTGATTTGTATGAGTTCAAAGACGAAATTGAAAAGTTGTTTAGCGAGGACAGTTATACTTGGGCATCTGACTTTGATGAAAATGAAACAAAACTCAAAGACAGCTTTAAAGAAAAACTTATTAGCAAAATCAAGGTCGGAAAGACAAATCTCAAAACTGGTGGCATTGGATTAGAGCATTTAGTGCAAGAACTAATGGAATGTGAAGGATACAAATCTGAAGTTAAAGCAAAGACTGCTTTTCAATTTGGTGACGCTGATGTTTATGCAGATAAGTCTGACAAATTTCAAGAAACGAAAATTCTTATTCAAGTTAAACATCATAGTGGCTATACAAACGACTGGGGACTTAAACAACTTGATGAAATTAAAAAAGGGGAAGAGTATAAAGACCATAAATTCATTTTAGTAACAAGTGCTGACATTTCGAATGATGTAAGAAAATTGGCAGACGATTTAGGTATTGTGGCAATAGATGGAAATGAATTAGCAGATTGGATTTTTGACCACTTAAAACTATTATCAGCCGAAACCAAAAAGAAATTAGGAATAAGTGCAATACCTCAGTTCATGGAATGAATTACCAACCAGATAGATATCTTATTTTCGTTGTAATTTTATTATTCATTAATCTTCCAAATTAGCATCGAGCAAATTATGAAAAACTATGACGATAGACTCGAAAAGTCTCTGACGGCAATCTTTGGCACAATAGGAACTGTTGCGGTTTTAATAAATCTATTTGTGAAAGGAGTGAATACTGAACATCTCCTTGATGCATTAAAAGACATTGCTGGTTTAGTGGTTGTTATTGCAGTGTTTTTATTAGCCAGTAAAGTATTTAAGGCAATGTCCTACTCTGACTTTAAGGAACTTTTTGAAAAGAAACTCCATGAATGGGTCATGCAAAACAGATATTTGATTGATGAGGTAAAAACTGAAGCAGGGTTAGAAGGGAAGAAGTTTTATTACATGCTGACAAAGGAGCATCATAAGAATATTGTTTTTCAGGAACAACCTGCGAACAAATTTCAAGAAAAAGGTGGAGCAAGTGAATATCACAAAGGAGTATTTCTTTATACTGACACGAAAGACAAAGAGGAAATTATTATCGGAATCAATAAGTCATTGTTTTTAGGAAGTGAATATCAAGATAATTTGAAAGTGGTTGCAGAAATTTTCAGAGAGCGAATCATTGAATTCTCAACAAACTTTGCTTTTACCAAAGATTCAAATAAAAGCAAATTTGCTGTGGAAGATATTAAAATAACTGAAAACAGTAAAAGGCTTGTGATTTCTATAAAAGATGTTGAAAAATCTCAAGAAAATGCAAAACTATTAATTGATATGCTTGAGTACATTAAAACCATGATTTTAGCATTAGCATAATTTAACATCGGTATATGAAAAGATTATTAAGTACATCATTCATTACAGACCTGCTCAAAGGTAAATTACTGGAATATGTAAAAAGGGACAATACATTGGACATTGAAATCCGTGAAAACTATATCAATATATATTATCGTGGTGGAAATGCATTAAAGGTGACAGAAATCGGTGCTAATAGATATGATTATCATTTTGACAGAGAATATCTTAAAGCAGCAACATTTTTTTCGGAAGAGATTATCAATGGATTTAAAACAAAATTAGATTGGAACAATTATTTCCCTTTGACAAAACAGGCAATGGATTTCTATTTCACCAAGTACAGTAAAGAAGAAAGGGAATACCAGCAACTCGTGGTTAGGGAAAATAATTATTCATCCATTTCAAATTCATCAGATTATTTCATTATTGATATTGAATACGACAACCGTAAAAATGCACGTTTTGATATTGTAGCTATTGAATGGAAATCAGATGCTTCCATCAGGAAACTAAAAAATGGGTACAAACCAAGACTTGTTGTAATGGAAATGAAATATGGTGATGGAGCATTCAAAGGCAGTGCAGGAATCAGTAAGCATATAACCGATTTTAATAATTTCATTGTAAACCCTCAGACTGTTGCAGAATTCAAGGAAGAAATGCTGAGTGTATTCAGTCAAAAACGTCAACTTGGATTGATTCCATGTTTATCAGGTGTTGGGAACTCAAATGTTGTAACACACTTTGCTGATGAAATTGAAATTATGTTTCTTATTGCGAACCATGACCCAGCGAGCAGTATTTTGCAAACAGAACTCAATAATCTGGACAATCATAATATAAAATTCATCACTTCAAATTTCACAGGATTTGGTCTTTTCAAAGAGAATGTCTTTGACTACAACGAATTCATACAACGATTTATATCCCAGCTATAATGAACTTTAAAATCCATCGTGGCACGCAAGAAATTGGCGGTTCATGTGTTGAAATCTGGACAGATACAACAAAAATTCTTTTGGACTTTGGTATGCCACTGGTTGAAAGGGATGGAAGTGAATTCGATTTCGATAAATATAAAAATCTATCACCAGATGAACTGATTAAAGCGGGTGTTCTGCCAGATGTTCAGGGCATTTATAATGATGATAAAATTCTCATAGATGCCTTGCTTATATCCCATGCACATCAAGACCACTGGGGTTTGTACAATTATATAAATCCCAAAATTAAATGCTATCTGGGTAGAGCCACAAAGAAACTGATTGAAATTAACAACCTGTTCACTCCAAAGAACACTATTATCGGTAATCCAGTATATTTTGAGAAAGAACTGGCATTTCAAATTGGCAATATCACCATAACTGCCTATTGGGCAGACCACTCAGCTTTTGATTCTTATTCTTTCCTGATTGAAGCCAATGGCAAAAGCATTTTTTACAGTGGTGATTTCAGAGGTCATGGAAGAAAATCAAAGGTCTTTAGATGGTTTACCCATAATGCACCCCAGAATGTCGATTATCTGCTGTTAGAAGGGACTTCTCTGGGCAGAAATAGCAAACCCTTCAAAACTGAAACCAATATTGAAGACGAACTGGTGGCATTATTCAATATAAAAGGCAAATCTAATGTCGTTTATACCAGTGGACAGAATATAGACAGGATTGTATCAATTTATAATGCATGTCTCAGGACTGATAAAACATTGGTGGTTGATGTTTATGTTGCAAGTATCCTGAAAGAACTCAGTGAATTTGCAAAGATTCCTTATCCTTCAGATGATTTTAAAAGCCTCAGTGTCATATTTCCATATTATACATCAAAACGTTTGGCTAAAGAAGGCAATAAGAAAATCCTGTATCAGTTCAAAAACTTTAAAATCAGCAAAAAGGAAATAAGCAGTCAACCAGATAAGTACGTAATGATTATAAGACCATCAATGCAGAAGGACTTGGAGCGTATAACAGGATTAGATGGTGGCAACCTTGTTTACTCTATGTGGGAAGGGTATCTGAAAAAACCTGACACAAAGAAATTCATGGAGTATTTCGGAAACAGAAAATTTACAATCCATAATATTCACACCAGTGGACATGCTGATATTGATACGTTAAAGCAAATGGTTGAAGCTATAAAGCCAAAGAGTATTGTACCCATTCATACTTTTAATGCAGGAGATTATAGTAAAATCTTCAATTGTCCAATTACTCTTTTGAAAGATGGCGAAATAATTTAAACAGAAAAAGAACTTTTAAAACTTTGGGTATACTTAAAAAAGCCATTTTAACATAATAATTATTCAATAAAAATTAGTAAAAAAGTAGTGGTCATGTTCAGAGCTAAGTTGATTTTAGTTGTTATCATAATTATTAGTAGCTATGTTTATTTCTCTAAACCTGACAAAATTGTAATAAATGAAAAAGGTAAAATCGAAGGTCTTGTTAATAAAGCAAGAGCTATTCTTCAGTGTGATAAATTCTGGACATTGCAGTTCAATATGGCTAACGAAAAATATCAAAGGAGTCTTTCTCCTTCTGAATCATTATCTAATATAATGCAAGAAACAGAACGTAAATTCGAAGAGATTAATAAGTCTGTTTATGATATAGAAAAGAAAATATATACTCCAGAGAAACAAATAGCGGAATCTCTAAGAAGGGAAGCTGATAGAATTGAGAACGAAGGTAACTGGCGTATGATTGATGAAATGAGTGAGAAGAATAGATTGCAAACAATCGAGGAATGTAAAAGAATAATACCAATCATTGAATTAAGACTCAATGCAGCAAAACCCTCATATACTCCAATATTTTTATTCATTTGCGTTCTTATAGTTGCTCTATTAGTTATAATCGCAAAATTCAGAAAGGTCAAAAGCATCTAAGATTAACATGGAGCAAAAGTCAAGTTGCTGACAATCTACTGATTATTTTGAATAATCTATAAATTGAGGGTTTATAATCAGGTCACTGATATCATTTAAATTAAAGGAGTTGATTTTGCTTTCAGAAAAACAAAATCCTTTAACACAGAGTTCTCCATTGGTGTCTTCAGAAATTTCGAGAGGAAAAATGGTTCTTATTTTGGTTTCATTAACTGTTGCCAAATTTGAATCTGGAGACAGTACAAATCTCAATAAGAATTCATGTCGCATTGATCAATAAACCCATGCAAAACATTGACTGCACTTACCCCGTCAATCCACATCATGGTCGTTGTAGTGTCACCTACCACGCTTCCGCTGCCTCCGCCATTACTTGCTGCAACAATAGCAGCAATGTACCCGATATGAACTTTCTTTTTGAAAACAACAAGTGCTATAGTTCCCCCGATCAGTGCGGCAGCAATATTATCGAGAAAGGATGATAGTACAAATACGAAAACCAAGAGAAAAAACGGACCTTTCCAGTCATTTGGAAGAAACCTTGGAAGTACATCCGGGACACCCGATTCTTCAAATATTTTTGATAAAAGAGCAAACCCGAGTAAAAGACCCAAAAGATTAAGGATAATTCCCCATTCCCCTTGCCGTAACCCTTTGTCCATAAGCTGTTCGCTAATGGCTGTACTTCCGAAAAGATGCTCAAGGAGATGAAACCCAGGATCAAAAACAAGTTTGAATGTCAATAATACTGTCAGTCCAATGACTGCAACCCAAAAGGTATGCTTATGAAAAAGCGCAACACCTAGAAGTATTAATCCAAAAATTATGAATTCAACTCTTAATGGACCAACTGAGAGTATATTATCAGTTGATGCAGAGGCTAAAAGAGGTGCCATAAGTAAAAGGAGAATAAGAAATACTCTTTTAAAATTGCGGTAAGCAGGTTGTAAAAAACTGTAATTCAGAAAATTAAAAATAATGAGTCGTTAAATTATACTTCAGTCCTTGTTTTCATTAAAACAGCACTTCCCAAACCTGATCTAAAAAAGGATCACAGAACATATTAATGATTCCGGTCAATTCTTCATAAGCATTAAAATTTCTGAAATCTCTTCGATTTGATTTTAACAAATTTTTTGATCTAATTCACTCCCCTTTTAATCGTGTACCGATCTTTTTCTTAATTGAACTATAAAATAAAGGAATAGATGTGATTACAATCAGGAAAATAATTATATAACCCAGAAAATCTTTTGTCCCTGGGATAAATTTCCCCATGAAATAACCAGTTAAAACTAATGTGCATACCCAAAAAAATGCCCCAACCATACTATATATAAAGAATTTAAAGTAATCTAGCTTTATAATGCCTGCAAGTATCGGGGCAAACGTGCGAACAATCGGAAGAAACCGGCTTAATATCAAAGTCTTTTTCCCATGTTTTTTGTAAAACTCATGTGCGGCAACCAGATGCTCCTGCCGAAACAGGAAACCTGATTTACGCTTGAATAACAATATTCCTACCTTCTTTCCGAACGCATAACCAACCATGTTCCCTGTAACAGCGGCAATAATAATTAAAATTACAAGCATGAAAGGATGCACTACTAGAATTCCTGTCGAACATAATAAACCTGCGGTAAACAGAAGCGAGTCTCCTGGCAGAAAAAACCCTACAAACAGGCCAGTTTCTGCAAATACAACAAAAAACAATAGATAGATTCCACCATAGTTAATAATACTTTCGGGGTTTACAAGTTGTTTAAAAAATTCGAATATTCCGTCCATGCTAATTTTTTTTAGCTTCAATATCGAATGTAAAACCACTTTTAACTCGTTCTATTAATTCCGGGATTATATCAGAATATTCACCCAAAATCCCAAAATCTGCATTATGGAAAATATGTGCTTTAGGATTGTGGTCTATGGCAATAATAGTTTCAGATTCTTTCATGCCGGCAAGGTGTTGAATGGCACCTGAGACACCTACGGCAATATATATTTTAGGACGAATAGTTTTCCCAGTCTGTCCGATTTGTCTTGCATATTCGGCAACACCTTCATCAACTACAGGACGGCTGCAAGCCCATTCAGCATTTACACCCTGTTTTATTAATGCTTCAGCCAGTGCCTGTATAAGACTTAAATTATCGCTTGTGGTACCCCTGCCACCTGAAATTATTATGTCTGCATCGAATAGATTTTGTAAACCGCCTTCACCTCTTACTGTTTTTATTATTTCAACAACAAAATCATCATCCTTTAAAACAGGAGTGAAACTTGAAACAATCCCCTGCCTTCCAACAACACGTTTTGGAACTTCAAATGTACCAGCCCTGGCTGTAGAAACCTGAGGACAAACAAAACCAAGAATAGTGGCAAGTTTACTTTCGCCATAAGTAGGACGGCGTGATTCAAGAATGGGTCTGTAAATCACTTTTTCCTTCTTATCTACATACTCTCCAATTTCAAGTCCCGTACAATCTGCTGTCACTCCACTATTGGTTTTCATCCCTATTCTGGGAGCTAATTCCCGTCCTGAGGTGGTTGCAGCAAAAAGTGCAATTTCCGGTTTTCTTTCCTTTATGACCTGTGCAAAAATTGACGAAAAGGGAAGAACCAGGTATTCTTCAAGTTTATCATTTTCAACAACAATAACCTCATCTGAACCATGTTCAATCATTGTTTGAGCCAATGACTGAATATTTTTTCCAATAATTAGTGTCATCACTTTGGTACCATTACCCAAGTGATTGGCCAGGTTCCTTGCCGGAGTTAAAAGCTCGATTGAGGGTCTGGAGATTTTTCCGTTAGTTACTTCAGCCCATGTAATAATTCCTCTTGCTCCATTTCTGAAGTCTTTTTCGGGGAAATCAGGCCGCTCGATTTCTTGTTTAGCTGCTTTCTCCTTCTTCTCCATAACATTTCTGCCTTTTTTAAAGTTGGCGATTAAACTATCGACTAATGAAACTTCATTCTGTCCTTCCGACATTATTACAGGCGGACGCTCGCTTACAATATTAACTACTTTTGCTACTATGGTCGGGGAACCGTTAATACCTATTTTCTCAGTTCCTAATCCAATATCTTCAATTCCGAAAGTCGTAATTTCTAGGTTACGAGCTTTAATAGCTCCAATCAGTGATGGCTTACGTGGAGGAATTCCGGTTGGAGTTAATGATATAACACAAGGGATGGGTAATTTCATCATTTGATATCCACCCTCTATAATCCTTTTTGCAATTACATTACCAGTGCCATCTGCTTTTAAACTCTCAACAAAAGTGGCCTGAGGAATTCCAATACTTTCAGCTACTTGTGATGGAACATGAGCTGTATCACCATCGCTGGTTTGTCGTCCGGCAAGAATAATAAATGGGTCTTTTGAATCTTTGTGAAAACCTAAGTGTTTAAGCATAGTTGAAATAGCCACCCCTGTTGCATAAGTATCGCTACCTCCCAGTTTACGATCGGATAAAAGGAATGCCTCGTCATAGCCCATTGAAATCGCCGTTCTTAGAGCATTTTCAAATGACTTAGGACCCATAGAACAAACAATTAATCTTGCTTCAGGATTCTGTTTTTTTAGTTGCAAGCCTGCTTCCAATCCGAATTGGCAATCTATGTTAATGATAGATTTTGCCTTTGTTCTGTCCATCAACCCATCTTCACCCATTCTCATTTCGCTTGGGAGTGGAACCTGTTTTATTAAACTTATTATTGTTAAAGCCATTACTACACTATAATTTAATTATTACATATTTTGAAAATCCGGACCATTACCGCCATTTGGAACTGCCCAGGTAATACCTTCTCCGGGTGATTTAATATCACAGGTTTTACAATGCATACAGTTTTCAGCATGAATTCTAAGCTCTTTCTGTCCGGTTTTGTTTGTATGTAGCTCATATACTTCAGAGGAACAATAAAATTGTTCGGGCGCTCCATATTGTTCAATATTTACAGCATTAAATTTCTCCTTGTCATTTATATGAAGATGTACAACTTGTTGCTCATCATGCTGTACTCCGGAATGGTAAACATCTGTTGCTTTATCGAATGTCAGCACTTTGTCGAACTCCAATTTACCTTTAAACCGCTCTTTAAAAGGTTTCTTTTTAAGTTCGTTCAATTTAAGTGTTGTCTGATAGTCGGCATGAGATCTCAGTCTTCCAAAGAAACCGGCTCCGCCGGTTATTAACTGAGTTCCAAAATGTAATCCACCAATAATCAGGCCTTTAGAAAATCCTTGTCTGAAATTACGAACAGCATACATTTCTTTGTGAATATCACTGTTATTAACCAAGCTTTCGTATTGTTGAAGGCTTTCTTCCGAGGTATCGTTCTTTGAAAATGCATTGGCTGTGGCCAGAGCGGCTAACATGCCGGACCTGATCGCTAAATGAATGCCTTTTAATGTCGGCATAGCAACTAATCCTGCGCTATCACCTACTATTAAAGCATTATCGACATACAGTTTTGGAATAGCATAATGACCTCCTTCGGGAAGTGTCTTGGCGCCATATTCAAGTAATTTGCCACCTTTTAGAATCTTAGAAACGAAAGAGGTGGTCTTCCATATCTGGAATGCATCATGAACATCGAATGAGGGGTCTTTATAATCAAGTCCTACAACAAGACCAACAGCTACTTTATTATCTTTTAAACCGTAAATGAAGCCACCTCCAAATTCATCATTGTCGAGAGGATAGCCCATAGTGTGATAAATCTGGCCAGCCTCTATGTTACCTTCAGGAACATTCCATAATTCCTTGCAGCCTAAAGAGTAAACCTGTTCGTTTCTGTCTTTGTTCAGGTTAAATTTTTTAATGAGCATTTTAGTCAGACTACCTCGAGTTCCTTCGGCAAAAATGGTGACTTTAGCTTCAATTCTTGTGCCTGCCTGAAAATTTTCCAACAGATGCCCGTGATGATCCAATCCCGTATCTTTAGTTTTTGCACCTATTACTTTTCCATCTTTGTAAAGAATCTCATCTACTGCAAAACCTGGATATATTTCTACTCCTTTTTCTTGCGCTTTTACTGCTAAAAACCTGCATATCTGACCTAATGAGGCAACATAATTGCCTTTGTTACTCATGTATGGCAAGTGAAATGGCAGGGCAACAGATCCTTTTTCCGAGAGCAATATTGTTCTGTCTTTGGTGACTTTAGAAGCGAACGGAATCTCTGAGAAATCAACTTCGGGCAATAATTCCTTAAATACATAAGGTTTAATTACAGCACCTGATAAAATGTGACTACCGATTGCTTTCCCTTTTTCTATAAGTAACACTCTTTTACTTAGACCTCTTTGTTTTAATACATCAGCCAAATGAATGGAAGTGGCCAGGCCGGATGGACCACCTCCAATTACTAGTACATCTGTTGATATAGTATCTTCATTATTCATTCCAGAACCTCCGGGTTTTAGTTTATTTTCTACAATTGTTGAATCACCTTCACTAACAAAATACTAATCCTATTATGCGGTATGTTTAAAATCAATAGATTTGAAATCCATCCTTTTCCTGATAATCCCCGACCATTTCTCGAACATTTTGACTTTTTCATCAGTTATGTGTCCCATTCCGTTAGCGAAAAACATAATACTGATATCGGACCGGGAAGGATCTTTGAACTTGAATTTTAAACCAAGCTTATTAACTTTTTTATAACTAAAATTCTTCTTATTCCTTTCCTCAAAACCGGGTTCAGATTCGAATACTTTCAATTCTTTTAATTCTAAAATATGTTCGACTCTATCATAATCATTCCAGTCAAGATATAATATTTTATTATTTATGGTATCTATTCCAATGGCTTTATCGTCCCAGAACTCTTTATCCGAGATTGTCAATAAATTCTTTGATGATTCTGAAAAAAATTCTTTTTCAAACTCTTTCACTTTGCTTTTTCCTGCCCTTGATATCAGAATTACCGGTAATATAAAAAGTGCAAGAAGCAGCAGTCCTATAATTGTTGTACTTAAATCCATTTTTATAAATTTTTAATATTCATTATTAATCATATAGATTATTTGAATCATAATCTATACTTTTCATTTAAAATAACTGATAAGGAATTTTGTTTGCCAAATTTAGAAGTCAGATGGAGACTAAATATTCACCACTGAAACAATAACTTGCAGGCAAACAAATTTTTGAATCAAAATATTCCGGACAAATTGATAAATGCAATTGAAAGGCAAATATTCATACATGTCATAATATTCTGATCAAAAATTAAAATGAATTACCAAAAATAATTAAATGGGAAACTGATATCAGGCGGGCCAAAAATATCAGCAATTAAGGTAGGATTCTTATCTTCCGACTTTAGAGGATATTGATGATTCTTAATTATTATAGCTCCAGATCTTAAGCCCCAGGGAATTTTTATTTTTTGTATGAGTTTATCCGTATTGCCTTGGACCAGAGTATTTTTTAGAATAAGATCCGATATTGGACAAAGAAAAATATTCTGAATTGAAAAACGGTCGGATGATGGGTATGATTGCTCCAGGTTATTTAAAATCTGTTGTGTTTTGCTACTCATTAATAACCCTGTATTAATGTAGGAAATTAATAAAGCAAAAAATATAACAGCTATTTTCGAGAAACTTTTCATTGCGCAAATTTAATATAATAATCTTGATATAAATTACACTTAATGATGGATTTAATGCAAATATTTTTATTTGACATAAAAAGGAAGTTTAACCTTCAAACTGTTTCATTAAAATCAAGCCATTTTGCAAGCATATTTAAAAGCCTCACAGGATGAAGTTTAATCCAAAGCTTTTAAAAGAGCTTGTAAAGAGAAAATCCTGCATCCCATGATTCAAAAATCTGTCACATCCTTATAATTTTAAAATAACACTGACTACAACACGGATGGTGCTACATTATACTTTCTGAATCTCTAACTAAATCAGGCAGATCGCATTATCTTTGTGCCAAAATACTTTTATAATATGCTCAAACCGGATTTTTCAGATATTCAAAAAAATGGATTCAGAGTCAACCAGTTCCGTTTTATTAACACTATGAGTTCCAAGAAATTCAATAGCATAAAGGAAGAATATGTGTCATCAGGAAATCTTATAATGGAGAGAGATCTTGTTGTAATGTATTTGACTGAGAGTAACGAAATTAACTTTACTGTATATTACTTCACTTTACCATTGATGTTCCTTCTCATTTTTGCCACAACCCTTGATTTAATTTCCAGAGGACCTTCGTTTCCACTTACGATTATCTTGACAATTTACATCTTAAATTAAAAGAGGAGAAAATTGTCCAACCTGCTTTCGATTTTTTATCCTTAATTTTTGGATTGATATCTGCATTGATTTGCATTGGATTGGCACTATTAATAAGCTTAGATGTAACCATTGGGTTAAGTAGTCAAAACATAATGATTTTGTGTCTGGTGTCGATAGTTTATTTGATATACAGACTTCTAAATGAAATTATTACTCCCTCCGTTCATTGTTAATAACTTACCAGACAACTCTTGCTGAAGCTTCTATACAACTCATGTTGATTGTTTTTAATGACTTGATGCTTGTAATGAACTGACAACGTGATCGTTGAAAAATCCAGCACCAATTCCGTCAACAAGAAATTCAAAACCCCTTGCAGATCGCTGATCTTTAAGGGATTATGATTTAAGGTTGTGGTGCCACCAGCCCCACATAAATTTTATGCAGATAGCTGATTGTCCGACACAACGGCAGTGTGCGTATATATCCAACGAAGCCACAAATAATGTGTTATCAACAGCCTTCCAATATAAACATGAATTGGCATGTGATTGATTTATAGGGTGCTAAGAAATTAAGTCTGAAGAAAAAAGTGTCAACAGAATCGTCCACAAGGTATCTTAGTGAATATTTACAAACTATGCTATGTTGATCTGGAATATCCAGACATCATCTGGTCCGCCTGAAATTGTAACATCTGTTGGGATGACAACTGCACTTGACCATTTATAAAGGCCTGGTGTAAGTGTAAGTCCTCCGATATTTCCGGCGCCTAATTCAACGAAATCAGGGTTTGCACGTCCTGAAGCGTCAGTATATGCTGCTTCCATATCGCTAACAGCCGTAGTTAACATGCTGGCGTTTGCTACTGCACAAGGAAGTGGACCGGCGACATCGACTGAATAAATTGTCCCGGTTACTTCTGCGCAACTAACCAGAAGAGCTGCACCGGTAATTGGGCTTGCACCAATGTTTCCGGTAATTGTTGATTTATATACATCAGTAATTCCTGTTTTTGAAAGAATCGCAAAATTACCAGCCGTACCAAGATTTACCATAGACTGACCTGATGTAGCAAGTATGGTTGTGAAACTCCAGACATTATCAACAGCTAGTGCATTGCCAGCCAGGTCTTTTGCCCCGGTTGTGATTGTTGCAGTATAGACAATACCATTTAATAATGAATTTAAAGGAGTAAAGGTTGCAGTTGTGCCGGAATAAGCTACCGAACCTGAAACTGCTGTTGTTCCCTGATATAAAATAAATGTAGTAGCATTTATAGTAAGTGGGTCCATTAATTCGCTAAAAGATAATTCAATGACTTTGTTACGTGCAACGTCTGTTGAGTTGTCAAGAGGATTTGTTGAATTTATAACAGGCAATATTATGTCTGGTGCCTCAACAGTAGTAAAACTAAAGGTATGATTAACGGAAAGTGCATTACCGGCAAGATCCTTAACTCCTGTTGTAATAGTTCCTGTATAGATTTTATTATTCTGCAATACGTTCGCAGGAATAAAAGTGGCTGTTGTACCTGAATATGAAACAGTTCCCTCAACTGAGACTGCTTCTTGCTGTAGGGTAAATGTAAGGGAGTTAATTGTTGTAATATCCATCGGTTCGCTAAAAGTTGCATTAATCATACTGTTAATGGCAACTTTTTTTGCATTGTTAGCAGGGTCTGTTGAATTTACTACAGGTATTGAAGTATCTCCTTTTGTGAAACCAACATTATTCATTTGAAGATTTACTGCAGTTTGTGCCAGCATTCTTCCATTTAATGAAGCGCCTGTCTGTAAATTAATACTTGTCTGTCCCAGAATGTTACCTTCAAAATGACTTGACGTTCCGAAAGTAACTGAACCTGCTACAACCCAGAAAATATTTTTAGACTGTGCTCCGCCTGCAAGAATAATTTTAACAGCAGAACTCATATTAAGGATGCCGTCAACCTGGAAGATCCAGACATCATTTGGCCCTCCTGAAATAGTAACATCAGCAGGAATAAGCAGATCAGTACTCCATTTATATAAACCCGGAGTTAGCGTATCACCTCCAATGTTTCCTGCTCCAAGATTCAGAAAATCAGGATTAGGACGACCGGCTGCATCTGTGTATGCTGCTTCCATATCACTAACAGCTGCTGTTAACCTTGTTGCATCAGTCACTCTGCATGGAAGTGGACCTGCAGCATCAACTGAGTATATTGTACCTGTAACTTCTACACACGATACGAGAATTGCTGCACCTGTGATTGGACTTGATCCTACATCACCGGTAATTGTTGATTTAAAGACATCGGTAACTCCTGTTTTTGAAAGAATCGCAAAATCACCTGCAAGCATAGAGGGAAAAAACATATTCCATCTTGAATTTTCTTATAGAATTCCAGCTTGTTTACATTAAATATATAATATATACTATAGGAGAGTAGAAAGTGGCTCAGAAGGACTAATATAATTTTTAGGTATATAGAAAATCCAGGCAGAATATTAAGCATCAGATTATGCAAGATGGAATCCATGTCAATAGAAATTAGCCATCTGAGATAAAATTTTTATATTCCATATCCATCTTTTTTATATGATTTGTCCACCAGTCTTTCAGGAATTGAATGGTCTCTTCCGTAACATCCTCATGACCTTTCATAACCTTTACAGCAGATTGTAAAGTATTCATTTTAAAAGACTGATGAAGTTTGATATGATTTTCTAGGTCTGGGTAATTAATCTTTCTTAAAAAATCCTCCTCGGTAAAAAAGTGTTCTTCAGAATACTTATCTAGATTTGCAATTATCCAGTGATTGATGGAAGCTTTGTCTTTACTATTAAGATTTTCGATCAGATAGTTGATCTGATCAATAATCTTATGGCGTTGAGAGTCAATTTCCGGTATTCCAATACAATAATCATTATTCCAGACAATTTTTTCCATTGGAATCAAAATTTAATATTTAATAGTCTTCCGACCTGATATGAGTATTGCAAGCATAATTTTATACTAATTTAATCAAATGACTATTTAATGATGAGCCATCTTTTGTTAAAAGATAATAAAACTGATACTCATAAATATCATCCTGATATGGATCAGAAAATATCCAAAACAACTTAACTAAATCAACTAAGTCAACAATTGTCTTCATATAAAAATATATCCTTCCAAACTTTGACTCAAACAATTATAAGAGACATTAAAAATACAAGTCAATAAAAATTAAATAAAAAATCCACCCATAAAACCGGTTAATCAATTTCAGATTGTATGTATGTAAACTGATTTTATCAACCCTATATTTACAGGCTAATTATTTGTTTAATAGGAATTGCTTTTAAAATGTTACCTTGATTATCAATTTATTGCAATCTTTGAACATCTCAAGCAGTTTTAAAAGTGAAGCAGCGGTAGTCAAAACAAAAGAACCTCCCAAAATAGGTTTTGGCCTTCAAATGAGTAATTATAAAATATCATATGCTTATATTGAATGACAATAAAAAATTTCAATCTGAATTAGGATTAGATTGATAGAATATGGAAAGGAGGTATAAACCTTAACTACCATCCTTAGCTAGAAGCCTTGATACGACTCTCTGTGAGGGGTTTTAAGTGATTAGACACCCGCAATGCATTGACAACGTGATCATTGAGAAAAATTTCAAAAATCCGTCAATAGAAAATTTAAAGATCCCTGTAATTCGTAGATATACAGGGATCTGTATTTGAAGGTTGTGGTACCAATCGCACCATATTCCAATTCCATTATTATTAATATTATATTTTTGAAGGGCAAATTATAAAGATTTAAGTTTGGGCATTTATTTGCAAAAATCAGGTATCCCTTTGGGTCTGGAATGTTATGTTTAGTTTATTTCAACATGATGTATTTTTCCTTTCGAATGTTGTATTTCAGTAGTAGAGGGCAAAGTTCATGATGGCGAATACAATCACAACAATCCCACAATTATGCGATTTTCTATTTAGACAGCCTGAGTTCAAATGGTAAGATTAATCGATCCGCTAAACACCATTTATATCTTCTAGTTTAATATTTTAGATTTATTTAATAATTAAATTCCAAACAAAAAACTCTCCTTTGGGAATGTTAATTTTCAAGAAATGTATGCCAGTCATGAATAATCTTATTTTTAGTTTGTGGGCATTCACTGGAGCAAAAATAACAAGGAGAGACATCCGGAAAGTGCAGTTTTGCCCTCCAGATAGCCTCATCACAGGAAATAAACTCCCCAAGGTATATTCTGTTTTCAATATCAGGTAAAAAAGGACAATCCTCCTTATGAACAGCATTGGTCCCGTTTAATTGTGGCTTTATCCTTACATAGTAAAATGACATGGTAATCTTCGCGAATTATAAAAATTAATAATACGTGTAATTTTAAAAGACAGTTATTAAAAGATACTTTTTTGTAACAGGGATTATCCCACTCTTTACTGTTTTATTAATATTAATATCCAATTGTTACTTTTTGATTCAGTCCTTTTTTGACATATTCAAAATACTCGTTGGATTAATCATTGTTAATTGAAAGGTTTACAATCATTCTGAACACTGATTCTCAGCTCAAATAAAAATATGCAAAAACTATTTCAGCCTGTCAGGGAAAAGTTTTACCGATCTCAGCCTTCCATATTAAAGATCTGCAATTAAAAGATCTGATATACCTGATTAGGGAATTTATGTGGATTAATATGCCAAAAATAGTCAAGAATTGTTACCTGAAATTAATCCCATGACGTAACAAATACGGACTGATTCAAATATAATAGCATTGTTTAACTTTTAATCCATTATTATTATGAAAAAAGTTCCCGAATCAGTAAAACCTGTAAAAAATGAAAATGATCTGTTTTCCAGGTTTTCAGAAGAAGAAATTCTCAGTCAGCAATCAATGAGTTGTGTCCGTGGGGGAGATGGTCTTGATCCGATAATTATCATTCCACCACCACCACCACCACCGCAAACGTAAAAGGATCAGTGTCGGTTCTTCTGATGGAAGAGCATTCTTAAAAACAGAATGCTCTTTTTTTAACAAATTAGTTTGACTAATCTTAATTTTTCTGAAATTGTCCCTTTTATATCAGGTTTTATTAACTTGTTTAAGTGAAAAGGTTTAATTTAATAAGTGTAATTATTATTTTATTTGTTCTTGCAAATAATGTCATAGCACAGAACGAAGATACTTATGACCTTTTCGTAAAGTTCGCAAAACTTTACAATACAGGCGATCTCGTAAATGCTGAGAAATGTATGCTGCAGGTTTTGGAATCAAAAGAATCAATCTCTGAAGATTACCTCGTGGCAGCCTTTAATAACCTTGGTGCAACAAATACCCTGTTAGGAAATTATAAAGAAGCACTGAAATATTATAATCAGGCTGAGGCTCAAATCAATGAAAAGGAACAATCCCCCAAGTCATTAGCTGATATCTATATTAACATAGCCATCATATATGCATACCAGAGATCATTTACCCAGGCAATTGAATATTTTGAAAAGGGGATCAGACTTTGTCAGAGTTTAGAAAAACCCGATACTATTGTTTTACATAGTATTTCAACAGCTTACTTGGACATTGGAATTATTTATTATAAAACTAAAGATTACAAAAGTGCATTGGAATACCTCAAAAAAAGCGCAGAGCTAAAAGAAAGATTTAGACTGCCTAAAGTAGCGCTCACATATTTTAATATGGCGAAAACCTATGCAAAAATTGATAATCCAAAGAAAGCTGAAGAGTTCTTTTTAAAGAGCATTGATAGTTTTAATAGTGAATTTGGTGAAAACTATTTCAGAATAGCAGAACTGTATTTCGATTACGGACTCTTTTTGGAATCAGTGGGGCGAGATTTGGAGGCGCTGGAAATATTTAAGAATGCATTATCAATTTGTATAAAAAGCTATGGGGATAAGCACGCCTTTGTTTCCTTATCTTACAAACTTTTAGGCGATTATTTCGTAATCCAAAATGATTACAATTCAGCACTAATGTACTATCAGAAAGCTCTGATTGCAGTAGTAAATGATTTTAATGATCCTGATTTATTATCAAATCCCTCCATCAGATCTGCACTTTACGATATAAGGCTTCTGGATATTCTAAAAAGCAAATCTCAGGCTTTTTGGTTGCTCGCTATGGGCCAGGAGAAGCATGAGATTAAACTTAAGAACATGAAAAAGAGTCTTGAGACAATCGAGCTGGCTATGCAACTAATCAGTAAGATACGTAATGATTATATGAATGAGGAGAGTCGTATTTACCTGGCTGAAAATGAAAAAGAGACATTTATTTTTGCAACTCAAATCTCGGGCTATATGTACGCGCTGACAAGAGATCCGGCCTACCAGCAGGAAATGTACTACATTACTAAAAAAGCCAAAGCAGCAGTACTCAGGAATGAAATTAACGACAACGAACTGTTCTACTCGATTGGCATACCTGATACTATGCAGAAGATGCATAAAAACCTCCTCGTTGATATTTCAGCATATAGCAACCTGGTTCAGGAAGAGATTCGGAAAACTGATCCTGATAAACAAAAGATTGATTTTTGGAAAGATGCTCTTTTTGAAATGAAACGCAGGAACGAAAAATTAGAAGATGAGATAAATACACAATTTCCCCAGTATAAAGATCTCCTTCAAAAGACTGAACCGATAAGTCTTGAAGAGATACAAAGTAATTTGAAAAAGGATGAAACTCTTGTTGAATATTTCCTGTCGAATCAAAATACAGATGGTAAAAGAAAACTATACATCTTTTTAGTTTCAACTGATAAATTGAATTTTCTTGAAACTGATCTGGATTCCCTTTTTAAAAAAGATGTTGAAACAATTAGAGAAGGAACAGTTCAGGCTAATTCCCGGAGAGATCCGCTGGATAATTACAGAGAATATACCAGTGCACTCTTCAATATGTATGATAAACTGATCAAACCTGTTGAAAATCTATTTACAGGCAGTAAGCTGATAATCGTTCCTGATGAAGAAATAGCCTACCTGCCGTTTGATGCATTTCTAAAACACCGTCCGGATTCAACTCAAATCAATTATGAAAGACTGCAATATTTGATATATCATTATACATTCTCCTTTGGGTACTCCTCTTCCATGATATTCAACAAGGCGAAGAAGATGACAACAAGGCTGAAGGTTTATGCTTTTGCACCGGATTATCGCAATAACATCGATAAGTCCGGTAAAAGTTCTGATTACCTTGGCGGAACTACAAAAGAGATCAGCTCTATTTACAAATGGTTCCCTGGCAAAGAATACCTTGGTGAACAGGCAACAGAGACCAATTTTAAGTCGGTGATACAACATCGTGGCATTCTTCATCTGGCAATGCATACAATACCTGATCCTGATAATTCCAAATATTCCTGCCTCCTGTTCGAAACCAGAACGGACACAGTTGAAGACGGGCATTTATTTAATTATGAGATCGGGATAAACAGAATTAAATCTCCTATGGTTGTTCTCAGCGCATGTAATACCGGTACCGGCACATTATCCCATGGAGAAGGAATAATGAGTCTGGAGCGTGGATTTATTCTTGCAGGAGCTTTATCGGTGGTAAAATCTTTTTGGGATGTAAATGATGATGCAAGTGCAAAAATAATAAGAGATTATTATTACAATCTCTCAAGAGGCAGGGAAAAAGATGAATCTCTCCGTCTGGCAAAACTTGAATATCTAAAAGCCTCGCCTCCGACATATGCTAATCCCTGGTACTGGGCATCATATGGAGTTATGGGTGATAAAGAGCCCATAGTTAATAGTAATAAAACCGCACTAATTATTTTTTCATGTATTTTATTAATAGTTGGAATAACTATTTTGACTGGTTACTTCAGACGGCGAAGAAGGGATCTTGCATGATCCTGATAAAACCCTTTTGATCCTGCCAGAACCTCAAAACAGGCAATAGCTTTGGAGCTATCTCCTGTCTTCAGATAAGATAATCCAAGATACCATTGAGCCTCTATCCTGTACTCCCCTGAAAGTGTAGTTACTCCAGACAGGAAAGCAATTGCCTGAGAATAGTTACCAAGTTCCATCTGAGTTATTCCTGCGAAAAAGCGAAGGTCAGTAAAAGAAGAATCCTGTTGCATCAAATCTAAGAATCCGGCAGCCGCTGTCTGATAATTGCCTTTCTTATACAAGTCAACAGTCTCGGCATATTTTCCCGACAAATTTGTTTTAACATTACGTGTAACAGGCGAAAGAGCTCTCATAGGTTCATAATATGCCTGATAGAGCTTATCAGGGTTATCAGAAGGAATTAAGACTTTGAACATAACAAATACAGTAATCACAGCTGCGGCTGCCAATCCAATAATGCGGAACAAATAATTTCTTTTGTCGGATTCCTTCTTAAGACATTTGTTTAGTTCTGACTGAAGATTTTCTGGTTCAAGTGACCTGGCAATAAACTCTCTGTTCCTCTCTGTGTTTGGGTTTTTAGCTTTAAGGATCTCCTCTTTTTCATTAAACTCATTTACCCAGGTCTTAACTAATTCATTTACTTTGTGTTCCTTAATTTCCTTTTTTATTAAGCTGATCTCCTCCATTAATTCCGAATCTGATTTCTCTTTACTTAAGCTATCTTTAACAAATTTTTTATTCCACCTATAATGTTCTTGGTTCTGACAATAGTCATTTATCAAATTTTCTACAACCGGAACTAAATTGTTAAGGGCAGGGTCATTTCTTACCTCTTCAAGGTCCAGTCTGGCCTTCATGCTTTCATTTATTTGTTTAAATAAATAATAGTCATTTCTGAGTTCTTCATTATTCTGAAGTTCTTTCTCAAATCTTTTCTGATCATTACCCGTCAGATCTCCTTCCAAATAGGCTGTTATATTTTTAATATGTTTGTCCATTCACTTATTGATCTTAAAAAAGCAGATAATTTGATATTTTAAAATTCTTTTTAACCAAAAACAGCATGTTTAGTCACTTCCTCGCCTTTCTTAATCAACTTGTACTGAGGATGATTTTTAATCTTATTAATCAGCTTTTCCTGACTTTGGCACTTTTTCTTCCTTATATAGCCATAAGTATAACCTAATCTTTCAGCTATATCTTTTGGAGACAAATCCTGCCAGTAAAGATTTAATATTTTTTTACTTACAGGATCAAGTGATTCAAAACTATCATATAAGATTTCTTTATATAAATTATCATCACTAACTTCCGTGAAATCCCTGTCCGTATCCTGATCTACTCTGCGGATAAGATAATTCGTTGCTGCATAGCGTTTTGAGAGAACAGCTTTCCAAAGGTTTTCACAAACACAATAAAGAAAAGTCTTGAATTTACAGGTCAGTTCAAATTCATCATTATCAACCTTCTCAAGCATTATTATTAATCCATCCTGAAAAACATCTTTGGCATCTTCTCCAGAGCCTCCCATATGACTAACCATAAGACGTATCATCGGAAGGTACCTGTCAAAAAGGAATCGCACTACATAACCCTGTCGGTTTCTCAGACATTCAATAATCTCTTTATCAGAATATTCCCTCATAATAACGAGCAACTTAATGTAATAGTCTCACAATGAATTATAAAGATATGGAATTTATTGATAATATATTCCCCTAATAATATTATTAAGAAGGTACTCTCTCATAAAAAATTTTATGAATCCGGGTAACAAATCATCTCCTGTTCATATAAAACCCTTGATTTGTTTTTCTATTTAATAATTAACAGCTGTAATAAACTGATATTATTTGCTTTGTGAGTACTATTCATTGTGACTGACGGGATGGGGATATATCATTTTATGTGATTTTTCGGGTTGGAACTCATGCTAAAAATACATTTCGAAATTAGCTTGCCCACCCATTTACCAACAACACAATATTTTCGCTCCCTAGCGTATACCTTCTGACGTTGGTAATAAGGAGACAATAGCAGCTGCTGTAAAAAACTGATAATTAATGGCTATTTCTATGCAAAAAGAAAAATTTTATCCAAAGGGAGCTTATACTGTACTTGTAACGGTAGCAGGTTTATTAACAGCGTTTATCAGTGCCCTCGTACTTATCGGCTGGCAGTTCGAAATTATCAATAATTACGAATCTCTTTGTAACGCCTATTATAGAATTAATTTAAAGTAAAGATGCATAATGAAAATTTTCAAATAAAAGTTTGCCAGTGGTGTATAATTGGAATAATTATAGTGATAATGATTTGTAAGTTTTTATGATGTCGATACGCTGTGTCATCAGTAAAACTGATGATAGCATAATTCAAAAGGTCTCAAAATCTACGATTTTATCATCAAATCCATCAACAACCTTTAAGATTGATAATTTGGATCATTGACTATTAATGTTTTGCGTTTAAAGGTTCAGGTGCTGAACCCACCATTCAATTTACTCCGTCAGTATTTTATGCCTACCTTTAATGGGCAAGCTGTTTTAAGACTGTGTATAAAACACTTTTTAGTTATGTTTAAGCGGGCTGCTCATTTTCTAGACAGATTCGCCTTAATATCAAATCATTACCCATCTTGACAAATACCGCCTAAACATAACTCATCGAATAGAAATCGGCTATAAATCTTGACAATTTTCTAATCAACCAGAGATACATTTATGGTTTTTGCAGAACCACTTTGACAATTTTACCTTGACGTGATCAACCCTGCTCATTTATCGGAACTGGCCTATCTTGACAACTTTATCTTGATGTGACAAATTCTACCCGTTTACCGGGACTTTGCAAAAACCAAACCGAATCCATTTTTGGAACAATTTTTGCTGTTAATTAATTAACAATCAATACCTGACACCATGAGACTACCTATTAAACTGATCATATTGACTGCACTATTTGGATTAATTGGTTGTGAGAAACAGAGAGACAATCCTGAGGTTGAGACATATATCAATCAATTAAAATCAAATTCTTATGAAGCTTTTGAACTACCAGCATTTAAGCCTTCTGACATTCCTGCATTGCTAAATTACAGGAACTCAACTATGGTAATTACAAATTTCCCACACAACGGGATTTCATCACTTTGGGTTCCAGATTGTAAACTTGGGATGTACGTTTTATGGACAATCGAATCAATAAGAGCTGTAGAAATTAAAAGCAAATATCTAATTGGCAGATTCCCATCACAGAATCCGATTCTTGCCTTAAGAGCTTCTCCAGAACTTGATTTAGTTTATGACAATAAATCTCAAGAAGAAGCCGCAAAAGCATACAATGACTGGTGGTATTCGAGTTACATAATAAAAGACAAAATGAATATTGATCCTTTGGAAAACACTGATTATAGATGGCATTAGATTTATCACGACAATTATCTCAAGAAAGGAAGATTTAACCTTCGCCTAAACATACATAGGGCTTCATACGGTGCGTAGCACCCAGTGATGAAGCCCAGGTTTAAATAAATAAAAAAGTCTGAATTTGAAAAAATTCTAAATATCCTACGAATCCTATAAATTGGAAAAATCGGACATATTGACCACCCTGGATCGTTTTCGAGAGACCATGCATTTCCGGCTGCCAAAGACCACCCTAAGTTAACATCCTTTTTTGCTTTATTTTCATCATAATTTTCAGGGTGA
>Ga0307376_10000630_pt1 | contig 43293 bp, 67 predicted proteins | sample TR2MG_FD_202536 | JGI IMG/M metagenome (GOLD analysis project Ga0307376, IMG submission 202536) | Soil microbial communities from Risofladan, Vaasa, Finland - TR-2 | ecosystem: Environmental > Terrestrial > Soil > Coastal area > Acid sulfate soil | place: Finland: Risofladan, Vaasa | collected...
GGCACAAAGCCGAATACTGGCAGCGTGAAGCCGAATACTGCCAGCGGGAAGCCGAAAACTATCGGCGGGAAGCCGAAAACTGCCAGCGTGTAGCCGACGACTGGCAGCGTGAAGCCGAATACTGCCAGCGTGTAGCCGAATACTGGCAGCGTGTAGCCGACGACTGGCAGCGGGCTATCGAAGACTATCAAGACAAGGCTTTGATAGACGGCAATAACGACCCTTGCTGGCTGTCAAAATTTATTTCTGTTTTTCGTCAATATCCCAACGATTACTGGTCGGGTAAATTAACTCCGAAAGAGGTCGAATGTAAAGGTTATGTAGTGGTTTGAAAGGTGAACCGAAATGTCAAGTAAATATGTTTCTATAGTGTTGTTGATAATCGCCTTTTTTGTCCTGCTCGGCTGGGAGGAAGCTGCTATCGGCGTGTTGGTCTGTCAGGCAGCCGTGGGCGTAATAGAAGCCCGCCTGATATATAAAGGCGAGCAGGTGATTACGAACTGGTACGTCCCCTTGCTGCCGAAGTCGATTGATATGCCCATCTCTATCGCTGTTCCTGTGGCCTTGATAATTAAGGCCGCTTGTATATGGACGGCAAAAGGCCAGATAACTCTTTGGTGGGCTGTTGCGGCTATGATTGAATGCTGGATTGTCGCCCATTTATGTTCTTATGAAAGAAAATAAGAAGACGAAATGGTTGCAAGCAATAGGCACATAGAATTGCAAAATATGCTTAGGCGATGGATTGGCAATCGTTCATTCAAAATGTGCGGGTTGCCAGAAGCAAATGTTGTGGGTTACATTGCGGATTTTGTGGCCATTGCGGGAATGCACGATGAACACCACACAAGATACACGAGACATTCAGGATTGACTAAAAAGTATATGAGCAGCAGGCTTACAGATGAAAGATTGGAGCAAAAGGTTTTTGGCGACATTGACAGATGGTATGTCTGTGTATTTGAGGCCAAAGTGTCTCGTGCCGATTTTCTAAATACCTTTGGTGGCGAGAAAACACCACACGCAGAAGCAAGAATGAAGCCCGTTGGAACAGCCCATTGGGTAGTTGCCGAAAAAGGAATTTGCAGCCCAGAAGAATTGCCAGAGTTTTGGGGATTGTTAGTGCCGTATGGTACGGGGTTGACAGAGTTAAAAATGCCCAAATTACATAAAGGGGCATATCAAGACAAGGGTATTTCGCAAAAAGAAAATAAGGAGATTTGAAATGACAAAAACAGCAATTATAGACTTCGATGGCACGCTTTGCAGGTTTGAATTTCCTGATGTTGGCCCACCCGAACCAAAAGTGAAAGAGGCGTTGGTGGCAATTAGGCAGATGGGGTACATTATAAGAATACATTCGTGCAGAACAGCAACATATTGGGGGAACAAAGATGGGCGTGAACATCATATTAAAGCCATAAAGCAATTTATGTTTCAAAATGGGTTGCCTTTTGATGAGATTATTGTTGATGAAAATATGGATAAGCCGATTGCTGATGTTTATATAGATGACAGGGCTATATGTTACAAAGGAGATTGGAGGGATGTTGTTCGTCAATTACCAAGACAAGATTAAGGAGATATTAAAATGGTAAATACAGAAAAACAAAGAGAAGAGATTGGCATATTGGTTTGGGACAACGCACAAAGAATGAGAGGCCGGATGTGGGAGAAGCTGGACGGAGGCGTTGCCGGCTGGAATGATATTGCCAATCTTAGTGAGTTTAAGAGGAAGGCCGTCCAGAAGGCAATGGAGGGCGACTGGATTGACGCCGAGAACTACATAATGATGATTTTGTATCTGGAGCAAATGAAGCAACTACAGGAAAGTGCTGTAACTTAAGTAGAAAGAAGGTGAAGAGATGGACAAGGTGAGATATGAGAGAGATGTAAATAAGTGGATTAGATGTATTGGGCAAGATGGTGGAGTAGTCAAATCGCAAACCGTCGAAGCAAATCTGTTATTTGATATATCCCAGACACTAAAGCGTATAGAGAAAATTTTACAACACTGTGTAATGCGAATGGAATTAGAACCCAGTTCATTGAAACGGAAGTAAAGTGAAATGCAAATGCTGCGACCAGAACGAGAACAAGACTGGCGAGCCAAACAATTTGTGCTGGTGCTGCCACTGGCTCAGGCAGGGCAAATTGGAATTTATGATTGAACACGATTGTATTCCGGCAGACGAGATAGTGCCGGAAAAGGAGAACAAGAATGACTAATCCGAACTTAATATGTGAATGTGGCTTCGAGTTTTCGGGGCCGGGCGAGTACCGCAACTGTGAGGCTTTTATTACCAGGGGTGGTCAAAGTGGAGTTATTTGTCCCAAGTGTGGCAATGCTTATGTGAACGGAGAACTTAAAGAACCGGAAAAGGAGAACAAGAATGCCTAAAAAGAAAGTTAAGACCCAGACCTTCAACGGCCACAGGTACAGAATAGACATCAACAGAACAAATGGTCTTTGCGACGTTCACGGGGATAGAAAAGAACTCAAAGATTTTATGGTCTTTGTTACTCCTCATACAAAAAAGGGATTGCGGATAATTCTGCACGAATGTTTACACGCCGAGGATTGGGACAAAAGTGAGGAGGCCGTGGATAGAACGAGCAGGGAGATAAGTAACTTTCTCTGGCGATTGGGATACAGACTGAAAAAGTTTGACTGAAAAGGATTTCTAATGCAGTTAATAGAAAAAAAAATTGAACTAAAAACTAAATCTGATGTCGTATATATATTCCCATTGGGAGATACTCACATCGGGACTTTTAACTGTGCCGAAGGTCATATCAGGCAATATGTCCAATATATCAAAAACAAGCCTAATGCTTATTGGATTGGTGGCGGGGACTATTGTGATTTTATAACTCCCTCTGATACGAGAAGGTTCGATGTCCGGTCGCTGGCGGACTGGTTATTTGTGGGCGAAGCTGTAACAATCAAAGAAGCGCTACTCGACATAGCCAAACAGCAGAGGGAAAGATTCTGTGAAATGGTCGAACCCATTAAGGACAAGTGTCTCGGTCTGATTGAAGGCAATCACGAATACGATATTATGAGAACTACACATAACGGCCAGCATTATGTAATGTGTGATGAGCTTGGCGTTCCGAATTTAACAGACGCTGCTTTTGTCCGTCTTAACTTCAAGATAAAAGGCGGCTGCGGCAGAAGCATTAAGATATTTATTGTTCATGGCTGGGGCGGCGGACGCAGTACGGGGGCAGAACCGAACCATCTTTTAAGACTCGGTCAGATAGCCGACGCTGACATACATTTAAGGGGTCATTCCCATACCTTTAGAATTGAGCCGCCGGAAGTGCATTTGTGGATACCTGACAGCGGCGCATTGCCGGACGAATGTTATCAGAGAGTAATCAGAAAAGGCAACTGGGGATGTTGGGTGCTGGGTTATGCCGTCGGGCCTTCTACTTACGACTCCCGCAGAAACTATCAGCCCCGACCCTTGCAGGCAATGGAGATTAGCATTAAACCGTTTCACAATATAAGATATAAAACGTGCGGGAAAGTAGCTATACAAACCCAGCCGATTATAAAAATGTCCGAATGTGGATATGAATTTTAAGGAGACTAAAAATGTTTGAATGGAAAACACTAAAGGATTTTGAGAGAGGAAGTGAGGTGGAGATAAGGGAGAGCGCGTATAATCCATACAAAATTCTTCATAAGGGACAGGAAAAGGCTTTTGTTGTTGACGTAGATGGGGACGAAGGAATTTGCCGCTTAGAAGTCAAAGCCCGCCTCTGGACACCGCCCCTATCCGTTAAGGTTAGGGATTTTGTGCTGGCAAGAAAGAAAGATGATTCACGATTTTGTCACGGCATTATTAGTAGTTATGACACTGAAAGAGTTCGCATTAGAACGATAGACGGTCGGTTGTGGCGGTGCAAGATAGACCAGTGGACATTCGAGAAGATAGTTACAGAAAAGGCTTAGCGGGCAAGTTCCTTCCTGATGTACTCACGGAGTTTATCAATGGTTTCCTGCAAGCCCTCCTTTTCCTTCCTGAGCTTGGCCTTTTGTGCCTCGCTGATGTCGAGTAAGCGACTTAGTTTTTGGCAGTCTTTACAGGTTTTCATTGTACCGGATGGGTTATAATCCACATAACGGCGGCGGACAGGGCACTTGTAAGAGCCGTGATTGTGGCGGTAACGCCCCACGTCAGCCGTTTGCTATAATGGTTGGTTAGCGAAAGAACGCTTTTTTGGATTTCCCCAATGTCAGCCCGAACCTCGTTTCTGAAATCTTCAAAGGCTTCTTTAAGACTTTGGACATTGGCCTTGTTTTCAGCCCCTAATGGGCATTGCTCTGTTTCTGGCATATCATTCTCCCACTCTATTATTCCCATAACTGGCCTCGGAGATAGCCTCCAGAAGCCCCAGATTGCGTCAGGATGGACGAACTTGGCCTAAGGGGTATTTGGAGGCTCTTTCTTTTGTTCTCTTAACGCTATGCCAACCTCATTAGCTCTTACCTGTCGTTTCTTGATTAGTTCGGCCAGTTCTGCGATTTCCAGAGTAAGCTCGCCGAGTTCCTGTGCCAGTTCTTTTCTCTTATCCATTTATTCCCTTTCTTACGGATAGGCTGCGCCTGCCTTTAATTGCCCGTTTTCGTCCACGTATACATATCTGTCGCCGACACCGGCGAGATTAGGGATAGTTACCGTACCGCCGGACGCCAATGTCATCGCAAGAGTTGTGCTATTTGTAGAAAGAACAATACTTTTGCCCGAACCCGCCTTTATATATGTTGAAAAATCCGGTGCTTGCAAAACCGCATAATTAGTTCCATTATGCCCCCTGTATCCAAAAGAAGCATAATCTAAACCGGCAATGCCAACTTGTCCCTTTCCCAAAGTGTTTGCCGTAGTATCACCAGTCGTTTGTATGTCGGCAAATTGGTCAACATCAAATATGCCGGTTGATTGCATCTCCGCTTTTTTAACGCCGCTTACTTGAAATTCCGTGAAAGCAGCGTCTATTCCCAGACCTTTATATACTGTATTCGGATAATCATAACACCATAATGACCCGTACTCATAATCTTCGTTATATTTTAGGAAAATCCCTTTTATACCAGCCGGAATAACGAATGCAGTTGCTTCTGCCGCTATTACACCATTAACGTGCAAGGGAACTACGGGAGTTGTTGTCCCGATACCAACATTGCCCGCCGTCGGTTGTAAGATAACATAGCTGGTCGCTCTGGTAGCGTGAGTCGTACCTTGAATAGTAATATCATCATTAGCTGAAGTGCCACCATTGATAGCAGGAGTAATTAAACCGGCAAAGGTTGGGCTGTCCCCTGATTTGTAAAAGGCAGAGGCGTGCTGACCGTCCAGTAAATCGGCGTTAAGATTATCACACATTGTAGTCGAAGTTATCACAAACGGCTTAGTGCCAATGGCCAACGTATTTGTTAGTTGGCCGGACATCGAAAGTGTGGTTAGCTCGTCCAGCGAACCAGCAATTACAACTTGTGCGGTAGCAGTATTAACACGCAAAACGTCATTGTGAACGCCAGCTTGTTCTACTAAAAGGGCATTGGTAACGTCGGCATTGATATAACCCCTTGTAAGCGTTAGAGTATTAAAGGTCGGGCTTGAGGTTGTTTTAACCGCCTGATTAAGATAATCTGCAAATTTATAGCCACCCCACAATTCGGCGTTAAGATTGGTATTGAGTGTGGTTGATGTAACTGCAAAGGGCGAAGTGCCAGTAGCAAGAGTGCTGGTAAACTGGCCGGACAAGGTCAATGTGGTAAGAGACGGGTCTAAGGTCGTATCGTAAGTTTCTGTTCCCGCACGCCTTAAAAGACCGTCGGCCTTGAAGATTTTATCGAGTTCGCCGCCGTCAAGTATAAATAGAGGATATATTTGCACTTAGGACAATCTCCAGATTTTGCTTGACAAAACTGTTAAAATGAGTAAGATTGTAAATATGCCATTACAATGGATATTTGAATTTTGGGTTTATGTTATTTTGTTCCTTCTTACTATCTTTGTATTTATTGCGTTTCTGTTTATAGGGTATTCTCTTATTTATTGGATTGTTGTTTTCCCTATTCGCATTTTATATCGTCTGTTATTTTGCCAACAAGGATTAAAGGAATCCATTGGGGATATGCGAGAACAAGATGCCATAGAAAGTCTTATGCATACCGACTTCCGCCCAAGGGAATAATCACTCCTTTAAAATCTCCTCGATTTGTTTGAAATACTGGTCTCGCCTTTTTGTATATTCTTCCTCTTCGATATTGCCGTTGGCTTCCCTGATAATAATGTCTCTAATTTTGCTTTCGAGTTCCTCGACTTTCTTTTGCTTGTCAAAAATCCTGAACCTTTCCTGTTCCTCTACGTCTATTGGCTGTGTTCTTAGACCGAATATGGTATGGGCAATTGTGGGTGCAAGCGGTCTGATTTTGCCCATCTTCGAGGGTTTGCCCGTGGCCGATTCATATAGTTTGTCCCAATAAATACCCTTATACATCAAAGAGGGAACGGCTGTCTGCCAAACGTGAAGCATTTTCTTGAATGTTTTTTCGCTGTCGGTGTCAGTTTCTTGCCATATTTCTTTGTTAGACCAAGCAGTCTTGTTCAGCATTGTTTCGGCTATTGCCACAAAGAGCGGGTTCGTTACGGTTTCGCTCAGCAAACCCCTATCTTGCACATCGAACAATTCCCCCCAAGGCACAATATAAGTCCAGTCAAAAAACTGCAAATCGCCGTTGGCGTCCCGCCAAGGCATTAAGAGATAGCCGCCGCTTTTCATATATTCCGGCAAAACCTTTTTAATCTGGTCGTAATCCTTATCTGTAAGTTCGAGATTGTGCAGGGCATATTTTTCTTCTGCCCAAGCCAACAGGGGATATTTAGCCAAAGTCAACGGCCTATCTGCCGCCGCTTCCAAAACTCTCGGCAATGCTTTACGGGGGAATGTATAAAATGGCATCACTTTTCTTACATAAACCTTTTCGAATTTTGACAAATCCCCATAATCAAACAGCCATTTATTTGCTTCCTGAACAGCGCCAATAATGCTTTTACCCTGTTCTCTTTGTTCGAGATATTTCATAAACTTGAAGATAAATTCTTCTTGTTGGTAAATTTTCGCAGGTGTGCCAGTTGCCTTCCCAAATGCCTTATTCCAAACATTTATAGTTTTTTGTAAACCGCTTGCTTTTTCTGTTTGCACGGTTCTCAACATATCATCAAGCAATTCGCCAGATATCATAGTTGTTCGGGCAAAATACTTTTGAGCAGTCTTAAATTCCCCGCTACCGGATTTTATTTCTTTAATCGCCCGCACCATTAACTTGCCCTGTGCAACGTGGTCTGTCCCGCTCAAATCAAGCAGAATTGAATTGCTTATTGTATTGCGAAAGTGAGTGGCTGGGTTCAGTGTTACCTTGCCCAATTTCCAAGTGCCGATGATACTATCGTAAAGAGAACCAACGTCGCTTCGTATTCGGTTCAATTCTGTTACATCATTGTATACTTGGGGAGTTACGAATTTCCCAGCCAATGCCCCGTAAGGCTTTGTATTCGGCAACGCTTTGGCGGCTAATCCTTCCCGCCATACATCGTCAATCCACTCGCCGTGTTTGGCGACGGCCTCGAACAGTTTGGCTGTTTCGATGTCCATTGATTCCTGTATAAGCCTTTTGGTTACGGGATAGGCAGGCTCAAGGATTTCGCCCATTTCTTTGCGGGCGGCAAGGGGGATTTTTTCTCTTGCCTTAGCATAAGGTGCTTTGACTTTCGGGCCGCCGGAAACAGGGAATTTGCGGGCGGCTGCTTCGGCTTCTTTGGTAGCATACATTCTCGGCATATATAACTCACCGCTGATAAGTTTTGAATTCCAAAGAATGTCATCAATATCGTCAATTTTACTTTGTAAGTCTGCAATTTTCTTGGCTCGGCCAGGGAACTTGGCAGAAATCTCTTGTGTTTTGACATAATGCGGGGCGGTTTGTAATCGGGTTAATGACTTTGCCAATTTTTCTTTTTGGGCAGTAAGTTCTTTTATTCTGGCTTTTGTCAGTTTTGTCAAATATGTTTCCTTGCCGAGTATCCCCAGTTTTTGTAGTTCCTTGAAATTTGCCTGTAGTTCTTGAATAACGGGATTTGCTACTGTGGCCAGTGATTCCTGTTCGGTAACACTGCCCTTGATTATTTGTCCCAGCCGCAACTTGACCGCTTCGGGGGTTATGGTCTTGCCGGTTTTAAGACTCAATTCTTTTGCAATTCTTTGAACATCTTTTTTAGCAAGCGTTTTTCCCAACTGCGCAGCTCGTTCATTGCGCTCATAAATATTGGCCTTGCGTATCAGTTTGGCCTCTTCCCAAGCAGGCAATTTTCTGTTGGCGATTTTCCCTATGGCCGGAATTTTTAATAATCCCGTCTTGCTCATTTTCAATATCTTGCCAAATACTGTAGGCAGAACTAAAAAAGAAAGAGCTACTCCGAATATTTGTTTATACCATTCCGGCGCTTTTGGTTCGCCGGTCAATGTTTCATAATAAGCGCCAGCCACATCATTGAAATTCCTGACTTTTTCGGGGTCATTATGAGTAAATGGAACAAAAGATTTTGCGCCCCTCAAAAATGCAGGTATAAGTTCTGGCAATGCAGTTTTTGATTCCCCCAATGCTTCATCAAGTTCGGCATCGGATATTTCTCCGTTCAATGCTTCTGTCGCCAAGTCTTCCAGTATTGGTTCAAAGTTTTTGCCTAATATAGTTTTGGCGTAAGGGGTCAGACCACTGCGTACCATATTCTTGAAAGCATCTTTATTGATTTCGGTCGGGCCAAATAGCATATCTTTAATTGCTGCTTTTACCGGCTCTCTTACAAGTGGGCCAATGGTTCTTAAAATTGCAGTAGTGGGCGTGGCAAGGCCAGCTTCTATGCGCTCAAACGGCCAAGACAAAACACCCAGTGTTTTCCAAATGGCCTTGCCGGTTAATTTTGTTGCCTCGCCAGCCAGACCAACAGCCCCCCCAATGGCTCTTAATTCCGGTACAGGGAATGCCTCTTCTATACTTAAAGTTTCGGGAGGCTCGGCAAAATCAAGCCCCAATAATTGATTCGCTTCTTCCATACTCAAGAATTCCGGCGGGGGTTCTTGTTTGGAAAGTTCAAAAGAGGGTGGTTCAGCAATATCATAGGGGTCATAACTGTTTATGGCCTCTTCTGTCTCGTCAAGTGTCATCTGTGATAAATCGTATTCTTTTGCCATTATTCTTCGACCAATTTTAACGCCTTATCACCGGACAAGCCGGTATATTCGTACATTCCATAGGGGAGTTGAATCCTTTGCCCTATTTGAAATTCGGGTTGTCGAGATATCGGCGTAGTTATTTTTATGTCGGCCTTCGGAAACTTACGTTTTATAATCTCAGCGGCTTCGGGCGCTATCTGCTGCCAGTTCGGGCCTAAATTTCTCAGGGCGTGATTTATGGCGTCTTCCGGCTTAGTAAAGGGCATAACTGTCCCGAATATACTTACTGCGCCACCGCTTTCAAGCTCACCAAGAACTTGTTGAACTTTAGCGTCCGTAAAAGGCGATTCCGGCCTGCGGTAACCAGAAACAAGATTTTCGTAGAACTCCTGTGCTTCTTGAGACGTGGGGTCTTTTTTGTTCTTTTCCCGATAGTTGGCAAAGTAATCTGTAAACTTATTTAATGCTTTGGTATAAATTGTGCTATTTTTTACCGCATCCAGAGAAAACACCCTGTCGCTTTCAGCCTCTTTCAGCATACCAAGATAAGTTTTTGCGACCGGAGTGTTCAAACCGCTATTTTCATCCATAGCTGTTTTCCAGCGAGCCTCGTATTCTTCGGCCTTGTCCAAGCTTAATCCGCCGCTCTTTCCCTTGCCCACGAAACTACGAATATGTGTCGGGTCTATCGAGGTGGGATTGAAGGCTATCGCATCTGAGATTTTTCTTTCGATAGCGGGGTCACTGTCATCCAATATGCTTGTCCCTATTTTATTAAGCCGCTCCGTATAATCCGCATCGCTATAATCATATTTTGCAGCTTCTCCTTCCAATGTCGGTTTTGTTAATATGTGTTCCTTGGCCATTCTCGCCGTTAGACGCAAAGAGGCATTTTTGTCTTTGGTTACTTTGAGTTTTTGCTCTTCTTCCTGCCTGTTTTCTTCGGCTTTTGCCCGTGCGTCAAGAATAGCTTGGTAATGATAACGGGCTGACCTATCGAGGTTGGCTACATTTGCACTGAGCCAGTTATTGTCAAGTTCGCCATACTCTTCCGGCTTTGAAAGTTTCAGCCACGCCAATTCTTCAAATTTATCGTTAATTTCCCCTTGTAGTTTTTGCTGCTTTCTTCGCCCCCGCTCTTTTAGCTGAGCTTTTTGTATTAACTGCTCATTGGTGGCATTTTCTCCTATCTGGTCGAGTAAAACATCGGCAGTGCCAAGATTCGTAATCGCCGTTTTTGTTTGCATCATATCCGGTGTTGTGTCCGGTTCGTTTTCGTCCAATAGCATTTTACGTTCAGCCTGCAAAAGCAATGAGTCATTGGGCGCTGATTTTACCAGGGCATTGTATTTTTCCTGAAAGGCCCGGCCTTTTATTGCACGCCAATTGTTAAGTAAAACATAAGCACCGCCCAAATCACCGGTTGCCAGAAGGTTTGCGTATTCGGCCTCGAATTTGGCATCTGCGTTCTTACTGGCAATAAAAAGGCCGTGCTTGAAAAAAGATTCTTTCAAATTAACTATGTTTTCGTTTATATGCTGCCTCATAGCCGCATTTACATTGGCCTTTTTAGACTGTAGTAATTCTGATTCGATGTTGTTTTCAAAGTTCTGCCAGAGACCAACATCCGCACCCTCAAATTCTCCAGTATCAGGATTGAGCGATATATCGCCCGTTACCGAATTGTAAAGGGCAAAACCTCTTTCGTCGAATTTGCGCTTTAGTTCTGAGTATTCGGCTGCACTTTCTTCATCATAAATCTTCTGGCCTATCTCGAAAATCGCCCCGCCAGCCTCGCCGAAACCCCTGCCCATCTCTTCTGCGCCGGTACGAACATCTATATTGGCTCTGACGGCAGTACCCCTGCCGGATGGTGTTGCTTCGGTATATTCAATGTCGCCTGGGAATTGTCCCATAATTTATCTCCTGTTACCAGTCGCTCGCCGAAAAATTACGAGTATATCCAGTATCCCCGCCTGTATATCCGGTAGTTCCACCACCCCCGCCCCAATCCATTGAACCGAATCCCTTCAACAGGGTAGCGCCAGCGCCCATATATCTGCCCCTTGCTATATTCCTGCCCCTCTGTCTGTATATCCTGCCCTGCAACCTGTCAAGCGCCGCCTGACTTCTCGCTCTCGCAGCGCCAATCTGTCCTTCGTAGCCAATCATTAAGTTCTCAAGTTCGAGTTCGGACGCTTGCTTAGCCTGAATGAGAAGCGGAGTTCCTATGGATGGCACTGCCCCGGAAGCGCCTATATTGGCGAGTAGTGAACTTTCTATTCTCGCACCTTCTTCGGCCTGCCTGCTCTGCTCGAAGGCCGTCTTTGCCTCTATCGCTTTTGCCTCCTGCTCCTGAATTTGGGCGTTATAATTGGCTGTTGCCTGTGCATTTTTTGCCTCGGTTTCAGCATCTCGGCCTTGCTGTATTCCGCCAGCAACAGTCATTCCAGTACCAGCCTTAAGTAATAATTGCGCCATTATATTATCCTCGCAAACATCAAAGCCGGTTTATCGCCTATGAAACTCGGCATTGGATATTCGTATTTGAAACCCAAATGCTTTACCATTCTTATCGCCTCCGGAAAGTCAGGCTCAACGTAACATTGAAGCCTTTTAAGTTTTTTGTCCTCTGCGAGTTTGTTCAGCCATTCCTTAACGACCCGATAGACTACGATTATATGATTACCGGCATAACAGGTCATATCCAGCCAGCACCACGCAGTAGTAAGATTTATCAGGGTTATTCCGCCTATCGCCAAAATCTTATCTTCGTGTTCGAGTGCATAGCAGAACTCAATCTGCTGGGGCATCTTATTGAATATGCCCCTGCTCGCAGAATGGTCTTTTACGAAGTCGATATCTTCTTGGGTCATTTCACGAAATATCATCTGCCCGTAACATCCATCTTGGGTATAATCGCACGAACAGTTAATGGCAGCGGGCTATCACTTGAAATAATAAGGGGCTGTTCAAGCGAAAATCCGCCGTCAACGCTTACGTTTACCGTGCCGGTAAAAAGACCTTCGATTTTAGAAGCGTTCACCCACTGGGGGTCGTCAAAGTCTATAGTGAACATATTATCAAGCGAAGCGCCATACGTCGCGCCGGCGGTATCGAGAAACGATATTCCCATTTCCTTGGCCGAAGCGATACTTGCGGCTGTAGTTCCCATCTGGGTATTTACTACCGGTTTCATCGGTTCGAGAACCGGAACAAAAGGCAGTCCGTATTGAACTTTACTTGCGGCGGCGTCCAGTTCAAACTCGCCGTCTTTATCAACGACTTTCGACGCCTGAACTACACCGTCGGCCAAAATAGCTACGGTTTCACCGACAAGATGCGTTGCGCCCGTTACCGTAGTTGTGGGAGTCGTGGACTCAAAAGTAGCCCCGCAATCGACGAAGAAGGCGTCCTCAATATCTGTTCCGAATACCCTCGGCGCAAATCTCTCGATATAGATACAATAATCGGCCAGTGTTACATTTTTCCCTTCGTAAGTAACAATATCGCCTTCGCAGTAAACAATATCTCCGACTATCGTTCTCAAAATTGCGATAGAGACTTTATCTTCAGTCTCGCCGGGAGTTACGCAGGCGGACTGGACAAAACCGTCTATGGGAACTTTCCACCACGCAACTACATTCTGCTCCCTTTCGTAAACCTTGGCCACGAATGAGCCGTCGTCGAGAACGCACCATAAAATAGTATCTGGATTTTTCTGTAAGGCCATATCGACTATGCCTGAAAGCGTGATATGTTCGGAAAGAGCCGTCAAATCACGACTGACATATTTATCGCCGTTAAAAATCAGTTCCCGAACTTTACGGCCCACGAAATCAACGAACAAAATCTGGTCGTTTACCCGAACCGCCTGAATATATGCAGAACCGTAAGATGATTGCTGCCTGACGGTATAATTGGTCGGTGTAATCGGCTGTTCCATTCTGTTTGAGCCGATTCTCCATTCGTCGCCGGATGTTCCCACAACTAAGGCTTCAAGAGCCTCAATCCACATTATGTCGTTAGAGGACGGGACAACAATAACAAAGGAGTCGGCGGCTTTTACGCCCTCCTCGAAGTTTTCATAGTCGTCCGTTTCGGAAGGCCAGACAGTAAGCAGTTTCGCTTCGCTCGGCAGGATTGTCTGCATACCACCGTAAATACACCTGCCCTCGAAAAATGTTACCGAAGTCGGGAAGCCCCTTAAATCGCTCCACGCACCCTCCGCCCACCTCTTTGTCGCCTCAGCCATTTCTATGGGAGTTACAACTGCAATATTGGCGACTGTGCGACTAACTATTATTACAATTTCGTCCTCGTAGGTAACAACATCATCTTCCCAGTAAACCGTATCGCCGACAGACACTATTCGGACAATACCCTCCCTAAATACGTTATCGAGTGTAAGGTCTGACCCGAAATCTCCAGTCATACCGGAATGAACATAAATTCGATACTGGACATTATCTCCCTCCTCGACAAACGCCTCCTGAATGTTCCGGTCGTTTTTGCCTATGTAAGTTCTGTAGGTGTCCCAGCCTGCATCATTATCATTTCTTTGTAATTCGACAGTCCCCGCCCAGCGACCGTGCGTACCGAATCTGAAAGTTCCCTTGGTATATAAGGCGGGGCTATATCCAGCGTGGTTAAGAGTAATGGCCGTAATAGTTCTTTTATGAATTAGTTTGAATAATGCCCCTTCGTGTCCGGTCTCGAAATAATCACTCGAAGCAGTTAAAGTGCCTGGTATGTATGTTTCTGTTCCGGCACTCACGTTAAAAATTGCACACGCAGTCGTATATTCCTTTGCGTAGGCCAAAAGATATATTTCTATCCTGGATATATTCGTCCAGGAGCCGGTTATTACCGCAGTGGCATCCAAACCAATCAGTTTCGCCGGTTTAGCTTTATATACAGTGGCGGGAAAATCAGTATCAATAATTTCCGGATTGACAACCACTGTCCATTTTTCCTCAACGCTATCGTAAACACGCAATCCCCTTTTAGTCCAGGTATTAAGCGTCAAATCAGCACCCTGGTCACGAGACATACAAATATAATCTATATTTATTTCGGTAAGCTCTTCTACTGGCGTGTCATAAGTTACGGTATATGTAATATAAACGGGTCTGCCATCTGACGCCCTGCCACCTCCGCAATAATCAGCTTGCGAGCCATTTACTCCGTGCGCAGCAATCCCATCCCACCAATTGTTTTTAATAAAATTATCTCCGTGTCTGTCCCCGATATTGTGTCCGGTCAAACTATATTTCGCCGTACCTACCGGCTCGCCGGTAACGCTGGTAGTCATAGTGATATTAGAGGGATTGTCCGGGTCTATTAAGTCGTTGCGGGTCATAAACGGCCCGTTCTTAAAAGGAATGGCCGTAAGAGCGAATGATGTTGCACTTGTTCGGGTAAGTTTTCTCGGCGCATAGAGCGGGTGAGTAATCCACATCACGTCGCCGACCTGACGGTATTGCAACTGGAATAAATGCTCTTCAAGATACGGCGAATCTATCCAGACTTCATCGTCAGCAGCATCCAAAAGAACGGTATCATCGTAAAAGAACCGCATATATTGATTGCCGAGTTCGACTTCATAGGCGATTTCAGACGAATAGATAAATGGTATTGTACGGACTTTTTCCGTTACGAGCGCCAAGTATTCCGGCGTGAGGGGGAGGGGTTCTGTTTCTTCCTGGACATAAACATCGTCTAAATTAACCTCTACGCCCAAAGCACCAAACATTATGAGGGCATTCGTATTTCCTGCAACTACATTATCGTATGTATATGTTGTCCAAGCCTCTGTAAGGTCTATACTGTCAACAAGGTCGCCGCCAAGATAACACGTTATTGTTCCTGTTGCTCCTACTCTTCGAGCTCTAAAACTTACCCTATAAATATCTCCGCTTGTAATAGATATTATTTGATAAAAATCATTGTCAACGCTATGATAATAACAATAAGCGTAACTACCACTCCATTGCCAATCCTCTCTCCAAACCCAACTTGCGTTAGATGTAAATCCGCTATTAGCTACAAGATTTGGCCCGTAATCTGTCATCTTATACCTCTACAACCGGGGCAGTTATTTTGTATATAAACTTCGTACCCGGCCTTCGCTCGGCGCTTCCGTAGACACGGGGAATCATATTCTCCAGACGGCGGCATAAAGACGGGTGCTTCTCTACGTCAACCCTTGCGTCTATGTGCGGGGACGCCTCGCCGCCGTTAAAACTTACTGTCGGGATATTAGCCATACTTCTCTATTCTTTTGCGTTTGAAATAACCAACGTCCTGCTCGTCTAATTGCCGTGCCCGTGCAACTGCTCCGCCACTTGTCCCTTCCCCTGTCGTAGATACCGGATAGACGTTAGTAACCATAGTCTGACCGGCAATAAGACTGACTAAATCATCTGAAATATCAATCGCCGAACTATATTCACCCGAACCGATGGGGTCGCCGCACCACGTTACAATATCACTGAACGAATCGTCAACGCTCACCAGCCATTCACCTTCCCAGTGAACTTTATCATCTTCATAGTAAATATAATCTTCAGTCGAAATATAGACGGGGACATCTTCCCAGAGAACGCTTTCAAGTTCATAGACAAGAACCATATCGCCTGCCACCAAGTCGGTAATCGGCGTAGTAACGTAATATCCTGTGGGTCGAATTTCAGGCAGGGGCTGCTGTTCTATTCCCCGTCCCGTCCCGCAGGGCTGAAATGCAGAAAACACCAGATTGCAACCGGGTTGATATGCGAATTTGACTTCATACACATCGACACCTTTTAGTAAATTGTGCCAAAGAGCATTACGGTTGCGTCCGTACTTCCATCTGCATCGGCAGTGCCGACATTAACCTGTATAATGGTGGCGGCGGCGTAGGATTTGGTCTTTACCGGCGTTGCGTTTGGTACGGGTGAACAGATAACCGAATCGTACTGGGCCGCCAGATTAGTCATAGTCTGACTTCCCAAGAAGTCAGTCAACGCACCGACCTGACCAAAGGTAATAATCGCCGTTGTGCTTGCCGCAGTTCCGCAAATAACCCTTGCGTGATGGAGAACGCATCGTTTTCCGGTAGGTACGGTATAAAGCGTGGTCGCCCCCGTACTCTGCACGCTAAGGGTCGTTGACGACAATAAACTAATACTTTTTTCTTTAAGGTCTGCCACTATAAAATCCTTTCAAAATTTTCTAACTATATCTTGCTAATCGCCAATCTGAACGTCCCGTAGTATTTGTTTCCGCCCTGCATATCGTCCTTGCCCTCGACATCACATCTTTTAACTCAAGTTGTAAATCCCGCTTTAAGTCTGAAGTTTTTGTTCCCGCAAGCGGGTGGAGTAGTTTCAGAGCGAGTTGTAAAATCAGACATTCGGTAAATAGCGGATCGAATTTGGAGGGGTCTGTAACTTTCTTGATATACTTTATCTCGGCCTCATCGTCGTTTGTTAAAAGATAATCCCCCTCTATCGTCCATCGCATAGTCGGGTCGTCGCCTTCGTTTTCCGAGTAATTAGACCTCATTCGTAGATAATCAGTTGGTAAAACGAACTGATAATCCCACTCGAAATCCGGCGTTACATTCGCAAGGGCGGGATAATCCGAAGTGCAAATAAACTCGTTGCCTGTACCCAGCCAGAATACAAATTCCCCTTCCCAATAAAGGACTTGGCCTTCCCAATAAACCTGCTCGGCCACCCTGTCGGAAATTATCTCGCCTTCGGTAAAATCGCCCGATAGATACGTTATCTGGTATTCTGTAGGAGAAGTGATAGACAGTATCGTAGCGGTCGTATTAGACGTAGCTCCCGTTATGACCGTACCGGCAGGCCAGACATCAATAGAGGGCATCGAGTCGAGAGTCAGGGTTTGCAAAGTAATCAATGCAGAACGGGCTTTGGCGAAGTTCCATTCAAAACTGCGAAGCAAAGCGTTTCTCGTCTGCGGGTAGTGGAGATTGCACTGGCTGTATTCGTTTTGGTTGTGTATCGGGTCGGCGGTAATCTGTTTCGCCCCGATTTTGCCGAGCGACTGATTACACAGCTCTACTTCGGCGGTGGTTAATGCCATAAGTCACCTTTAATCGTGTCCGAAAATACGTTTATAGTTTTCTTCGTATTTCTTTTTGTTTACAGGCCGAGGGACATCGCCCTTGCCTGCGCCATCGTTCCTGCTAATCATTGGTTGTCCGTCCATGTCGGTGTAACCGGCCTTGTAAGTTCGGCGGTTCACTTCTTCTTTGACGTTGCTCTCACTTTCGTTCCAGTCAATTACTTCACCGGAATCACCTTTTGCTCTTTTGAGGATTTCCAAAACTTGACCCTTTCAAAACAACTCAACGCCACCTTTTTGAAATCAATTTTGTCCAGACGTTTCTTGTAACCACAGTTTTTACATCTTCGATAGAAAACTTCCTTTATCTGGCATATCATAAACATATATGATTTACATTTTGGACAAGCCGGTGTTGGACTAATCAGTCTCATTTTCTACGTCTTCCTTAATAAAAGGTCGGGGCCGGAAAAATTAAACCGACCCCTTCCCAGTTTTACTAAACACTAATTTGTAACATCGTCAAAGGTGCATCGTCGGCAGAAGCCGTGAGCGGAATAATAAAACCCGCGTGTTGATACTGAAGCGTAGTTCCAGTGTCGGCGTTATGGAGGAAAGTAGAACCATTCTCTCCAAATACTAACTGCCGTTCACCGGCTGCATTACCCCAACCAGCAGCACCTGGACTTATTCTGCACGGCCCCCAGGTCTGCCCCCAGAAAAACATACTGGCAGCACTTACCCAAGTACAAGGCACGCACATAACAGATGTTCTGGATATATTTGCGTGATTCGCCAAACCATAATACGGACTGTAATAGGCACAGAAATCCGTCGTATCGGCGGTGGTCGTACCAGTCAATGGTGCATCTAAATAGATTCTAATCTCTGTTCCAGCACCAGCCGTATTTCCAACGATTCCCCTGAACTGTTCGTAGGTGGAATAAATAATCACAAAACCACCAGCGAGTAGGTCTTCCGCTACAGTTTGAGAATCTGCTGTAATAAAAGTATCGCCGACAACATTAGAATTTCCTACTTCGTTTGTGCCATCATCGGCGATAAATGGAGCAGTATTGTTCATTGCCCCATTCGCAGGATTACAGGTATTGTTAGAAAAACAATACTTGTAAACACGACCATCCCAAGAAAGCTTCCTCGTACCAAGCACATATCTCTGTGTAGTCTCGGTAGCATAAAGACCAAGTTTGTTATTGCCCGTAAAGTCAATCGGCAAAGAATCGTAATCCAGCGGTCTGTAACTGTATTTAAAGTTTGTACTCATTTTATTTCCTTTCTGGCGATTAGCCGATTAACGTAAGGCACTCGTGAACCTTTGCGCCTTCCATTCGGACAGCCCCTAAATCCATCTGACTATAGATTCGTGTATTGAACTTCTTAGTGGGGTCTGGTGCCATTTGGGTTTGTAATTCATTGATATAAGCGAGGATTATGCCATCCTGCGCCCAAGCAATGTTGCGATAACAGGTAGTGCCTCCGTTAATCGTTGTGTCCGAAACGGGCACTTTGTTCGACCAGAAAATATTGAACCCGCCGTAGTAGCTGACCTTACCTTCATAAGCGGCTTTAACATTGTTGTAGTCGATACTGTTAATCTGAGCTAAGTTGAGCAGATACTTGATGTCCGATGGTCTCATTGCCCAATACTTCGGGATGTTCTCATTGACATCGGCGTCGTTGAAAATCTGCATCATACGAAGAATCTTCGCCAGTTCGAGACCGACTGCCGAAGTTACCGAAGCTCCCGTTCCGAGTGTAGTTACCACTCCGCCGGTAATGGCGTCGAGACTGACTGACTCGTCGATGAAATCTACCGAAGATGTGCCTTCCTTGCCGATAGAGGCGGCGCCGAGAGCGGCGTCAACGATGATACTATCGGTCTTGCGACCGAAAGACATTGCAAACGCCTTGGTAGTGGCACTCTGTAAATCTGCTAAACATCTATTCAAAGCCCACTTATCGAGAACATCACCTTTTTCCCACATCGTCGGCTTGACTTTACGCCTTCCGTAATGGTCGTCCGATTCGGGGGTATCACCTTTGTAGGTGGTATTCTCAGTCGGTTCATCGGCGGGGCCAACGGTATCGAAAAACGCTTCCTCAGCGTTGGCAACCGACTCCCTTCTGACTTTCACAGGAAATTTTGCCTCCTCCTGCTGCGAGAGGGTGTAAAGGTTCGGACTGAACTTCTTTACAAAAATATCAAATACAGTTGGGGTAGCCATAGGCTGACCTCCTTTCATAAAAAACACTTTTCAAGTTGTCTGTCGGCTTGAGTGTCTCTTATTCAGAGGTCTTGCCTGCATTTAACGTCTCTTAGACGGTGTTTTATACTTGCACGAAGTTGTCGGCCATTTCTGGGTATCGACTATTTACGAAGCTGCCATACGAGCCAAATCGTCAATTTCTTTTTCTTCCCTTTTGTATCCTTCTGGATTATCCCATTTCCACTGTGAATGTTGCTGATGTTCTGTTATCTTTTCTTTCATCTTGGACTCAGCTTCACCCTTAGTCATTGCACTGGTCATTTCAACGTCGGCAATCGAGCCGGATTCTACGAATTTCCTTGCTATGGTGGCGAGAAAATCGCCAACAAGAGGTTCGTTCCCAATCTTTTCCAGTAATTTATCTTTCTGTTCGCCTGGTATGGCGTTCTTGTCAATCATATAATTGGCAAGATGAAGACGAACATCGTAATTCGTTCCCCATTTATCCCTGAGTGCGGCTTCGCAATCGGCCTTTTCTTTTATCTGGTCTTGTTCCATCCACTCAATGTCCCGCTTGTCCATCTCCATCTTTAATGCCATAATGGCCTGCATATCTTCTTGGTCGAAACCACGCTTGAAACCAATCTCCTTGAATTGCTTGATTGTTTCAGGGTCGTAGAAATCCTTAAACTCTTCGGGAAAATCAAGTTTATAGTCATCGGATTTGTCCGGCCTGCCCAAAGCCCGATGAAAAGCGTCTATATCAGAAGGCGTTGCAGTTTTCGGGTCTGGAATTATCACTCCCTTTTTGCCGACAGTTCTGTCAAGCTGGCCTAATTGTCTTAATACGCCTTTGAAATCCGATACCTTTTTGTAAACGAGGTCGTGTCTCATATCCTCCGGCACAAGCTCAAGGTATCCATCCTTAAGTGTTCCGTCATTGTCGATATACTTCGATAATTCAAAAGACTCTGTTTCTGTAGAGGTCGAATCCCCCGCCTGTATCTGCGTTGCCGCAGGAGAACTGGTTGTTTCGAGTGTCTCTGTCATAAATTACTCCTTTTCATTTATTGCATCTATTGGTTTCGGCGGCGGTTCCGTCGCCCTTCTAATACGCTCGTCAATCTCGATAATAACGTCCCTGTGCCCCTCGTTATAAGCGCTTTCGTCCGGCCTTCCGATTACTAATGCCACCTTGTATTTGTAACAAAACTTTTCGAGCCATTTATAAACCCTTTTGCCTGCGCCAAACTCGGTAAAAGTAGCGTGAATATCGTTATTAAGCTGTTCGGTTTGTTCCGGTGTCATTTCGCACCTTATTAGCCTGTATCATTTTACTTCTGACCCATCGGAGGTAATCTTCTCTTTTAGGCGCTTTCAATTTTGGCTTTTCAGTTTTAACATCCATATTATCTGCTCCTGTGATATTTCCTGTATTTCGCTTTCCGTCGTATTTCGGCGTCCCACCTTGCGGCTATCTTCGGATGTGCCCAGTGCATATATCTACGCTGCTTATCGCTTGCATAAGGCATACTAAGTTCCAGTCAAAGCGCCTTGTAATTGCTCAGAGGGACTGTCTTCTTCGGCTTTTTTACTCATATCTTTATATGCGCCGCCCGCCACCTGTGCAGCCATCGCTAATTTCTGTTGTGCAATATCATCTTCTCTCTTTTGGCGAATAGCCGCCTTTTCTTCTTTCGTATTCAAATGCTCGGCTTTCATACCGTAAGTCAAGTATATATCCGGCAAAGCCCTATCGACGTTTAGAATGTCGGGGGCTGTCGGGAATATAGCTGCGAGCTCGGTAGTCATCATTGCGGCTCTTTCAAATGCCCTCGCCTGCTGGTCTCTCATTGCCATAGCAAGCTCGCTGACATATTCGATACCGAACTTCTGGCCGTATAGTTCAGGTACTAATTGTATCTCGCCATGCTCAATTAAAAGCAAGACGACCCTCTCAATCACTGGAGTAAACAATTCCGTCTGCAATCTGTAAATCGGAGCAGCCAGTTTCTTCATTGCCTGAGCCACTCTTTGATAAATTTCAACCGTAGTTCTGCGGTCGCCAGGCAAGTTAGCTAATGGGGCAAATACATCAACAAAAAACGCCCTATGGATAGCATTGGCCTGCATCTCCATTGCTTCTTTGGCAATTGGTGCGTTTTGCGAACCAAGCTCAATAACTCTGGTTGAAGGTATTTCGGAGACAGGGTTTTGTGCGCCCGGGGTTACCCTTAACGGGCCTTCAAAAGTATCTAAAACCTCTCTCGGCATATTGACAACTTTATTGCCATACTCTATAAAATCCCGCCACATTACCTGTTGCGTCTTTACTCCGGCCAGAGCAACCGTACCCTGACCACGACCGTATTTCTCGCTTGGAGATTTCTTCCATCGGGGAATAGCATAAGGTTGCCGATGAAATCCGCCTTCCTCGATAATCTTCTCATCTTTGACGTTTACAAAAACCGATTCGAATGGCATATTCAAAACATCTTGCAATGCAGGATTTCTTTTTCTTCGTGGCCGTACAGTATGAATGAACCAGTGCCGCTTGCTCTCTGTTCTAAGCTCTTTAATGTCCTCAAGAACTTTCTCTCCGGCATCATCACCCCATTGCTGATATGCCTGTCTTGCAGGCCATTGAAATTTCAATATGGCGGTATCTACCCGACCGGTATGGTCTTGCTTGAACGTGTAAACAGGAATGTCCCACGCCTTAAAATTAAGACCAAGCGGCAGATAATCTCGCGCAATATATTCAGAAAATAAATTTCCCGTCCCAAAACCAACAAGAGAAGTCAATGTCTCGTTCAACTGAAGCATAAAATTAGATGCAAACAATCTATCGTGAGTAATCTGCGAAGCCAGGGCAAGATTGTGTTTGACATTGCCTCTATTGGCCAATTCTCTGTTATCTACCGTGAGATTAAACGACTGTTGACCTGGCGGGAAAAAGGCGTTGGACAGTCCCGACACCATATCATCCAAATCCATCATTGCCGTAGGGTCGTAAGTAACTATGGATTTGTCCTCGCCCGCCGTGCGTTCTGAAGTAATCTGGTTCTCACGAGGCATCATAAAATTGGCAACGTCCTGATATAGATTTCGGAAGTTCTGCGCTTTGCCCTCTTCTTCCTGCTGCATTGCAATATATTCTTTTGCTTCAAAATCAGCCATTTCTTGTATTTTTCCTCGAAATTATTCCACAACGCATCATTCTTTCGAGCATTTCGTCGATAGAAGTCTGTTTTTGAAGGGCGGTAATAGCGGCCTGCCCCACATAATGACTGCCCTTGCCCGCCATTCCTCTTCTTTCAAGCGGAATATCCCCGCCATCGGCGGTACATACGCCCCTGCGATAGCCGTCAACTATCATTTTCTTTATCGGCTCTTCGTTCTTATGAGTACCCATTGGATGATACATAAGAAGTCCCTATGAAAACCACATTATTTGAACCTTATCGCCAGCCGTCCCGATAAAGTGAAGTTGATTTAAATTTCGTACCGGACAATAATGAATAGTCGTACCGAGCGGCCAGCTTGAAGCGGCAACCGACGCCGCATTTTGATTCATAAACGATGCTGTTCCTGAAAAGTGCCGAACATAACAGCGCCGACACGGCTGAGAATCGGGACTAATATCAACGGCAGGGTTGGCAATCGTTACCATTACCAAACCGCCTGTATCACTATTTTCAACTAAACTTGCCATAACAATTTCTCCAAAATTTATCCAAATGTGGTTTTTCTTCCTGTCGATTCAGGCTCTAATGCACCGGTAAAGAATTGCTTTTCAAATCCCTTTTTGCGCCTCGCTTTTTTTATCGCCTCGTCCTCAGTTTCGGGACTGACTACCGGCACTGCTACCGGAGCAGCCTCTTTTGGTTTTGGTATTTTAACTTCCTTCGGCTTACTGAATAATCCGCTCATATTTATACCCTTGCGTAATTGTTGTCCGCAACCAGCGCCTGCAGCCTGTAGTATTTTTTGTCCCTTGTTATCCGAACCTTATTGGCGGCAATGAGAAAATAGTTCAGGGCGTTCCTGAAATGGTCGTTGCCGTTGCCGGTCTTTTTGTACCTGTAAATTATCCGATTCCTTCTTTTGTCAGTCTCTTTAGACTTCACGCAATTGCAGCACTGCTGGGCGAAGTCGTCTATCGCCGCACACTGCCTCGGCAGCGTTATCCGCCCGCCGGAAATGACCCCGTGCGATGTATCGAAAATGCCGGTTCTGTAAACCTTCACTATCCCGTTATTATCGTTGAATGTGGCATCCTGCAACGGTGAGTCTGTATATTCACATAGAAAGACTTTATATCTTTCCCCCCTCTGAAACTGCCTTGCAGACTCGGCGTTGGGTCTTAAATCGCCTACCGCAAACTTCACGCCGTATTTTAGCCCTAAATCGTGAACGTCCCCGAAAGTATCGACCGTAGCAACCTTGACAATCTCGTACCTGTCGTTACCGGTTCGAGTTCCTATTACGACGTGCTTGCGGTCGTCGTTATCAACCCCCATTGCACACTGGCCGGGATGACTTTCCCGCATACCATCGCTACCACAGCAGGCGAGAACTGTGTTCTTCCTCAGCTTTTCGTCCGAAGATGAATAGGCCAACCCCAAATCGAGCCTGTAAATATCACCCAAATTGCCTTCCGGAGGGTCTCTGAAGTTCTTTAGAATCCGGGCGGGGTCGTGATAAGCAGACGCCAAATGGCTCCATTGGTACATAACCAAATCTTTAACGCTTGGCCTGTCTGCTATGTACTCACCGTCATTAAAACCCAAAGGCTTACCGCACTTGGTACATTTCATATACCCCCTAATTACTCCATCGGGACTTTCAGGATAAAGACCCACCGACTTTTCAGGGTCGTTAATAAATTCTTTTACCGTACAAGTCAAACCTCCGCAAAAAAGACACCTGGAATACCAGTATCTCTGGTCTGACCTCTGCCAGTACAAATCAATGCCCCTGTCCTCGTCGGACGGATTGGCTATGTACCGTTCCTCACGCTTGCCCTTTACGCCGTCAATAGCGGCATTGCCCATCCTGCCCCGCATCTTGGAAATGGCCTCCGGCTCCACCTGGTCAATCTCGTCAACTACCAGCCTGTCAATCTGAATGCCCTGCAACTTAGTCGATTTTTTGGCGTCGCCGCCCTCATCGCCGGGCATTAACGTAGAACCCCGTAAATACAAATTGGAATTACCAACCCTCTTCAAGCCAGCCGAATCCGTACCCCTCGCGCCACGCTTGAGATATTTGCCTATGGCGTTCCTGTTGTTCTGTATGACGGGATTGAACCTCGACTTAACGTAATCCTGCATATCGGTATCAGTGGGAAAGAAATAACCTACACCCTGCGGATAACGGCCATATCTCATCCCGTGCAAACTCGGTAAAATGCCCATACACTCACTAAAACCGCCACCAGTGCCCTTCATAGCACCGGCAACAGGTACTTCACAACCCATAGGCTCTTCCAAATACGGCCTGTCCTGAAATGAAAATATGACATTGTTGGAAAGCCTAATCTTGCTCTTAACCGCCCAAAAACAGGGATTGGCCTGCATTAACTGCTCAACCTGTACGGATTCAGTTTCTGTGGCTAAAGTCATATATCCCCTATGAAATTGCCCATCTTCTCCTGCGGGGCTATGATAACGGTCGTACTCTCCCGTATGACGGTCGTGCTGGTCGTCTCCCTGACCATACAGCCGGAAACAAAGACTAAAACTGTAATTGCTGGTAAAATAAGCCACCTAAGCATTTCTCTACCTTTTACCGTTGCTATCCCTGTAATGCAAAAATGACCACAACCACGTCCTCGGCCATAACCCGCCCCGATACGTTTTCCCGCATTTATTACAGGTAAATATATATCCCATCCACCTGGCGTGCGTTCCACCCAGCCGATTGCCACAAGAACAATCTATCCACTTTTCTCTGTATGACTTATTATCTACCATCCTTGTCCTGAATACCCAAAAACTATATGTTCGAAGAGGGGGGGAGAGTAAATCAAGCCACCCGCCCCCTTGGGGGGTTATGGCCTCCGCCCACAGGATTTTTTACTTAACCCAACCCATTTGTTAAGTGTAATCAAGATAAGCAATCATTTTGGTGGTTACTTCTTGGTGTTGCTCGATAGTCGCCAATCTCGTATTGCACTTACTACACAACAGGCCTCTTACTTTGCCTGTTTCGTGGTTGTGGTCGACATAAAAAGGTCGGCGCATTTCACATTGTAAAACCTCACAAATTGCACATCTTCCGCCCTGCTTGGCTAATAAATCATAGTAATCTTGAACTGTTAGCCCGTAAAGGCGTTTTAGGCGGCTCTTATTTAATTTGAGTATGTTTGATTTATAGCTATCCACTTGTCAGCATTATACTTAAACTGCCTTAATTTATGCGGTCTTCTGCTTGTCTCTTAACAGGTTTTGTGCCATAAACTTAAGTCTCGCTCGCTCGGCCTCGGTGAGCTCAGGAATTGATGTATCGCCAGTATTAAGATTGTCAGTGAAATCAGCCTCGGACTTGCCTAAAAGCTCACTTGCACGCAGTTTATCGCCCATTGTACAGCCCGGCTCTGAGCCGGACATTACACGTGTCCAAAACTGCTGACGCTGCTCTCTATTGGCTATACATTTGGCCTTAATCTCAGCTATTCGTCTATCAATTTCAGCTTTCACATTACTATTTCTTACTAATTCATACGCTCTTTGAGATAAAGCATTGTCATTACCTTTATATTTAGCTGCTTTGGCTGCTTGTAGTCCATTCTCTCCATTTATGCAGTACTCATCGATAAAGGCTTGTTGTTTAGGCGTGAATGGTCTTTTAGGCATTATTGCTCATTCCAGTAGTCTTTTATGGCTTGTTTGATTGACTTGCCTTGTTCGTAGGCTTTGTAGGCTGTCTGATAAACTTTTTGCTTATGTTTCGGCGGGATTTTAAGTTCGACCATTATTTCATCGGCTATTTCAATTACGTCTGCGGTTTGTGTTTTAGGCATAATCCTTGTTAATTTGCACAAACTTAGTTAACTTAAAACTTTTCTTTGGTGTATGAGCTATGCAGTTCGTCGTTGTAGCTAATTATTTTAGGCTTGCCGGATGGCTGATTAAATAAGTCTGGGTATTTCAGCTTTAGCTGTTTTAAACGGCGATGCACTGTACGGCGATTGATTTTCAGCATATCTGCTGTTTGCTGCTGAGTATAGCCTCGTGCAAACAATCCGTAAATTTTAACGTCCAGACTAATAGCCGGCGTCAGCTCATCCCTGAGCTTTTTAACTTCAAACATAATACCTCTCTATATATATAGTCTAAATGTGACATTTTGAGGGCTTTTTCAAGCATAAAAATAAAGATTTTGAAGATTTTTTTCTAAATATGCCAAATTAGCACAGAAACGAACATAAATATATATACGCATTGGCACGTCTTTTGCTCATTCCAGCCTAAATAAATCTTGTTATTTTTTTTATTTTTATGTTGACAAGTTAAAGTTTTGTTTGTAATATAGCCGATAGATAGTTAGGAGTTAAATATGCTGGCGAGCAAATCACACAATCAAATCAAAGCTCAACGAGCGGCTTGTTCTCTATCTATGCTTGCCAGCATAATAAGGGCTTGCCGCTCTTTTAATGAAAGTGAGGTGTAAAATGGGACTTACAATTAACTACACAATCACAACCAAGGGCAATGCGGCGGAACTTGCCCTAAAGTTAGAAACAATCCGCCAAAAGTGTCTGGACTTGCCTTTCGCAGAAGTGGGGGAGGTTAAAACCACCAAAATCACCAAAAACCATATTGCAATATGGAACTGGTTGCAAAATTCACTGGCATTTCCTAACAATAGTAGTGATAACTTGGAAATGAGGGATTTAATCCTCGAACTTTTAGGTGTTTCGACGTGGGGCATAATAGAAGCTGGAGTCTGGAAGGAAAAAGACGGCCGTTCTTGGCAGGAGCTAAAACCTACAACAAACGTATCATTGGGCTTGTGGCCTGGCGAGGGTTGTGAAAGTTGCGACCTTAATTTTTATCTGCGAGGCAAACAGTTTATTGCTCATTCGTTCTGTAAAACCCAATATGCTGTTCATTTTGTCCAAGCACACTTACTTGTTGTAAAAATGCTGGACTTGATGAAAGATGCGGGATTCAGTGTTGAAGTAAGGGATGAAGGCAAATACTACGAAACCCGCAACCTAAAAATACTGGCCAAAGAACTTGGCGATTATAATGTTTTAGTGGGTAGCATTAGTGGTATGCTTAAAGATCTTGGCTGGAAATCAGACCAAATTGAATGCGCCTTGGACAAAAGCCAGAACATTATGAAAGTCAATTAGCAGTTTCCGCCCTTGCCCGGCTTGGCCGTAGCCTCAATGCAAGGCAGGGGCTTATGAAACTTAATTTATGAGAAAGTGAGGCAAGGTAAAATGTTAAAAGATTGGAACAACAAAGAATGCATCGGAGAATGTCCTAAATGCGGCAGTTCTGACCTTGACTATGGATGCAGTGAGGGCTTGGATGATTGTCGCATTTATCCATTTACCTGCTTGGGGTGTGGCTGCGAAGGCCGTGAAGTTTATGTAGAAAAATATCTCGAAACTGAATGGCTGAAAGAAAAACAAAAGACAGGGTAGTTTAGCATCCTCCGCCCCAAGTTCGTCCATCCTGACGAATCCTCGTGCGAAAAATTTCGGGCAAAAGGGCTGAAATTGACAGTTTTGAGAAAATGAACGAATTAGAGACCTGTAGAAAAGAGGTGTAAAATGAAACCGATTATTTGTCAGGCAACAGATTGTAATTGTAAGGCTTCGTGGAGAGTGGTTGACCGATATGTCCAACAAAAACAAAATCACATTTTTTTCTATTATTATTGTGATGAGCATTATAAAAACGAACAGAAAAGACTGCTAACAGTTGGGCACAAGAAAAAGTTTTACAAGTTGACTGCTTAATAACGCTCACTTTCAGCCGGGGCAGCGGTCTATCGTGTAGGCCGCCCGCCTCGGCCTTATATGCAAAGTGCATACAAGCGTATGCAAGGAAGGAGTAAAGAAAATGGACGATTTTACTGAAGTAAGTAGTAGTGGGGAAGTTTTAGCTATGCGGCGAATTCCCAATGCCGATGTTTATGTAACCAAGGGCGATGATGTTTCTTTTTTAACAATAAAATATAACTATCCCCTCAGCAAAGAAAAAGCCGAAGCTCAATTATGCCTCATTACCGCCGCACCGGATTTGCTGGCAGCGTGCGAAAGAGCCTTAAGATGTTTTGGCCGAAAAGGTGAGCCAGATATTATGGTTGTAACCGCCGAAGATTACGAACAAATTGAAGCTGCCATAGCCAAAGCAAATAAAGTATAGCATAGGCTATACGCAAGCAGGGTACAGATTGTACCCCTGTTTTGTGTATAGCACAGGCTATACAAAGGGTAGGGATAAATTGTCCCCGCCCTTTTGTACGAAACGTACAGACCTGTGTGGTCACAATTTGTGACCTCAAGATTGACTAAATAAGAATTTAGTGATATAATGCAAGTATTATTTAGAAAGGGGAAAAAATGAAAACAAAAACAGGCTTACTAAATCTGCAAGAAAATTGGTCTCCATACCAGCTTTTGGGGAAATTTTTTGCATTGTTCCAACCCCTTATGAACAAAGGGATTATAAACAACCAAGCTGGTAAAGCAAGGGAAATTTTAGAAAATTCTATATTTTTTACTTGACCTAATTTCCAAAATGGTCGATAATACCAATAGTAAAAAAGACATATCAGGATATTTGTCAAGGAGCAAAATGATAGCAAGAACCTTGTGTATGAAATTGAGTAAACGTCTTAGACGGGCACTCGAACTATACGCAGAACGCAAATTCGATAAGCCCTGCAACACACCAGAAATCATCCGCTCAATTATACAGGACTTGCCAGAATACAAAGCCTTGTCAAACATAAATTCCATCATAAACAACATCGAGGCGGAAAGTCAAGAAAAAAATCAATAAAAACAGGGAGGCGCAAAATGTGTAGACCGGCAAGCTTCATAATAACAAAAAAACAAGTCTTTTGGTCTAAAAAATCCGATAGCCACGAAGATATAGTCGAGGAATTCAAATTAAAAGAACAAGATGTGAGAGGCAATTACACTTTTGTCCGTGTGGAAATCACACCCCCTGATGAGGATTATACATTACCTTTTAACAAATGGATATTTGCTACCGACCAAGATGTTTTGCCCAAATGGTATGACAAAAAGAAGGCTGAAAAAGAAACCAGAAAACATCTAAAAGATTGGCGCAAGGCCAAGATTATAATGCCAACCGAAAGCCGCATTCTCAATAACGGTGATTATATTTTCGCTTGTTATGGCACGGTAGAGTCTATGTGCGACTCAAGCACAGTGGAGTCTATGTACGACTCAAGCACGGTGGAGGATATGTGCGACTCAAGCACGGTGAAGGTTATGTACGGCTCAAGCACGGTGAAGTCTATGTACGACTCAAGCACGGTGAAGGTTATGTACAACTCAAGCACGGTGAAGGCTATGTACAACTCAAGCACGGTGGAGGCTATGTACAACTCAAGCACGGTGGAGGATATGTGCGACTCAAGCACGGTGAAGGTTATGCACAACTCAAGCACGGTGAAGGTTATGCACAACTCAAGCACAGTGGAGTCTATGCACGGCTCAAGCACAGTGAAGTCTATGTACGGCTCAAGCACGGTGAAGGTTATGCACAACTCAAGCACGGTGAAGGTTATGCACAACTCAAGCACGGTGAAGGTTATGCACGACTCAAGCACAGTGGAGTCTATGTACGACTCAAGCACGGTGAAGGTTATGCACAACTCAAGCACGGTGAAGGTTATGCACAACTCAAGCACAGTGGAGTCTATGTACGACTCAAGCACGGTGGAGGATATGTGCGACTCAAGCACGGTGAAGGTTATGTACGACTCAAGCACGGTAGAGGCTGCAAAAGACCATTCTATCATTATTGCTTATATCAAATTAGACAAAAGCATACTTCAATCCGTTAATGCCGTTCTAATAGACAAAAGCGACAAAAAAACAAAATGTTACACGGGTCAAGAAAAAAATCAATAAAAACAGAGAGGCGCAAAATGAAAAAGAGACTAACCCTCGATGAAACTTGGGTTCTTTGTTTGTGGATGTGGAAGTGGATAGCTTCAAAAATAAGAAAAGACCCCAGCTTGGGCGTGGAAAGCCTAAAGGCAGAATGGGTAGAAGCACACGGTTATGAAGATGAAGGGCTCACCAGTAATTGTTTCTTTTGTGATTATGCCCAAAAACACTACCGAGGCGATATGTGCAATTGCCCTTCTTGCCCTGCCCGCAAAATTGACCCTGATTTTGATTGTATGGGCGGGGAATATTCCTACACCGAACACCCCCTCGAGTTCTACGCCGAAATCCGGCGGCTCAACAACATAAGGCTGAAGCGCAGGAAAGCAAAACGCTCTTTTAAAACTTAATAATAAACTTGACAGTGTGTCCAAATGCCAGCACTGGCTCTATCTGCTGGCAAAGACCGGTGGCGGGCTGTTTAACAAGGAGCAGGACCACCATATCTGCAACATCTTGCCCGCCGGTTGCAATAATAGCTTTTCATCACCCTCCTCCTACGGGGCTGGTGTCCCCCCGACCAGCCCCAGAAATTAACAGCGAAAGCTGAGAAAGGATAGACAAATGAAAGAACACAAAATAGAAGCCATAACGTATCGTCCCCGTTGTCCAATTTGCAAATATAAAATCCGAGGAAGAAACCACATAGAGGGCTCACACCACAAAAAAGCCCTTGCCGCAGCAGAGAAGGCGGAGAAAGGATAACAATGGAATTACCAGAAAAACTTGAAAGATTTAGTCATTCCACAACAGCAGTTGGTTATAACAATAATAAAAACCAATATCAAGTAGTTGCTACGCCGTCAGATTTTATTGCCGAAATCGTCAATCGCTACAACGCCTATCCCGACCAGCAAGCCCTCATTAAGCAGTTAGTGGAAGCATTGGAACAAATAAGCGAAAATGAGGGAGAATGTTGTAGGCGGTGCGAAGGCGATGGCAGGTTGTGGGCAGATGGTAAACCTCATTATCCAACGGAACAAGTTGACACCGTGCCGTGTGGTAATTGTGGCGGTTCGGGTCGTATATATCCTGATGTGAAAGACATAGCAGACACCGCCATTGCCACAGCAGAGAAACAGCTCTGTGAAACTTGCGGAGACATTGACGGTCTCGATAACCACGAAGCAACCGTATTGCCTGAACACAGGCCAATTACTTGTCCCACTTGCAAAGGAAGCGGCATAAAAGCACTTAACGCTGGTGAAGATGGCCACACTGAATATTGTTCCGATTGTAATGAAAACACTTAAATCCATATTGGCTGGCCTTGTTCTTGTTGTAGTCATTAGCCTTGGCACTAAAGCCTACCAAGGCCAGATAGCCATCTTACAGGCTCAAGTCGTCAAGGCCGAGTCCCATATCCCCTCGCCGATTGAGATACAACAAATGCTAATCAACAAAGGCCACAACCTCAAGCTCGACGGCATAATAGGCAAAAAGACTTTGGCTGCGTGGGATAAAGAAGTTTGTAATCGGCACGCAGATAAATGGTTCGACCCGAACTCATACTCATATAGGAAAGACTAAAATGGCAGACCCAACATTAAGAGAAAACCCTCCGTTAGCCTGCGTAGCAATGGAACGCATAAAACAAGACGCCAAGTGGGGAGAGCAGAATCATTCTGATTTGCGATGGTTGCCTATACTAATAGAAGAGGTCGGCGAAGTCGGCGAAACAGTCAACGAAGCATACCCACACAAAGAACGATTATACAAATACGAGGCTTGCATAGAGAACCTGGAGTATGAATTGATACAAGTTGCAGCAGTGTGTATGGCGTGGGTGGAGTGTATACGCCAGAGAGAAAAGGAGAACTCCAAATGAATCCACAATGGTTAGACAAATTACTTGAAGATGTGTTGGGCTATCCCCTGAAACGTCCACAACTGCCCCCGCCGACTTTCTGTTCTGAGCTTTTGGATGAAATAAAAGACGGGAACTTTGAAAAGACAGACTCAAACTTTACCGCCAGTGGCGTTGAAGGCTTTTTTACAGATAAGCGGGACGGCCAAAAATACAGTGTCGCAATCTCGTCAATACAGGGAGGCTGACAATGAGGATACATAAATTCAGAGGCAAGCGAATTGATAATGGCGAATGGGTTTATGGGTGGTATGTAGAACGTCAAGATACTCACTATAATACTTATTCTGTAATAATCTGCGAAGATGAAGTGGCATTCGAAGTTGACCCCGAAACAGTAGGGCAGTTCACCGGCAAGTTTGACACGAGCAAAGAGAAAAGAGAGATATGCGAAGGCGATAGAGTAAAAGCAACTTGGTCAGATAATTCCGAAAAAGACCGTCTTGATTTATGGACATACGGAATAATCAGATTTGGAGAAGGGGAAGTTGACGCTTCTGACTATGAGGAATACTCGATAAATATTATAGGATTCCATATTGAATATATAAAAGGGTGTGATTGTATACCCTTGTCACTTCTACATTATCAAAAAATCGAAGTCATCGGCAACATCCACGACAACCCCGAACTGCTGGAGGCCAATAATGGACGTTGATGAAGTAAAAGAGATTGACCATTACATTTGCTCAAATCCGCATTGCGAGCAGAGGATTTACTTTAAGGATGTAATTATCTGTGAAGTTTGCGGGAATCCTTATTGTCCAAATTGCAAAGACCAACTGTATACCTGTATAAATTGCGGGCTGAAAATCTGCGACTACTGCGCAGAGAGAGATGATAATCACGATTATGTGTGTCAGGACTGTAAAGAGGAGTAAAAAATGACCATAGACCAATTACTAAAAATGTCAGTCGGCGAGAAGGTTGACGGCGGGGTTGTCTTTGCCGTCAAAACCACGAAAAATTGGACACGATTACCCGACAACAATTATGTTTTTACTGTTGTTCTTTTTGATGACACAGGTGAAGTGTTGGCAGATTTCAAAAATGCCGCATACGACCCCCTGAAAAAGAGAGACAACGTTTCTATTGTAGCCGCCCAAATTCAGGCCGCAGACCCATCTTCAAAAAAGATAGCATTAAAAGAAGGCAAAAAACTTTGGGTTGACCAGTATGTAATTGTTACAAACCACGCAAGCCGAACCGAACCAGACTACTACCAAGGCGATGAAGAATTACGAGACTGGCAAGCTGTTACCAAAGGCAAAATCCGGCACGGCCTTACTTGTGCCTACATTCGGGCGGGCAAAGCAATCGACAAACCGGAAATAGAAAAGCTCGTCGAATACATTTTTACAGGAGAATAGCAATGAAAAACGGCTGTCCTGAATGTGAAAAAATGTCGGATGATAGGCTCTGTGATGTTTGTGAACTGGGGATGTTGCAATGCACAGCACAAACAGCAATAGATGATTATGTCGATAAAGTCAATGAAATAATGAAGGAGAAGCAAAATGTTACAGCAAGCAATTAGCAACCCCGGCCGAACTCGGTATTCGGTTTTGGCTACGGTTCGAGAGGTAAAGCAAACAGAGTTCAGTGCGACCAGCGGCAAGCCCTTTCAGCGAGTACAGCTTGACGATGGCCAGACACAAAGACAAGTTAAGATTTTTCAAGGCAATGGCCAGCCACTTACCCAACAGCACGTCGGTCAGCGACTACAATTCCAGATAAGCGGCTATGTAAGCACCTTTGACAGCCAGGTGTATCTATCCGGCTTCTGGAACTCCAATGCCAATGTTCAGCAAGGCCAGCCCGTACAGACACCTCCGATACAAGCCCCCCATCCCGCACCGAACAAGCCCCCGGCACAGAGCCAAGCCAAGAACGGCGACCTTCCCAATACTACTTTCGCTCTGGCCTGTGCCAAAGACTTGGTAGTATCAAAGGATATAGACCTTGCCCAGCAATACACGGTCGCCAAGAACAATTTGTATTTTTTGAACACCGGCGAAATCCCCGAATCTGGCCAATGGCCGAATCTGGATGATGGCGAACCCGAAGGGAACGAACCAGAACCACCAATCTAAAGGATTAGAAATATGCCCCAGTTAGAACGAGTCGATGTATCCGAAGCGATACAGAAATGCCAAAGCAGGCTTATTGAGGCGCAGGTCAGGCTTGAAAAAATGGTTAAGGACAAATCTGTCTCCACAAAAAGCGGCGAATACGACAAGCAAATGGAACTGGCGATAGCAAGCCTGCTCGGCGGGGAAACGAAAGTGCCCGTAACTATCGTCAAGGACATAGCCAAGGGCAAATGTTCCCGCTATTTAGCCGAACGCCTGCAAGCTGAAATGGAAGCACGAGCCATTGAGAGCAGGATAAAAGTCTACCAGTCAATTCTAAACGGCTGGCAATCAATAAAGAGGGATTTTGATAATGTATAAATGCCAACTATGTGGCAGACAAGTTGAACGAGGCAAAAAGCAGCACTTGTTCATCGTGAAGACAAGGCCAAGAACCTATCCCTGCGGAAGCATCGGCTGGGAAATAGTGAAGGAATTGAAAGTTTGTGAATTATGTAAACGAAAGGATTGAAAGGAGTTTTTTATGGAAACAAAAACAAAAGACAAAATCGCAACGAAACAGCAGGCGGAATACTTGAAATATCTATTAACAGAGGAAGAAGTCGCAGTAGCGGCCAATGATTTAGCCAAACTACTCGATGACGCTCAAGCTCTTGAAGATGGCCTTGCATCAGTGAAAGCAGACTTTAAGGCTAAAATCGAAAAGTGTGAAGCCGACATCAGAATCAAACAAAGGTTGGTGCGTGATAAATGCGAATATCGCAATATCGAATGTGATATTGAATACAACTACACGACACTGACTGTGAAAATTATACGCAAAGACAACGGCGATGTAGTCGAAGAACGCAAGATGACGATGGGCGAAAAACAAATGACGATGGACTTTGATGTTGTATAAATCTGTAAGGCGGCGGGCAAAGTAAAAAAAACAGGACTAAAAAGGTTAAAATCCCAGTCCGGTGCGTGGCCGGACAGCCCGCCGCTTTTTTGAGAAAGGAACAAAAGATGAAACGGATTGTTTTGTTAATCATTTTGATTCTTTTTTTCTTAAATGGCTGTGCGGGGTCGTTAGGTAATCTTTCGGCGGACGACCCAACAGAAAGAGGATTAACTTATGTTGCTTGTGCAATCGTAACCTCGGCTGTTATACGAGCAATATTTAACAAGTGAAGCTGGCGGCGGCGTGAAAACGCAGACTCCTTCAACGTAATTATGGAGTGGGTTGCCGATACATTGAGACGGCGGCAAGGTCTGGACTTACCACCTCCTGCCCGCCAGCTTTTTAGGTAAAAGTAAATAACGGACTGCCCCTCGGCAGGGATGCTATGAAACAAACCAAGCCAGTAAACGAAAGAATAATACTTGACTTGTGCGGCGGCACGGGAGCTTGGTCTCGGCCTTATGCAGAGGCAGGGTATGATGTACGCTTGGTAACGTTACCGGAAATCGATGTATGCGAGGTTGTTGTCCAGAAACTGCCGAAGATTTATGGGGTTTTAGCTGCTCCGCCTTGTCATCATTTTTCTGTAAGTGGTGCACAATATTGGAAAGCAAAGGATGGAGATGGCCGAACAAAAGAAGCAATAAACATAGTACACGCTTGTTTGGACATAATCGAATATACCACACCGATTTTTTGGGCTTTAGAAAATCCGGTTGGGAGAATGGGCCGTCTTATGGCACATCGTTTAGCGGATTTAGGGCAGCCCAAAGACGGCTCACCAGTATTTTCTTTTAATCCGTGCGATTTTGCTGGATGGTTAGATGAGCCAGAAAAAGAAGCCTATACAAAAAAAACCTTATTGTGGGGTAATTTCTGGCCTCCACGGGAAAAACCTGCTGAGGTAAAAAGGTCGGGCAAATATACAACCCCTATTTGGAAATATGGTGGCAAGTCTGAACGAACCAAAATGTTAAGAAGTATTACTCCTGCTGGTTTTGCAAGAGCATTTTTCAAGGCTAACAGATGACACATACCAAAGAGAAGAACAGTAAATAATGGAACTGCCAATTAATCAGATAATTTGTGGTGATTGGATACAAATTCTAAAGGAGTTTCCGGCGGGCTTAGTGCATACGTGCATAACAAGCCCGCCGTACTGACTGGGGACAGCGAAACTATGGCGTTGAAGGACAGTTAGGATTGGAAAAGACACCGGAAGAACATATCGAAAAGTTAGTTATCGGCTTTCGTGAAGTCCGGCGGATAATGCGGGACGATGCCGTGCTGTTTCTCAATTACGGAGATAAATACAATGCGGGACGAGATGGTGGTTGGGCTGGGGGCAAAAATTCAGGATTTCAACAAGTTGATGAAAGATACCCAAATTGCTCAGGCCCGAATGTAAAAGGCTTAAAACCTGGCGACCTTATCGGCCTTGCGTGGCGGCTTGCCCTTGCTCTACAGGCTGATGGATGGTACTTGCGCTCCGATACTATCTGGGCTAAAGCCTTGAGTTTCTGCGAGAAATATTCCGGCTCGACTATGCCCGAAAGTCTTAACGGCTGGCGGTGGGAGAGGCATAAGATAAAAGTAAAATCATTAAAAAGAAAAGCAAGGGGAAATCAAGTAAATCTTATGCCAAACCGCAAAAACGAAAAAGAAGCAATTAGAGCAGACATTAACATTCCTTCCGCCCTCTGGCAGCCCTGCCCCGGCTGTCCAAAGTGTGAGCCCAACGGCGGCCTTGTCCTTAGAAAAGGAAGCTGGAGGCCGACAAGAGCACACGAGTATCTGTTTATACTCACCAAAAGCCGGAATTATTTTTGTGATATGGAGGCGGTGAGAGAAGCTGTTTCAGAAAACACCCACGACAGAGGTTTAAAATTAAGCCCACCAATCGAAGCGGCAGGAATCGGACACAAAAATTTTACTCAATATTGCCCAGAGAAAAACAATCCTTCCGGTCGCAATCTTCGTGATGTCTGGGTAATAAATCCTCAGGTCTATTCTACCTATTCAGAAACTTACCATCTGGAGCGTGTTTCAAAGGATGAGCTTTCCGATGGCATGATGCACATAATGTCTCCAAATTGTCCAGCACATGGGGGTCTGTTTGACCTTTTTGCCATTCTTGACGATGATGAACGTGAAGGCGAAAAGTTGAGCCGCATTTTACGCAGCGATAATTATCTCGTTCAAGTACCGCCTCCCGATTTCTTACTAACTGTGCAGCACCGTACTTATTACTTTGGGCAGTATAATTTGGATTGGCTTCTCCGGCAGTGTTTTCCTTCTGCCATTGACCGTAACAATGAAAGCCACAAAAAGGCCCTCGCTCTTTTGACAAATCCTTCAAGTAAGCCTTCCGCTCAAAAATTTTCCCGCATTGTACGCAAGTTAGTTTCACACGGGTTGTCTGAGCAAGGAAGGAACATTTTCGAGAGCAATATCTGGCCGGATGAGATGGACGCTCGTTTATTGGGTCAAATGATTTTCCGCATTGTTGACAAATTTTCATATCGTAAACTCCTAAATAATGATAATTGTTTATGTGGATTTTACCAAGTTAAAACCGAAAAGTCAAGCCATTACGCCACATTTCCAGAGGCTTTAGTAGAGCCCTGCATAAAGGTCGCCACAAGCCAAAAGGGAGTATGCCCGAAATGCGGGGCGCAGTGGGCAAGGATTGTAGACAGTAAGCAGATTAAGCGATACAGTCCAGCAGACAGAACAGACCGACACAATCAAGGCAAGGGCGTAAATTCCTGCGGCAATACTGTTGCCGGAGTAGATACTACCACCCTCGGCTGGAGGCCGACGTGCAACTGCGGGATTAAAGAAACCGAACCCGCCGTTGTTTTTGACCCTTTTATGGGGTCGGGCACTGTCGCCGCCGTAGCAGCAAGGTTAGGACGAAACTACTCAGGCGTAGAACTTAACCCTGGCTACATCAAAGAACAGGCCAAATTGCGAATAGCCGAGGCAGAAACCTGCATAACAATAGCCGAGCAAAAGCAAGGCCAGATGGGACTGTTTGAGGAGAACAATAAATAATGGAACTGCCAATTAACCAGATAATCTGCGGAAGAAAGGATGTAAGTAATGTCAATACATCAAATAAAAAACCGTTTGGCAAAATTATTATGGCGAAACAATCAGTGGACAAAAGCTATTGATGATATTGAAAATGCCACAAATGAGTTACGCAACGGCAAGGTCGAAGAAGTATTATTGGAATGGGAATTTGCCTTTTTGAAATCTCCGCCAAGCAATAAAGTTAAGTGCATTATTACTTTAGATAAAGATGAAAAGGATGAATAAAAATGGAATCTATAGAGAATGAGATTGCTCGTAAAATATGTGAACATTTAGGAATACCATACCCAAGCGAAGATGCTGTGCAAATGCGTCAGATAATCAAAGAAATAATTGATAGGCGGATTTCAAAAGCAAGGCCAGATGGGACTGTTTGAGGACAAGTAAATGGCTGAAGGACGAATGTTAAAAAAGAGAATTAGTTACAGCGATAAATTTGCTGCCGTTAAAAGCGACAAGGCAAGAGTTTTATATTTTATGATGTTTCCTCATTTAGACTGCGAAGGACGAATAGAGGCGGAGCCAATTATCATTAAGGGTACTATTTGCCCATATATTAAGAACCAAACCATCCGAGGCATATCTAAATCCCTACAGGAGTTACACGATGTCAAATTGTTGATTCTGTATAACATCAAAGGCAAACAATATTTACAATATACCAGATTTGAAGATTTCAACAAAATTGACAAATCAAGAGAGGCTATTTCTGTCATACCAGCACCAACTCCAGAGCAACTCCAGAGTAACTCCAGAGGAACTCCTCCAGAAGTTAAGTTAAGTAAAGTTAAGTTAAGTAAAGATAAGACAACTACTATTGTATTTGCTCATTGGAATTCAAAAAAACAAAAAGGCAACAAATGGAAATCACATAACGACTTGTCGTATGAAATCGAACAATCGCTTATTGAGCCACTGAAACACTACCCCGTCGAAACACTCTGCCAAACGATAGACAATTATGCCCTTGTGCTGTTGAGTTCTGATTATCAGTGGTCGTATGCTTGGACGTTGTATCAGTTTTTTAGTCGTTCAAAGCCGACAGACCGCACAGAAAAGCAATTCTGGCGTTTCCTGCCGAACAATTTTGTTGAAGATGATTACCTGACTCCGCAGGCAAAACAAACTCGGATTGCCGAAAAACGACAGAGTTATGACGCCAAAGAAGCCGGCATTATTCCCGTAACCGCCGAGGAGAAGCGGGAACTCCGCAAGAAACTGCCGGTGAATATGCAAAAACAATTAGAAAGGGCTAAAAAATGAATCGACCGCCAAAGCCATCGAGAGAATCGGCATTAAGTAGGAGAATTGATGACCTCCAAGCCGAACTTGCAAGGCATACCAGACGGTGTGAGAAATGTGGAAATTGGTTATTGCCTGATGAGGATAGCAAGGATATTTACATTTGCACTTGTTGTACAGCCAATAAAATGCAAAAGGTGATTGAGCAACTCCAGGCCGAGCTTGAAGTCTTGAAAACAAACAGAGATGTTGCAACACAAGAATACAGAGACCTCCAAGCCGAGAACGGAAAATTACAGAATAGGATTTTTGAACTTGAACGGGAATGTATAGCGGAAACATATAGGGCAACAAATTTTTGGGAGAAATTACAAGCCTCGAACGAGGAGCTTGAGAAGCTGAAAGAAGAGGGGTTAAAGGGTAATATCCCCCTAATTGTATTAGACCAAATTAAGCAACTCCAAGATGAGAACGAGAAGCTGAAAAGAATTATAGCGTTGGTGCGAAGAGTGCAAAGATGCTGCAAAACGAGAGGTGAATATGTTACGAAAAGAAATTTAGAGCAAGCCCTGAAAGGAGAATGAGATGATACCCCCCGAATGTCCATCGCCATTTGAAGACAAGATGACAAAGGACGAAATAATAAACGAGCTTCTGACTGTATACGGATTTTGTGAATGCGGCTATACGAGAAGCGTCCTTGAGCAGCTTCCTGAAACAGAATTGGAGAGGTGGCTTAAAGAGCTACGAGAAACGAAAAAAGAACTGAAAAGGAAGAGGAATGCCAAGTTCGGCACAGAGAAAAGGTAAGGGCTACGAAAGGGAGATTGCCAAGAAGCTATCCAAGGCTTTCGACTGCAATGTCAGGCGAGTTCCCAACTCCGGTGGCCTTGATATCAAGGGTGACTTGAGGAACTTGTCCGGCCCGCTTGAGCGATTTGTTATTGAGTGCAAAAAGCAGGAAAGGCTGAATATTTGGGCGTGCCTCAGGCAAACAATGTGGCAGGCGGGCAGTAAGGTCGGCCTGTTGATTTTCTCCCGCAATAATGAGCGAGATTATGTTTGTCTTGAACTGAATGATTTTATGGCGATATTGCAAAACGAGGAATTGAAAAATGGACAAAGAAACAATACGAAAAATAATTGAACTTACTGCAAGTGTAGATGATGAGGGTATGGTTTGGGGATTTGATACAGAAATCAACCATATTGACAATCTTATCAATCGGGCAGAAGACATTATTAAACAAAAGGAATTGAAAAATGGCAAGACAAAAGCTGCTTCCTAAATTTCAACATATTTGGATAGATTTATACAGAATAAATATTTATTGGATTCGATGTTCTTTTGATGGGTATCGCCAAAGGGCAAGGTTGGAGTTTGGTGTAGAACCTTCAATCCGCCCGAAGGCCGATGCCAGATTTAGAGTATATGAAAAAATGGGCGAGGACATAGTCGTGATATGGTTGAGTGAGAAAGCCGACAATGCGGCGGTGGCACACGAATGTGTTCACGTCGTTCATTGGATACTGAGCGATAGGGGAATGCAGCTAACAGACGCTTCAGAAGAAGCCTATGCCTATTTAGTAGAGTACATAATGAGAAAAATAGTTTAAGAAATAATTTTACTCAGGCTGGCCGGAACGGACTCTGGCCAGTTTGAGGGAAAGGGAAGAACCCAAAGAAGGGGCAGGTGAATGATGGCTTGGAATAGCGACCCAATGGTTAGAGATTTAGCGACTTATTGCAATAAACACAAGTTCCCTGTAGGGATATTTTGGGGGATAGCTCAAAACGGGGAACAATGCCAGCTTGTTACCTTTGGAAGGACGGTCGCTCTATGTGAACAAGCGAAAGACATAGGCAATAAAGTAATAGAGGATATTTTTACAGAGGAAAAAGCCGAACAGAAAGACAGGTGAATGATGGTTATCGCTTGGATAGCACTTATTTTAGTTCTCGCTGTGGTAGCGGTCTTATACTGGCGGGAATGGCGGAATGACTTACTGTCGTATATTCGGCTTGGAGTTTTTTATGCAAGGAGAATTCCGATGAGATTTTACATTGGCTTAATACTTTTGGTGATAGTAATTCTGCTTTTGCTTTTGTCTGGCTGTGTCTCATCATCGACCGCCGACTATAATCTTACCGACCCGAATGTCCCCTGTAGATTTACCGGCAGGGCGGCTGACATAATCGCCGAAACGGTATCGAAAAATATGCAGACCGTACAGGGCAGAGAAAACGCTCTGCTTGAGTCGCTTGTCCCCTATTATGGCTTTTTGTTTTTGTTCGGTCTGGGCGGAGTGGCAGCTTGTATTTTAATGGCGTGGCTGGGAATTTCTATCGGTAAATTCCTGTGGATAGTGCCTGTGGTTTGTTTTGCGGGAATGGCGTTTATTCACTTCTGGTCTGCTTATGCAAAGCCAATTAGCTTGTGTATCGGGATATTGGTTGTCGGCTTGTTCGTATGGAAAGTAGTCGAATATAAATGGGAACGAAATGCAAAAAAGGAAAAAGCAAAATGAAAAAGAACAAGGACTTGGCGGGTCGGGCGAAATTTATTAAAGAAAATAAAGACGAGGATGAGATTCCCATTCGCCTTTACGAAATGCAATTTGTGAAGGGCAAATTGCCTGTCCCAGTAGAGAGGGCATTCATTGAATATCGGAAGGCAGACGCCGAGTGGCAGAAGGCAGACGCCGAGTGGCGGAAAGTAATCATCATTTACAAAACAGAGATAGAGGCTCTACATAAAAAAGAAGTTCCCGACTCCTGCTGGGACGGGAAAGAGTTGGATTTTACAAAGTCAAAGTTGAAAGGAGAATAAAATGTGTGATTGTTTTATTCACAGTCATTATTGGGAAGACGAGGGAAAATACAAAGTCGGTTTGGACTTTGAGTACAATTCTCACGAGGACTCAAAAAAGAAAAGAGGCTTGCCTGCGGAGGCGGTGCGCTGCGGTATCGACCCCGTCAACGGCGAGCCAGTTACCAACTCCGGTGAACCATTGCCGTTAATGGTCAAAGACAAGCTGTTCACCGCCTTTCAGGTGAACTTTCCAGACATAGAATCAATCATTGTCTGGATAGAAAATAACTACGATAAATATGGCGATGGCATACAGTGGCAAGCACGACTGCCCAAAATGCTTTCGGAAGAAGGCAAACGGAAATTGTTTTCTAAAACATATTGTCGGCACAAAGCCGAATACTGGCAGCGTGAAGCCGAATACTGCCAGCGGGAAGCCGAAAACTATCGGCGGGAAGCCGAAAACTGCCAGCGTGTAGCCGACGACTGGCAGCGTGAAGCCGAATACTGCCA